>Ga0207698_10000829_pt1 | contig 17902 bp, 12 predicted proteins | sample KBSCornC22_FD_184298 | JGI IMG/M metagenome (GOLD analysis project Ga0207698, IMG submission 184298) | Corn rhizosphere microbial communities from Kellogg Biological Station, Michigan, USA - KBS Corn C2-2 (SPAdes) (version 2) | ecosystem: Host-associated > Plants > Roots > Rhizosphere > Soil ... | reverse complement strand
GCGGCTCGAACGCCGCAAGCTTCTCGAGCGCGGCCTTGCGCGTCGCGTCGTCCATCCACTTGTTGCTCGAGATGCGCTCCCGATAGGCGTCCTCGAGGTTGCCGATGAGCTCCTTCATCTGAGCCTCTGAGCTCGCCGGGAAGTGGGTCTTCACGTACATCTCGCCAACGCCCTCGCCGAGCGCGGAGTTGACCGCAGCAACGCCGCGCTTCCAGCGCTCGCGCTGCTTCTGAACGCCGTTCAGTTCCTGCGAATAGAACGCGAAGCGCGCATCGTCGATCGCCTTGGGAAGGTAGGCGGCATGATCCGACACGAAGCGGAACGCGAGCCACTCCTTCCACGTCGAGATCGGCGTCGAGGCGAGGATCTTGCCTGCGCCGGCGACTGCCGAAGGCTCCGTCACGATCACGGTCTTCGGACTGCCAAGGCCCGACTTCGCGAGCGTCGATGCCCAGTCGAACTGGGGCGCGAGCTTCTGAAGCTGAGCGACCGTCATCGGGTTGTAGATCTTGTCGATGTCGCGGCGGTCGGTCGCCGTCCACTGCGCCTTCGACAGCTCGGTCTCGAGCGCGATGATCCGGTCCGCCGCCGCTTCGCCGCGAGGAAGGCCGGCGAGCTGTTCGATCTTGACGATATAGTCGCGATAGGCCGCCCGGTGCGCCTTCATCTTCGCATTGTCTTCGAGATAATATTCGCGGCTCGGAAGGCCGAGCGTCGCCTGGCCGGTGAAGACGGCGTAGACGTCGGGGTTCTTGAAGTTCGGGCCAGGCCCAAGGTCGATCGGGGCAGCGAAGCCCGGCTTGATGAACAGCGCGAGGAGCTGCTGGCGGGTCTTGGCCGCATCGATCTCGGCGAGATAGGGCTTCAGCGGCGCCGTGCCGGCGGCCTCGATCGCGGGTGTATCCATGAAGCTCGCATAATAGTCGCCGATCTGCTGGCCGAGGTGATCGCGGTTCGGATCCTGCGCGAGCTGCTCGACGATCTCGCGAACGTCCTTTTCGGCGCCGTCGGAGAGCGTGACGAACGGGCCTTCACGCGAATGCTCGGCCGCGATCTGCGTATTCTTGTCCCAGGTGCCGTTCACATAAGCCCAGAAGTCGTCGCCGGGCTTGACGGACTTGTCCATCGCCGCGGCGTTGTAGCCCCAGTCGCCGTAGACCGGCTTGCCGGGCTGGGCCGAAGCTGGAAGTGCAATTGCCATCAGGCTCGCGCTCGCGAGCGTCAACATCTTGAAACGCATGGATTTTTCACCCCTCCGGTGGAAGGCCTTTGAAATGCCCCAGGCGGCCGTCGCTTGGCAAGAAGATTCGACCAATGGGCGGCTGCGGGCGACCGGCTGGTTCGCCCGCCTCAGCCCCAGATGTGCACGCGCTGCTCCGGCGGCAGGTAAAGCTTGTCGCCGGGCTGGACATTGAACGCCTTGTACCAGGCGTCGAGGTTCCTCACGACACCGTTCACCCGGAAGGCAGCGGGCGAGTGGGGATTGCTGAGCAGCTGCGAGCGGAGCGACCCTTCGCGCTGCTTGGTCTCCCAGCTGTAGCCATAGGCGATGAAGAAGCGCTGGTCGCCGGTCAGCCCGTCGATCACGGGCGGCTCGCCATGCTTGGCCACGTAGCGGCGGTAGGCGGCGTAGGCGACTTCCAGGCCGCCGAGGTCCCCGAGATTCTCGCCGAGGGTGAGCTGACCCTTGATGTGCACTCCGGGGATCGGCTCGTAAGCGTCGTACTGCTTCACGAGCTCCGCAGTCCTCGACGTGTAGGCCTTGGCGCTCGCCGGGGTCCACCAATCGCGCAGGCGTCCGATCGGATCGAACAGCCGTCCCTGGTCGTCGAAGCCGTGACCGATCTCGTGCCCGATCGTCGCGCCGATGCTGCCGTAGTTCGACGCCGGGTCGGCCTTCGGGTCGAAATAGGGCGGCTGAAGGATCGCCGCCGGAAAGGTGATCTGGTTCTTCGACGGATCATAATAAGCGTTGTTGGTCTGGGGCAGCATGTCCCACAGGCCGCGGTCGACCGGCTTTGGATAGCGCTTGAGCTGCAGGTTCCAGTCGAACTCCTCGGACCGCATCGCATTGCCGAACAGGTCGCCGCGCTTCACCACGAGCGAGGAATAATCGATGTATTTTTTCGGGTGCCCGAGCCGGGGGTCGAAGCTCGCGAGCTTGGCGAGAGCGCCCTTGCGCGTCGCCGCGTCCATCCAGCTGTTGTGCTCGATCTTGTCCTTGAGCGCCGCGAGGATGTCGTCCACCAGCTCGTGCACCTGGCGGTCGGCCTCGGGCGGATAATGGCGCTGGACGTAGATCTGGCCGACGGCTTCGCCCAGCGCGTCGTCGACCAGAGACACTCCGCGTTTCCAGCGGTCGCGCTGCGCGGGCACGTCGGCGAGGGTCTTGCCGTAGAAATCGAACCGCGCGTCGTCGAACGCCTTGGGCAGGAACTGCGCATGGTCGCTCAAGAAATGGAAGGTCAGATAATCCTTCCAGGTCTGGAGCGGAGCACTCGCGACGAGCTTCCCCGTTTGCTGGAGCGCCGTCGTCTCGCCGATGATCACCGTTTTCGCCGAGCCGAGACCCTGCTCCTTCAGGAGCCGGTCCCACTCGAGCTGCGGGGCGAACTTCGCGAGCTGGGCGCGGGTCTTGGGATTGTAGGTCGCCTTGACGTCGCGGCTGCGCTCGGGCGTCCAGTGCGCCTTCGCCAGCGACGTCTCGAGCGCGATGATGCGGCCGGCCTTGGCGCTTGCATCCCGATCGCCGGCAAGGGTCAGGATCTTCGTGATATAGTTGCGGTACGCGCTCCGGAATGCGTCATATTTCGCGCCCTGCAGCAGGTAATAGTCCCGGCCCGGCATTCCGAGACCGCTCTGGCCGGCGAAGACCGCGTAACGCGCCGGATTCTTCGGATCCGGGGCAATGTCGATGCCGACCGGAGATTCGTATCCGACGGTGCCGAACAGATCGACAAGTTGGCCGCGATCGTGGACGGCGGAAATCCGCTCAAGATAGGGCTTGGCAGGTGCCAGGCCCCGCGCCTCGATCGCGGGCTGGTCCATCCAGCTCGCATAGAAATCGCCGACCTGCTGGCCGATGCTGCCGGATTGCGCGGCGCCCTTCGCGGAGTCCTCGATGATCGCGCGGACGTCCTTGTCGATCTGATCGTTGAGAACCGAATCGATGCCGACGAAGGTGCGGTCCTCGGCGATCGGCGTGCGTTTGTACCAGGCGCCGTTGACGTAAGCGAAGAAGTCGTCGCCGGGCTTGACGGACCTGTCCATCGCCGTGGCGTCGTAGCCCCAGGCGCCATACACCGGCTTTGCGGCTGCAAGGCCCGCCGGCGCAATCGCGATCAGGCCTGCGGCGGCAAGCGCCAACACTTTGATCTTCATGGATTAAGTCCCTCCCGGAAGGGGTACTCCATGCCCCAAGCCCACGCGATTCGTCAAAAGGCGCTTCGACGAAGCGGCGGCTCAGTCAGGCCGAGGGGAGGCTGAGGCGAGCAAGCACGCCGCCGAGGTCCTCGCTTTCCTCGATGTGGATCTTCCCGCCGTAGATTTCCGCGACGTCGCGGACGATGGCGAGTCCGAGCCCGGTCCCCGGCTTGCCGGTCGTGTCCAGGCGCGCGCCGCGGGTGAACAGCTCGCCGCGGCGCTCCTCGGGAATGCCGGGCCCATCGTCCTCGACGAGAATATCGACGTGGCCGTTCTTGGGTTCGACCGTCACGAACACGCGCCCGCCTCCGTACTTGGCGGCATTCTCGATCAGGTTTCCGACCATTTCGTCGAGATCCTGCCGCTCGACCCGGACCTGCGCCTCGTGGTCGCCGGCAATGTCGACCGTCACATTCTCGTAGAGCCGGTCGACAGCACGCTGCACCGCCTCGAGGCTCTCCCACACCGACGCGCGCGACTGAGCGGCGGCGCGGCGGCCGATCGCCCGGGCGCGCGCCAGGTGGTGGTCGACCTGGCGGCGCATGACCAACGCCTCGCGGCAGACGGTATCGGCAAGATCGGGAGCATGCGCGGTCGCGGCGTTGGTGATGACCGTCAGCGGAGTCTTGAGCGCATGCGCGAGATTGCCGGCGTGTCGCCGCGCCTCTTCGGCCTGGGCTTCACTATGCGCCAAAAGCTGGTTGATCTCCTCGGTCATCGGCTTGATCTCGGCCGGGAAGTCGTCGCTGATGCGGGTGCGGCCGCCGGATCGGATGGCCGCGACTTCCTCCCGCACGCGGCGCAGCGGCCACAGGCCGTAGAAGGTCTGGAGCGCGGCAAGGACGATCAAGCCGACGCCGAGCGCACTGAAGCTCCAGATGAGGATCGACCGCAGACGATGGACCTGCTGATTGATGGGCTCGCGCGACTCCGCGACCTGGAATCGCCAGCGCACCGGCGATCCGGGCAGGATCGCGTCGCGCTCGGCGATGCGCAGCGGCTCGGCATGCTCGTGAGTCGAGAATTCATTGCTGTCGTAGAGATGCGGTTTGAGGTCGGCATGCTTGTCGCTGACCTGCAGGCGCCGATCCCACAGCGAGCGCGACGGGAAGGTTTCGGCGCCCGCGCCGCTGATCTGGAAATAGGCGCCGGAATAAGGCTCGACGAAACGCTGGTCCGCGGGCGGCCGGTTGAACCGCACCTCTCCGGTCGGCCCGATCTCCGACGAAGCGATCATCGAGTTGAGGACGAACACCAGCTGGTTGTCGAAGCTATCGACGATCGAGCGCGTCAGCACCCGGTCGAGCGCGTAGCCGCCGATCAGCAGGAGCGCGACGATCCACACGGCCGCAACACCGATCATGCGCCGGCTCAGCGAGCCGGAGCGCTGCCCTTGCTTCAGCTTGCGCGGAACATGCTCATCCGCCGCCGCGGCGGGAGCCGCGGGGGCTTCGACGTTCACGAACTACGCGCCTCCGCCGGCTCCTCGAGGCTGTAGCCGAGACCGCGGATCGTTGTGATGACATCCGGCCCGAGCTTCTTGCGGATGCGGGTGACGAACACCTCGATCGTGTTCGAATCGCGGTCGAAGTCCTGGTCGTAGATATGCTCGATGAGCTCGGTCCGGCTGACCACCTTGCCCTTGTGGTGCATGAGGTAGGAGAGGAGCTTGTACTCCTGTGCGGTGAGCTTCACCGGCTCGCCGGCCTTGGTGACCTTGCCCGAGCGCGTGTCGAGGCGGATATCGCCGGCATTGAGCTCACTCGAGGCATTGCCCGACGAGCGGCGAATGAGCGCGCGCAGGCGTGCGATCAGCTCCTCGGTCTGGAACGGCTTGGCGAGATAATCGTCCGCGCCGGCGTCCAGGCCGGCGACCTTGTCCGACCAGCTGTCGCGGGCGGTAAGCACCAGGACGGGCATCTTCCTGCCTTCCTTGCGCCAGCGGTCGAGCACCGTGAGCCCGTCGATCTCGGGCAGGCCAAGGTCGAGGATCACGGCGTCATAGCTTTCGGTCGAGCCGAGATAATGCCCGTCCTCGCCATCAGTCGCGAGATCGACGGCATAGCCGGCGCCCTCGAGCGTCGAGCGCAGCTGCCGCCCGAGATTTGGTTCGTCTTCGACGATCAGAACGCGCATTGAATGCTCCCCGGAGCCGTTCGCCTCTGCGCCGTCAACCCGTGTTGCGGCGAGAGGTTGCTTTAACGAAACAACTGGGAAGTGCGGGTCAAATGTCAATTGGGATCAGCGGTCGTGCGAGCGGCGGATGATGCGGCCCTGGCCATCGACGTCGACCCAGATGACGCGTCCGTTCTGCATGAACTTGAAGCGGTAGGTGTCGCCGTTGAGCTCCGGGCCGAGATAGTCGGCGCCGCCCATCATCGGCATGACTCGGCGTTCGAGCTGCGGAAGCGGCATCGAGCGGCCGTCGCGCGTGGCTTCCCAGGCGCGTTCCTGCTCGCGCATCGGACCTGCCTCCGGCGGCCGCCCACGACCGTGCGGCCCATCGGCCAGCGCCGGAGCGCTGCTCACGCCAGCCGTGAAGGCGGCGGCAAGAAGGAGTGTACGCAACAGTCTCATAATCGACTCTTTTGTTAGTGACGCTTTCTATCACTGTGCATTGAATAAGCTATGAATGCCGCTGAACAGCGCCGTTCAGGGTTTTGGCGCGGCGAGACCTTGGCTAGGGCGCCCAAATGGCGGCGCCGATACTCTCCTACGAAGACCTGGGACTGATCCAGGGTGAGGGCTGGCTGTTCCAGAACCTCGACCTTTACATTGGCGAACGCGACCGGCTTGCGCTCATCGGCCGCAACGGGGCCGGCAAGACGACGCTCCTGAAGTGTTTGACGGACATGATCGACCCGGACCGCGGCAAGCGGACGATCGTCCCCGGCACTCACGTCGTGCTGCTCGAGCAAGATCCGAAGATGGACGGCTTCGGGACTCTTGAAGAATGGGTGCTGCACGGGGCCGATGCGCCCGAACCGCACAAAGCGGCGGCCATCGCCGACCAGCTCGGCATCGATCTTTCACGACCAACGGCGACTGCCAGCGGCGGCGAGCGCCGCCGGGCGACGATCACTCGCGCGCTGGCGCAGGATCCCGACATTTTGTTGCTCGACGAACCGACCAACCATCTCGACCTGCATGCGATCGAATGGCTCGAGGAGTGGCTGAAGCGCTTTACCGGCGCCTTCATCGTGATCAGCCACGACCGAACCTTCCTGACGCGCCTGACCCGTTCTTGCCTGTGGCTCGACCGTGGGCAGCTGCGACGCGCCGAAATCGGCTTCGGCGGCTTCGAGGCCTGGACCGAACGCGTCTATGACGAGGAAGCGCGCGCGGCCGAGAAGCTCGACGCCAAGCTCAAGATCGAGCTGCACTGGCTGCAGCGCGGAGTCACCGCTCGGCGGCGGCGCAATCAGGGACGACTGGCCAAGCTTCACGACATGCGTTCGCAGCGCGCGCTGATGCTTGGCGCGGCCGGGACGGCAAAGCTCGCGCTGGTCAAGGACGATGTCCGCTCAAAAACCGTGATCGAGGCTCAGGACGTCAGCAAAAGCTTCGGTGACCGCCCCATCATCCGCGACTTCAGCTTACGCGTCCAATGCGGCGACCGGATCGGAATCGTCGGGCCCAACGGCGCGGGCAAGACCACTTTGCTCAAGCTTCTGACCGGCGAACTGGAGCCGGACAGCGGCACCGTTAAGCAGGCCAGGACCCTGAGCGGCATCGTCATCGACCAGCAGCGCAAGCTGATGGAGCCCAGCAAGCGCGTGAAGGACGTGCTTGCCAATGGCGGCGACTGGATCGAGGTCCGCGGATCGAAGAAGCACATCAAGGGCTATTTGAAGGAGTTCCTGTTTGATCCGGCGCTGGCCGACGCGCCGATCGGCTCATTATCGGGCGGCGAGCGCTCGCGGCTGCTGCTCGCGCGCGAGTTCGCCAGGGCGGCGAACCTGCTGGTGCTCGATGAGCCGACCAACGATCTCGACCTCGAGACGCTCGACCTGCTGCAGGAGGTGATCGCCGATTACGACGGCACGGTCCTCATCGTCAGCCATGATCGCGATTTTCTCGACCGGACGGTGACGATCACGCTCGGCCTCGACGGTTCGGGCAAGGTCGACATCGTCGCCGGCGGCTACGAGGACTGGGTCAGGAAGCGGTATGAGGAGCATCGTAAACCCCGCCCTTGCAGGGGAGGGGCGGCTCGCGAAAGCGAGCGGGGTGAGGGCGAGAAGCGTCTCGCCACCGGACAGTCTCCCACCCCTGAGCCGCGTGGCGCCTCGTCCCCTCCCCCGAAGGGGAGGGGCAAGCTGAGCTACAAAGACCAGCGCGACTATGACCGCCTGCCCGGCGAGATCGAGCGACTGCAGGCCGAGGTCGCGGCGGACGAGCAGGCGCTCGGCGACGCCGACCTTTACAGGCGCGATCCGAAACGCTTCGCCGAGCTGACCGAACGGATCGCGCGCAACCGCGCGGACATCGAGGCGGCCGAAGTGCGCTGGCTCGAAGTCGCGGAAATGGCCGAGCAGCTCGAGGCCCAATAGACGCGACAGCAGCCGCAACTGCCGTTAGAATTGACGCCGGGGGCTAACGGGGCAAGTGTACATGGACGGTTGCGTTCGCGAGCGTTTCGTTGTGGTCGACGATTTCCTGCCGACCGACCAGAGCGCCGGGATGCGCGCGGACATCGACGCGCATTTCTCTAACCCTTCGGGCCACCTGCCGGCGACCCACCAGATATGGAACTATTGGCACGTCCCCGGCTCCTACACCTACCTGCGCACCACCCCGGAAAAGGTGATTGCGCTGCAGAAGGTCGAGGCGTTCGTCACTGCGCTTCGCGACTGGTCCGCGCGGAACCTGGGCCTCGCGGGAGTCACCTGGCCTTATCTCAGCCTGTACGTGCCCGGATGCGTGCAGGGGCTGCACAATGACTCCACCAACGGGCGGCTCGGCTTCGTATATTCCTTGACCCGCAACGAGCGGCAGACGCTCGGCGGCGAGACTGTGTTGATGCAGGACCGCGATCTCTTCCGGACATCGCTCGACCAGGCGGCAGCGGGTACCGACTTATTCGATCTCGTCGCACCGCGATTCAATCGGCTGACCTTGTTCGACGACCGCATCCCGCACGCGGTGCAGAGGCTCGACGGGTCGATGGACCCGCTCGAGGGCCGGTTCGTCCTTCATGGCCATATCAGCGAAGCCGCCGCGGTGACCCAGGGGGCGCTTGCGCCGGAGGCGATCCAGGCGCAGGTGCAGTCGCTTGCCGAAGAGCTGCGCGCGGATGCTCCGGGAGTGCACGGGCCGCTGGTGATGTGCGTCGAGATCGGCGCCGACGGCGGCGTGCAGCGCTCCCGTCCGATCCTCGATCGCCTTGCGAGCAGTGCCGATGCCGACATCGATGCGGTTCGGTCGGCAGTTGCCGAGCGCATCGGCGCCTTGCGGTTTCCGGCCGCCGACGCGCCCACCCGCGCCAACATTCCGCTGATCTTCTAGGCGACCGCTGCAGTCCGCTCGCGGATACGCCGCTCGAGGATGCTGAGCGGCATCGCGCCCTCCCGCAGTACCTCGTGGAAGCGCTTGAGGTCGAACTTGGCGCCGAGCGTTTTCTGCGCTTCGGCACGGGCGCGGGTCCAGGCAGTGTGTCCGACCTTGTAGCTGCAGGCCTGGCCCATCATCGTGCAGTATCGCTCGACCTCGCGCTGTGACCGCGGCCGCGCATAGCCCGTCGTGCGCGCAAGATAGTCGGTCGCCTGCTCGCGGCTCCAGTTCTTGGAATGAATGCCCGTGTCCACCACCAGGCGCGCGGCGCGGAACAGGAAGGACTGGAGGAAGCCGGCGCGTCCGAACGGATTGCCCGCATAGGCGCCGAGCTCGTCCGCGAGCTGTTCCGCGTACAATGCCCAGCCCTCTGAATAAGCGGAGAAGAAGCCGAGCTTGCGGATCGTTGGGATCTCGGTCGACTCTTGCGAGATGCTGATCTGCAGGTGATGGCCCGGAACGCCCTCGTGATAGCAAAGCGTCGGAAGCGTGAACTTCGGCCAGTCGCCCAGGTCCTTCAGATTGATGAAGTAGATTGCCGGCCGCGATCCATCGAGCGCGGCGCGGTTATAATATCCATTCGACGCGCCGTCCTGGATTTCGGGTGGGACGCGGCGGATCTCGAGCGGGGCATTGGGCAGGGTTTCGAACGCGCGCGGCAGCCGCGTGTACATGTCCTTCACTCGGTCATTGAGATAGGCGAGCAAGTCCGCGCGGGCAGCGTCGGTGTCGGGCCAGGCCTGCGACGGCGATTTGCCGAGCGCATTGAGCCGCTCCCCGACGCTGCCCTGCGAATAGCCCTGGCTCTTCAGGATCTGGTCGAGCTGACCGGTGATGTCGGCGACCTGGTCGAGGCCCATCTGGTGGACCTCGGCGGGCGTGAAGTTGGTGGTCGTCGCCTCACGCAGCGCCTCGGCGTAGATCGCCGCGCCGTTGGGCAGGCGCAGCGCGCCGTCGCCGGGCCGTGAGGTCGGCTTCAGCTGCTCCATTGCTGCGATCTGCCGGTCGAGCGCAGGATAGACGCTCTGCGCGACGATCGCGGCCGCGCGCCGCTGCCAATCGCCGGCGATGCCCTTGGCGCCCGCGCGCTTGACCAGCGACTGGACCATCGAATTCTGCTCGGGCGGCACATCGCGGAGCTTGCGCATCTGGCCGAGCGCGAGGTCGATCGACCAGGCCGGGGCAAGGAAACCGCGTGCTGCCTCCTCCCGCTGGTCCGCGGTGTCGTTGTCGAGCACGGTGCCGAACTGACCGAGCCGCGAGAGATAGGCCTCAGCATCGGCAGCGTTGTTGATCGTGTGTGCCGTGTTCAAGAAGTCGGGCAGCTGAAAATAGGCGCCGCCCTGCTGCGTGATCGGGTAGGGACGCTGCGCGCTATCGATGTTCCAGCGCGTCGGCGCGACGGTCGCGGTCTCGAGCGAATAAAGGACGACCTCGCGGTTGAGCTTGGCCGCATCGGATAGGGTCGCCGGACTGACGGCCTTGAGCTCGGCAATGGCGCGACGATTGCGCGCGAGTGCCTTCGAGCGGGCGACCAGCGCGGGATCGGTGTCGAGCTTCGACTTGAGCGCGGCGTTGGGGCCCTTGTCGAGTCCGAGCGACGAGGCGAGCGCCGGCGAATTGCGGACGCGATCCTGAAAGATCTGCTCGAACAAGGCGTTGAGCTTCGCATCGCCGGTTACCGGCTTTGCTGCAGCGGCGGCGAGTGCGGGGGCTTCGGTGAGCGGCAGCAGCGCGACAGTCGCGCTGGCGGCGAGAAACGAACGGCGATCCATCAATTCGTCCCATGATTTGCGGTGGATGGGCGGCAGGTTAGCGCCGGGTTCAATCCCCGCAAACAGGTTTGTCGAACAGAGCCGCTGGTTTCGCGCCGGCTCAGGCGCTCAAGCGATACTGCTTCAGCAAATCGTAGAGCGTCGGCCGGCTGATCCCGAGCAGCTTGGCGGCGCCCGAGATATTGTTGTCGGTGCGGCTCATGGCCTGGCGGATCGCCTTGCGGTCGGCGACCTCGCGCGCCGCGCGCAGGTTGATCGCGACGGGCTCTTCGGTAGCCGCTGAGGGCAGGTCGAGGTCGGCGGCGCTCACGCTCTTCCCGTCTGCCATGATCACCGCGCGCTTGAGCCGGTTCTCGAGCTCACGGACGTTGCCCGGCCAGCCGTAGGCGTCGATCGCGTCGATCGCATCGGGGCTGAGCGTCTGGACCGTCTGGTTGAGCTCCCGCCCGAACCGATTGACGAAGTGCCGCGCGAGCAGCACCGCGTCGCCGGAGCGCTCGGCGAGCGACGGGATCTTCACCACGATCTCGGCGAGACGATAGTAGAGATCCTCGCGGAAGCGTCCGTCAGCGGTCATTGCGTCGAGGTCCTGGTGAGTCGCGCAGACGATCCGCGTGTCGACGGCGATCGGCTGGCGCCCGCCAATGCGTTCGATCACCCGCTCCTGGAGGAAGCGCAGCAACTTGACCTGGAGCGGTAGCGGGATGTCGCCGACCTCGTCGAGGAACAGGGTACCGCCCTGAGCGAGCTCGATCTTGCCGACGTTGGACTTGACCGCGCCGGTGAACGCACCGCGCTCGTACCCGAACAGCTCGGCTTCGAGCAGGTTCTCGGGGATTGCAGCGCAGTTGATCGCGATGAACTCGCCCTTGCGCCCGCTCATCTCGTGGACGGCGCGGGCGAGAAGCTCCTTGCCGGTGCCGCTGGCGCCGAGCAGCATCACCGAGACGTCCGCAGACGCGACGCGCTCGATCGTCTTCGCCACCTTCAGCATTTCGGGCGCAGCGGTGATGATCGAGCCAAGCACGCTCGATGCAGCGCCGCTCTCGAGCCGGCGATTCTCCTCCTCGATCTCGTGAAGGTGGAAGGCGCGCGCGACAATGAACCCGAGCTCGTCGATGTCGACAGGCTTCTTGTAGAAATCATAGGCGCCCATCGAAACCGCGCGGGTCGCGCTCTCGCGGGCGCCGTGGCCGGTCGCGACGATGACCTTGGTGTCGGGCTTCAGCCGAAGGATCTCGGACAGGGTCGCGAACCCCTCGTCGGTGCCGTCCGGATCCGGCGGCAGGCCGAGGTCGAGCGTGACCACCGACGGCTCGTGCGCGCGCAGCGCCTCGATCGCGGCGGCGCGGTCGCCGGCGCATACGACCCGATAGCCGTCGTAGGCCCATTTGAGCTGGCGCTGCAGACCTTCGTCGTCCTCGACAACGAGCAGCACTTTAAGATCTTCGCTCATGCGATCTTCCGTTCAAGCTCGCTCGCGGCGTCGCTCGCCGGGAGCAGGATGGTGAAGGTGGTGCCCTGGCCGGGCCGGCTGTCGACTGCCAGCCGCCCGCCCATGGCGTTGATCAAGGACCGGGCTTCGAACGCGCCGATGCCGAAACCGCCCGGCTTGGTCGAGGCGAACGGCTGGAACAGACGGTTGCGGATGAAGTCTCCGTCCATTCCAACGCCCTTGTCGGAGATCGAGATCGAGACACTCCCGCCGTCCGTGCCGACGCGCACGCTGACCGGCTCGCCGCTGCTCGCGTCGAGCGCGTTCTGGAGCAGGTGGCCCACGGCTTGCTCGAGCGCGGATGAATCGACCAGCACGGGGATGCCCGCGTCGCCGAGCAGCTGCACTTCGCGGTCCCGGCGCTTGGTGGCGATCGCCGCGGTGAGGATCGGACGCAGCGGCTGCGCCTCGACCCGCTGCACCCGCGACGAGGAATGGGGCGCGAGACGAGCGAGCAACTCGTTCATCTTGCCGACCGACCCCTGCAGCGTCGCGACCATGTCGGCGCGGAACTCCGGATTGTCGGCGTGCCGCTCGGCGTTGCGCGCGAGCAGCGAGAGCTGGCTGACGAGATTCTTGATGTCGTGGAGGATGAAGGCGAAGCGCCGATTGAACTCCTCGAACCGCTGCGCATGGCTGAGCGCTTCCTGACTGAGCGCCTCGGCAAGCGAGCTGGCGGCCTGGTTGCCGGCGGTGCGCAGCAGGTCGAAATCCTCCCAGTCGAGCTGGCGCCGGTATTCGGGCGCGGCGAGCACGACGAAGCCGACCAGCCGCTGATGATGGAGGAGGGGAATGCCGACCCAGGCAGCGGTTTCCTCGAGAAGCCAGCGCGGCACTTCAAGCGCCTTGTCGGGCGCCGGGGCCCAGCCACCGCGAAGACCTTCGAACTCGAGCACTCGGCCGCTCGTCTCGAGCCCGCTCCAGAATTCGACGGTGTCGTTGAGCGCGTCGGGGCCGGGATTGCCGCCGGGCCAGCTGATGCTTGCTGCGACGCCAAGGCCGCGCCCCGCGTCGCTGACCAGGAGCAGTCCGCCCGGGGCGTCGACCACGTCGGCGAACGCCTTGACGATCCGTTCGCTCAGCGGCGGGGCATCCGGGCCTTCGCGGCCGAGAGTCTCGGTGAAGCGGAGCCATTCGGTCCGATAGTCGTAGCGGTGCTCGAACAGATGCTTGGCGAGCTTGACCTTGAACCAGCCGCGCGCGCGGGCACTCGGCAGAAGCACCATCGCTCCGACGGTCATCACCGCGAGCGCGCCGATCATCAGGACCGATGACCAGTCGACGCCGGTGCCGCGAAGCGCAGTGGCGAGGATCGCCATCAGCGCGAAGTAAGCGCAGATCGCGAGCAGCGAGAGCGACTGGAACGTGGCCGCACGCGAGAGCCGGATGCGCCAGCCGCCGTCCTTGCGCGTGGAAAGCGCGAACAAGGGTGCGGCGAGCGCGACGGCAAGCCCCCGCCACTCGAACAGGCGCGAGGCACTGGCGGAGCCGAGATAGAGGACCGTGTAGAGATTGAGGTCGTAGAACCAGATCAGCGCCAGCCCGACCATCGCGAGCCGGATATGCGAGCGGCTCGCCGGTGCGGCCTGGCCATAAATGTTGTGCACCAGCACCAGCGCGCCAGCCGCCGTCGTGATGCGGAGGAGCAGCCCGGTCTGTGCGACCGCCTGCATCGGCGAGAGGAGCTGCAACCCGGCGCCGATCATTTGCAGGCCGATCACCGCGGCGACGGCTGCATAGACGAGCTTCAGCCCGTGCTGGCGCTCCTCGCGGCTCGCCGGGGAGAGGCTGTAGAGCAGGCTGACCCAGAGGAGGTTGCGTGCGCTTTCCGCAAACCCGAACACGGGCGCGACCGGCGCGACGGCGGCAAGCCAGGCCCAGCAGGCGGTGAGCGCGAACGCGCCCGCGAGCAAACGCTGAGAGGGGTCGCGCGCAGCATCCGCGACCCGCCACAGCATCAGTGCGGCGAACAGGGCCGCAGCGAGCGCGTGGCTCCAGAAGCCGATCAGCGCATCCATGTAGCGCCCATTGTCAACTCAGCCGACATGGGCAGGGGTGTCGCTAAACTTTACAAATAAGTGGTGAACGAGAGGGGGTTCGTCACCCTGAACTTGGTTCAGGGTCCATGTCCGTGAAGTACGAGGCGTGTCTCGCAGATGGATGCTGAAACAAGTTCAGCATGACGGCGAATAAAATCAGCTAGCCCTTCTTCAATATGTCGAGCGCGGCCACGGTCATCGCTTCCGTGGCCGTCGAGATCACCGCATCGGCGTCGGGCGCCCATTGTGAGCTGTGCAGCGCCGGGAGCTTGGTCGTGTCGCCCTTCACCGCATCCCACTTGGCCTGCGGAACTCCGCCGACCCAGAAGATCACGCTCTGCTTCGACTTGTCGGCGAGCCAGAAGCGGCTGAAGTCCTCCGCCGCCATCACGGGCTGCGGCTCGACCACTCGATCCCTGCCGAAGTGCGTCGCGAAAAGGTTCTCGAGGCGCCCCGCCAGTTGGTCGGTGTTGAAGGTCGCGTCGGCGGAGGGCTGCTCGATTTCGACCGTCGGCATCCTGTCTTCGGGCATGCCCGCGGCGATCGCCTCGCCGCGCACGATGCGGCGGATTCCGTCCAGCAGAAGCTTGCGGGTCTCGGGCGTGTAGCTGCGGACGGTGAGTGCAAGCTTCGCCTCGTCCGGGATGATGTTGCTTTTGGTTCCGGCATGGAAGCTGCCGACCGTGACGACGGCAGGCTGCAGCGGATTGTTCTCCCTGCTGACCAGCGTCTGCAGCGCGGTGACGATCCGCGATGCGAGGACGATCGGGTCCTTGGTGTTCTGCGGATAGGCGCCGTGGCCGCCGACGCCCTTCACGTCGACGTTCACCGTATCGACGTTCGCGAGCATGTAGCCAGACTTGATGCCGATCACCCCCGCCGGAAGGGTCGCGCTGTCGTGGAAGGCCACCAGGTAATCGGGCTTGGGAAAGCGCGTGAACAGGCCATCATCGAGCATGGCCTGCGCGCCCATCACCCGCTCTTCGCCGGGCTGAAGGATCATCACCAGCGTGCCCGACCATTGGTCCTTCATCGAGGCGAGCCGCCGAGCCGTTCCGAGCCAAGTCGCAATATGCGTGTCGTGTCCGCAGGCATGCATCACAGGAGTCTCGCTCCCGTCGGGAAGCTTGCCGGTGGCCTGCGACGCGAACGGCAGGCCGGTCTGTTCCTTGACCGGAAGCGCGTCCATGTCGGCGCGGATGAGGAGCACGGGGCCGGGCCCGTTCTTCATCACCGCGACGACACCGGTCTTGCCGACATGCTCGGTCACCTGGAATCCAAGTTCGCGGATCTTCGGCGCGAGCAGGGCCGGCGTGCGCACCTCCTCCATCGAAAGCTCGGGATGCGCGTGGATGTCGCGATAAAGCGCGAGCAACATCGGCATGTCGGCGCGGATCGAGTCCGACAGGGCGGCCGCGGTGACGGGAGTCGAGACGCTCATGGCAAGTGCCGCCAGCCATAACAGTTTCTTCAAGGCGTTGCTCCTTCGGGCACCAGTTCCATGACGTCGAACTTCGATTCGAAGTGGGGCTGAGGCATCAGCAGGCGCCAGCGGTTGGGACCGATGCGCTCGACGTACCCGGCGACGTCGCGCTGGTCGTCCTGGCCATATTGCAGCGCCCGCCGCTCGTCGCCGAGCACGAGCGTTCCGAGGAAGACGTTGCGGATTGCGTCACCCGGGAAGATTAGCCCGACATACCGCTGCGAGCCGCTGAGCTTTGCCAGGCGTTGAAGCTGGCGTTCGGCGCGGACTCGGCAGCTGAACCCGGCATAGGAGACATAGTCGAGATTGCCCGGGTCCTTGGCTCCGAGCTTGATCACCCGGCAGCGATACATGCCGTTGGGAATCGCAGGTCCCGCTTGCGCTGCGTCGGGGACGAGCAGCGCGCCCTCGCGCGCGATCTCCGCGGCGTGTCCCTTGGAGCGGGCGGCGGTCAGCGCATCCTCGAACGTCTTGCGCCAGTCGCGAAGGCGCACCCGGTCATTCTCGCTGATCACCTGCTTGTAGGCGGTGGTCCAGCGCGGGATCAGCCCCGAGGGCTGCTCGAGGACCTCGCAGGCGGGGAGAGTCAGGATGGCCGCAGCTAGAAGGAGTTCCCGCATCGTCATTGCGAGCGTAGCGAAGCAATCCAGACTCGCAACTGGATTGCCGCGGCGCTGCGCGCCTCGCGATGACTCACGCCGCAGTCCAGCCACCGTCCATGCTGATATTCGTGCCCGTGATGGAGCGTGCGTCTTCGCGGCAGAGGAACACCGCCAGGGCCGCTACCTCCTCGGGCGTGACGAACCGCTTGGTCGGCTGAGCCGCGAGCAAAACGTCGTTCATCACCTGCTCGCGGGTGAGTCCACGGGTCTTCATGGTATCCGGGATTTGTTTCTCCACCAGCGGCGTCCACACGTAGCCGGGCGAGATGCAGTTCACGGTGATTCCGTCGCGCGCGGTCTCCAGCGCGATCGTCTTCGTGAAGCCGGCGATTCCATGCTTGGCGGCGACATAGGCGCTCTTGTTAGGTGAGGCGACGAGGCTGTGCGCGCTCGCGGTGTTGATGATCCGGCCCCATTTCTTTTGCTTCATCGAAGGAAGCGCGAGGCGCGTCGTGTGGAAGGCCGAGGAGAGATTGATGGCGATTATCGCGTCCCACTTCTCGGGCGGGAAATCCTCGACCGGCGCAACGTGCTGGATGCCGGCATTGTTGACCAGGACGTCGGGACCGCCGAGCTCGTCGGCGCAGCGCTTCATCATCCGCTCGATCTCGGCCGGTTTCGACATGTCGGCGCCATCGTGGATCGCGCCGAGCTCCTTGCACTCGCGATCGATCTCGGCCGGATCGCCGAAGCCGTTGATCATCAGCTTCGCGCCCTCTGCCGCGAGCGCCTTCGCGATCGCCAGCCCGATGCCGGACGTCGAACCCGTGACCAGCGCGACTTTACCTTGAAGCAACATCAACCCACTCCGTCATTGCAGGACGTCGCAATGACCGCTTGGAGCCGAATTGCAACCGCGCGGCTATCCGAGCATTGGACAGCCGCAGCAGGAGGCAGTGATGCGGCTCGGTGACGAACGAGAAAGCGGAAACTTTGTCGACGATACCGGCCGCGGCGGTTTGGGCTTTGGCGGAGGCGGCTTCGGCGGCGGCGGACTCGGCTGCCTTCTCCCGCTGATTGCGAGCCGTTTCGGAATCGGCGGCGTCGTCGTCCTCGTAATCGGTTATTTCCTGTTGAGCTCCCTGGGTGGCCTCGGCGGCGGGGGCGGGGGAATCGCTCCGAGCTCGCAGCAGGTGGGAGCGCCGGCTGGTCGCAGCACGCTCGACCCCAGCATCAAGCATTTCACCTTGCAGGTGCTCGCGAGCACCGAGGACACTTGGAGCAAGCTGCTTCAGTCCAAGGGCATCAGCTACACGCCGACCGATCTCGTCTTCTATTCGGAATCGGACCAGTCGGGCTGCGGCGCGGCGCAGTCGGCGATGGGGCCCTTCTACTGCCCGGACGACAAGCGCATCTATCTCGATACCGAGTTCTTCAACGAGCTGTCGCAGCGCTTCAATGCGCCCGGCGATTTTCCGGAGGCCTATGTCATCGCGCATGAGGTCGGCCATCACGTCCAGGACCTGATGGGA
>Ga0207698_10000823_pt1 | contig 18007 bp, 17 predicted proteins | sample KBSCornC22_FD_184298 | JGI IMG/M metagenome (GOLD analysis project Ga0207698, IMG submission 184298) | Corn rhizosphere microbial communities from Kellogg Biological Station, Michigan, USA - KBS Corn C2-2 (SPAdes) (version 2) | ecosystem: Host-associated > Plants > Roots > Rhizosphere > Soil ... | reverse complement strand
TCGAGAAGGACTGGCGGCTGAACGAGCGCCATTATGGCGGGCTGACCGGCCTCAACAAGGCGGAGACTGCGGCCAGGCATGGCGAGGATCAGGTCAAGATCTGGCGCCGTTCGTTCGACATCCCGCCGCCGCCGCAGGAGCCGGGCAGCGACTATGATCTGTCGCAGGACCGCCGTTATGCCGGCATCGACATTCCCAATACCGAGAGCCTGAAGGACACGATCGCGCGCGTACTCCCTTATTGGGAGAGCCGGATCGCGCCCGAGCTGAAGGCGGGCAAGCGTGTGGTCATCTCGGCGCACGGCAATTCGCTCAGGGCCCTGGTCAAGCATCTGTCGCACATTTCGGACGACGAGATCGCCTCGCTCGAAATCCCGACCGGCCAGCCGATCGTGTACGAACTGGACGATAGCCTGACCGCGCTCGACCGTTATTATTTGAGCGAGCGGTGAGGGTGACGGTGACGCCTCGTTCCTCCTTCTCAGTCAGCCTATTTGTCCACCGCGCTGGTTTGGTGAGCCTCGGAGCGTGGAAATGACCCAGCCCCTCGTCGGCATCATCATGGGTAGCCGCTCGGATTGGGCGACGATGCACCATGCCGCGGAAACGCTTGAGGCGCTGGGCGTGCCGCATGAGACCAAGGTCGTCTCCGCCCACCGCACGCCGCAGCGTCTCTACGATTATGCACAGAACGCGGCCGCGCGGGGCCTCAAGCTGCTGATCGCGGGTGCGGGCGGCGCCGCGCATCTGCCCGGCATGGCCGCGTCGATGACCGCGCTGCCGGTGCTGGGCGTGCCGGTCCAATCGGCAGCTCTGTCGGGTCTCGATAGCCTGCTGTCGATCGTGCAGATGCCCGGCGGGGTCCCGGTCGGCACGCTCGCAATCGGCAAGGCGGGTGCGATCAATGCCGGTTTGCTTGCCGCGCAGATCCTGGCTCTATCCGACCCCGCGCTGGCCCAGCGCGTCGCGGATTGGCGCGCGCGCCAGACCGAAGCCGTGGATGAATCCCCCGAATGAGCGTCACGCCTGGCTCCACGATCGGCATCATGGGCGGCGGTCAACTCGGCCGCATGCTCGCGATCGCCGCCGCGCAGCTCGGCTATCGCACGCATATCTATGCGCCGGGCATGAGCGGCCCCGCGAGCGAGGTCGCCGCGCGCTGGACGCACGGCGCCTATGACGACAAGGCGGCGGTGGCGGCTTTCGCCGCGCAGGTCGACGTCGTCACCTACGAATTCGAGAATGTCGATGTCGAGGCATTGCGTGGCCTGCGCGGCGTGCGGCCGTCGGTGAAAGCGCTGGAGGTCGCGCAGGACCGCGTCGCCGAAAAGAGCTTCGTCGAGGCGGTCGGCGGCAGGCCCGCACCCTTCTGGCCGATCGACAGCCTCAAGGACCTGAAGGACGCCTGCAAGATGGTCGGCGCGCCCGCCATCCTGAAGACGCGCCGCTTCGGCTATGACGGCAAGGGCCAGGCGCGCATTCCCGATGCGAGCCGCGCCGAAGCCGCCTGGTCGCTGATCGGCAATCAGCCCGCGGTGCTGGAGAAGATGATCAGCTTCCAGGCCGAATATTCGATCCTGCTCGCGCGCGGGATCGACGGCACGGTGGTGCGCTGGGATGCGGTGACCAACGTCCACAAGGACGGGATCCTCGACGTGTCGAGCGTGCCGCCGAGCGGCATCGTCGCCGCCCAGGCGGCGGAGGCGGCGGACCTGGCCGAACGGGTCGCCGGCGCGCTCGATTATGTCGGCGTGCTCGCCTGCGAATTCTTCGCCAGCCCCGATGGCCCTGTATTCAACGAGATGGCGCCGCGCGTTCACAATTCGGGTCACTGGACGATCGAAGGCGCAGTCACCTCGCAGTTCGAGAATCACATTCGCGCGATCTGCGGCCTACCCTTGGGCTCGACCGCATTGGTCGGGAAGCGCGCGGAGATGCGCAACCTGATCGGCAACGACATCGAAAGCTGGCCGCACATCCTTGGCGACCCCAAGGCGCATCTTCATCTCTACGGCAAGACCGCTGTCAAGCCGGGGCGCAAGATGGGGCATGTGACGCGGGTAGGGTGACCCACACCCGTTCGCGCTGAGCTTGTCGAAGCGCCGTACTGCTTCTTTTGCGCGGTCGAGAAGAACAGGGCTTCGACACGCTCAGCCCGAACGGTCCGGAAATTCCGTAAATCCTTCTCGACGGGAGGGATTCTCAGGCGCGCGTGCCCGTGATCGGGAAACTCCCGAAAATCCCGGCCTTGACCTTGCCTTCCAGGCTGTCGCCGCTGACCGTCGCACGGCAAGCGAGCGTGACCGGCATCGGCTTGGAAATGTGCATCGTCCACAGCAACGTATCGCCCTCGACCGATCCGTCCTCGATCTCCTTGCTGCCGATATTGCCGACCGCGGACCCGCTGAAGCGGTCGCCATTGCTCACCACCGTAAGCACGAAATCCTGTTCGCCCATCGGGCTTTCCACCATGCAGTTCCACTTGCCGTCGACGTCGGCCATACCAATCTCCTGTGCTCGGGCGGGCCTTTGCGGGTTGGCGGGTAAAGATCAAGCGATGGGTTGTGTTGCCAAAAAGACACACCATATCGCCGCGGAAAGGGAGACCAGATGAATCTCGAAAAGTTCACTGAACGCGCCAAGGGCTTTCTCCAGGCGTCGCAGACGGTTGCCATCCGCAACAGCCACCAGCAGATCGCGCCCGATCATCTACTCAAGGCGCTGCTCGAGGACGAGCAGGGCATGGCCTCGGGCCTGATCCAGCGCGCCGGCGGCGACCCGCGCCGCGCGCAGAGCGAGGTCGATCTGGCGCTGAGCAAGATCCCGGCTGTGTCCGGCGGCGGCGCGCAGCAGACGCCGGGGCTCAACAACGATCTGGTGCGCGTGCTCGACCAGGCCGAGCAGATCGCGCAGAAAGCGGGCGACAGCTACGTCACGGTCGAGCGCATGCTGATCGCGCTGGCTTTGTCGCTCAACACCAATGCGGGCAAGGCGCTGCAGGCCGCCGGCGTGAAGGCCGATGCGCTGAATGCGGCGGTCAACGAGCTGCGCGGCGGGCGCACCGCCGACACGGCGTCGGCCGAGGATCGCTATGACGCGCTCAAGAAGTTCGCGCGCGATCTCACCGCCGCGGCGCGCGAGGGCAAGCTCGATCCGGTGATCGGCCGCGATGAGGAGATCCGCCGCACGATCCAGATCCTGGCGCGGCGCACCAAGAACAATCCCGTGCTGATCGGCGAACCCGGCACCGGCAAGACCGCGATCGCCGAAGGGCTGGCGCTGCGCATCGCCAATGGCGACGTGCCCGATGGCTTGAAGGACCGCAAGTTGATGGCGCTCGACATGGGCAGCCTGATCGCCGGCGCCAAATATCGCGGCGAGTTCGAGGAACGGCTGAAGGGCGTGCTCGACGAGGTCAAGGCGGGCGAGGGGGACATCATCCTGTTCATTGACGAGATGCATACCCTGGTCGGCGCGGGCAAAAGCGAAGGCGCGATGGACGCGAGCAACCTGCTCAAGCCGGCATTGGCGCGTGGCGAGCTGCATTGCATCGGCGCGACCACGCTCGATGAATATCGCAAGCATGTCGAGAAGGATCCGGCGCTGCAGCGGCGCTTCCAACCGGTGTTCGTCGGCGAACCGACGGTCGAGGATACGATCTCGATCCTGCGCGGGCTCAAGGAGAAATATGAGCTGCACCATGGGGTGCGTATCGCCGACGGCGCGCTAGTGGCGGCCGCCACGCTGTCCAATCGCTACATCACCGACCGTTTTCTGCCGGACAAGGCGATCGATCTGATGGACGAGGCCGCGTCGCGGCTGCGGATGGAAGTGGAAAGCAAGCCCGAGGAGATCGAAGGTCTCGATCGGCGCATCATCCGCCTCAAGATCGAACGCGAAGCCCTGTCCAAGGAAACCGACGCTGCGTCCAAGGACCGGCTGGCCAATCTCGAGCGGGATCTTGCCGAGCTCGAGGAGGAATCGGCCGCCTTGACCCAGCGTTGGCAGGCCGAGAAGGAAAAGATCAACGCCGAGACCAAGATCAAGGAACAGCTCGACGCCGCGCGCACCGCGCTCGACCAGGCGCAGCGCGTGGGCGACCTCGCCAAGGCGGGTGAGCTTTCCTACGGCACCATCCCGCAGCTCGAAAAGCAACTCGCCGAAGCGGAGGGCGCCGCCAAGGGCGCGATGGTGCGCGAGGAAGTCACCGCCGAGGATATTGCGGGCGTGGTGGCGCGCTGGACCGGAATCCCGGTCGAACGCATGCTGCAGGGCGAGCGCGAGAAACTGATGCGCATGGAAGAGGTGATCGGCGCCCGCGTGATCGGCCAGTCGGACGCGGTGGCGGCCGTGTCCCGCGCGGTCCGCCGCGCACGGGCCGGGTTGCAGGATCCGAACCGGCCGCTGGGATCGTTCCTGTTCCTGGGGCCGACCGGCGTCGGCAAGACCGAGCTCACCAAGGCGCTCGCCGGCTTCCTGTTCGACGACGACAGCGCGATGGTCCGCATCGACATGTCCGAGTTCATGGAAAAGCATAGCGTCGCCCGCCTGATCGGCGCGCCTCCCGGCTATGTCGGCTATGAGGAAGGCGGCGTGTTGACCGAAGCGGTCCGGCGCCGGCCCTATCAGGTCGTTTTGTTCGACGAGGTCGAGAAGGCGCATGGCGACGTGTTCAACATCCTGCTCCAGGTGCTGGACGACGGGAGGTTGACCGACGGGCAGGGGCGGACGGTGGATTTCACCAATACGCTGATCATCCTGACCTCCAACCTGGGTTCGCAATTCCTGGCCAACCTGCCCGACGATGCCTCGACCGACAGCGTCGAGCCGGCGGTGATGGAGGTGGTGCGCGGGCATTTCCGGCCCGAATTCCTCAACCGGCTGGACGAGATCATCCTGTTCCACCGGCTCAGTCAGAGTCATATGGGGCCGATCGTCGATATCCAGGTCGCGCGCGTCCAGAAGCTGCTCGCCGACCGCAAGGTGACGCTGAACCTCACCGATGCGGCGCGCGAATGGCTGGGACGGGTCGGTTACGATCCGGTCTATGGCGCGCGGCCGTTGAAGCGCGCGGTGCAGAAATATCTGCAGGACCCGCTCGCGGAGGCGATCCTGCGCGGCGACGTGCCGGACGGGTCGACAGTCACGGTCGACGATGCCGACGGCAAGCTGGCGTTGACGGTGAGCTGAGCGACATCGCCGCATAAGCGGGTCGCATAAAAGGGCCGGGGGCTCGCGATCCGGCTTCCTGCCGGCGTGTGCGAACCCCGGCAGCGTCCGGATGCCTACCAGCGCGTCCCGCTCCGGTCACATCGGGGCGGGCGCGCCATGCTGTTGTTTTCGAACATTTCTCCGTCGCGGTGTCGCGTGCCTGGGAGTCAAGCGACTGTGACTTTGCGGTTACAGTGCCGCGTGCGGTTCGTTCCTAACATGCGTCATGGCTTTACAGCCCCAAAGCAAATCTTCATCCAGACCTTTATGTGTTTTTAACGGGGGTTTTTTAGTGACCAGCATGAATCGTGTGCGCCGTCTTCGTGGGGGCGCCGCAGCCTCGGCTATTGCCTTGATCGCTCTCTACAACGGGTCGGCAATGGCGCAGACGACGCCGGCTGCCGCTCCCGCTGCCGATGCAGCCGGTGCGGATGCCTCGAAGGAAATCGTCGTTACCGGCACGCTATTCCGCAGCGTCACCAAGCAGGCGCCGCCCGTCACTGTGCTGACCGCGCAGAACCTGCAGCAGGCCGCCATCACCAACATCTCGGACGCGGTACGCTCGGTGGCCGCCGACGGCGCAGGCTCGATCGGCGTCGGTTTCAGCAGCGGTTTCTCGGCCGGCGGTGCCGCCGTGTCGCTGCGCAACCTCGGCGTGTCGTCGACCTTGACGCTGATCGACGGCCTGCGTTCGGCCAATTTCCCGCTGAACGACGATGGTCACAACAATTATGTCGACCTCAACAGCATCCCGATGGTCAACCTTGCCCAGGTGCAGGTACTGAAGGACGGCGCGTCCTCCATCTATGGCGCCGACGCGATCGGTGGCGTGGTCAACCTCGTCACCCGCCAGCATATGACCGGCATCGAGGGCGGGGCCGAGGGCGGCATCGCGCAGCGCGGCGATGCGGCGAAGGACCGCATGCACCTCTTGGTCGGCTATGGCGATTATGCGTCGCAGGGCTGGAACGTCTATGTCGGCGGCGACTATGAACATGACGGCAATGTCATGGCGAAGGATCGCGCCTTCCCGTTCAACACGCTCGATCTGCGCGCGATCGGCGGCGTCGACAACAATCGCGCCGATGACACGCTGACCACGCCGACGACCAATGCCGTGGTCACGCGGGTCACCCAGACCGATCTCAACAATCCGCTGGCGGGCACGGTCACCAATGCGACCACCCCGGCGCTCTTCACCTCGCTGACGCCGCTGGCGAATTGCCCTTATGGCACCTTCTCGGAAAATACGTCGTCGCGCGTCGGCACCGCCTGCGCGCACGACCTGACGCGCGAATATGTCGAGCTGCTGCCCAAGCAGGAGCGCTATGACCTGGTCGGTCGCTTCAGCTTCCGCGTCAGCGACAATATCGAAGGCTATCTGACCGGCAGCTGGGCGCATAGCCATGTCGAGATCAACCGTATCCCGGTCGGCATTCGCCAGACGCAGGCCTTCGGCGGCTCGCCGACCACCGCGACGTCGAACCCCGGCATCGTGCTCCCGGTCTATATCTGCTCGTCGGGCGTGAATTGCGCGACGGCGGCGGACCGCAAGCTCAACCCGAACAACCCCTATGCCGCCGCTTACGCCAATGACCCGACGCATGGCGCCGCGCGCATCTATTATCTGTTCGGCGATGTCCGTTCGGGCAGCAAGCGTCTGAACGACGTCTATCGCGCGACGGGCGGGCTGAAGGGCCATTTCGGCGATAGCTGGGACTGGAACATCGACGCGGGCTATTCGCGCGACAATCTGAGCCTTACCTTCTTTGGCTTCGCCAACCTGAAGGGGCTGGTCCAGGCGATCAACACCGGATCGTACAATTTCGTGAACCCCAGCCTCAACACCGCGGACGTGCGCAACTCGGTTGTGCCGCCGATCACGGCGCACTCGCATTCGGCCGAGGCGACGCTTGACGCCACGATCAGCCGCGATTTGTTCAAGCTGCCGGGCGGCACCGCCAAGCTGGCCGTCGGCGGGCAGGTGCGGCGTGAGACGCTGACCAACAATAGCGCCAATCCGAATCTCGACGTGCCCGGGCTGACCACCGCGCAAGCTTATGGCAAGCGTACCGTGAGCGCCGGCTTCTTCGAAATCGACGCGCCGGTGCTTGACACGCTCAACGTCAACGCGTCGGGTCGCTACGACCATTATTCGACCGGTTTCGGCCGTTTCTCGCCCAAGCTCACCGCGAAGTTCCAGCCGATCAAGCAGATCGCGCTACGCGGCACCTATTCGGAGGGCTTCCGGGCGCCGACCTTTGCCGAGGCTGATCCGCGCAGCTCCTATTCGGGCTTCGTGGGCTACACGCCCGATGCAGGCTTCAAGGCCGCGCACCCGAACAATGCCTCCTACACGGTCGCTTACTCGCTGGGCCGCGGCTTTGTCGGAAACCCGAACATCAAGCCGGAAATTTCACGCAGCTACACGTTGGGCACGGTCGTCGAGCCGGTGCGCTGGCTGACCTTCACGGGCGACTATTTTCATGTGAAGAAGTCGAGCCTGATCGTCACCGGGCCGAAGGTCGCGGATGCGATCAACGCTTATTATTCGGTTGAGAAGAACTCCTACGCGTCGGCCGCCGCGGCGTCGGCAGCCGGTTGCGCCGCGCTGGCCTCGGTTGCTCCGGGCTATTCGTGCAACGTGGTCGACGGGGCCGATCCCTTCTCGCCCAACGCGCTGCCCCGCCTGCTCGTGCTCAATGCACCTTATGTGAACTCGGCCTATGCGATCATCTCGGGTCTGGAATTCAGCCTCGACGCGCGCATCCCGATCAGCTCCGACGTCCGTTGGGAAAGCCGCCTGGATGTACAGGAAACGATGAAGTACGACCTGCATCCGGAATCGGGTGCGGTGCAGCGTTATGCCGGTACGCTCGGGCCCGAGGATCTGTCCTCGGGTAATGGTACGCCGCGTTGGCGCGGTAACTGGCAGAACTCGTTCACCTACGGCAGGTTCTCGCTGACCGCGACGACCTATTATGTCGGCGGCATCAAGGCGGTCGCCGCCGACCAGGCGAGCTCGGTCAACGGCGATACGTCATGCGCTTCGGTGATCTACAAGGACTCGAGTGGCGGAACGTCCTTCTGCCATATCAAGCGCTTCATCTATACCGACCTGAACATTTCGGTGAACGTGAGCGACAAGTTCCAATTCTATGCGGTGGTCGGCAACGTCACCGATGCCAAGGCGCCGGTGGCGGCCAATACGGCCTATACCACCCAGCCCAACTACCTGACCTCCTGGCACGTCGCCGGGATCATCGGCCGGACCTTCCGCGCCGGTGCGAACTTCAAGTTCTGATCGATCGCCGGCGGGCAGGCGCGGCATTGTCCGCGCGACCTGCCGGTTCTTCCGACGGGACAATGGAAAGGGCGGCTCCAGCAGGGGCCGCCCGTTTCGTTTGATCGACGTGAGGGCGCTCGCTCCCCCCGGGCCAGCCGCCTCACGGGCATCGGCCATCGCTGCAACGCCGGGCCCTTAATCGCTCAACCCGAACAGCGCCTCCACCTGGGTCTCGAACGCCCGGGCGAGCTTGAGCGCCAGCACGGTCGACGGCACGAACACGCCATTCTCGATCGTGTTGATCGTCTTGCGGCTGACCCCGATCCGATCGGCCAATTCCGCCTGCGTCCAGCCGCGTTCGGCGCGGGCGTCACGCAGGCGGACAACCAGCTCTTCGCTCATTCCTCGAGCGCCTTCATCTCGAGCGTGGCGAAGCGTACCAGTGCCATCGCAACGGAATAGGTGACCACCGCGCGCGCAACGTCCGGCCCGCCGATCGGAACCTTGCCGCTCACCGCCCAGGTGACGCCGCACGCCAGCAATGCGCCCCAGAAACCGAACTCCAGCGCCCGACGCCCATGTTCGATCGTGCTCTCGTCATAGAGCGCAGCCCGCATCGCGCTCGTACGGACTAGGCCTCCGCCCGCGAACAAGAGAAACAGCAGGATCACGATCACCCACAGGGCCTGCGATGCGATGCTGAATCCGCCGTTCGCATAACCGTAAATGGCGCCGATATCGTGCATGGCGGTCGTCAGCAGCACGCCGGCCATGAACCGCGCGCCCCAGGCACGCCGCCGTGCGACGCGCTCGACCTGAATTTGATCAATCATCTTGCCCTCCCGTGTAACTTACAGGTTACAAGTAACCGTTGGGTTACACGGATGCAAGGGGTTTCCTTGCGCGGTCACCTTGCTAATGCGTTTGCATGACTGGCGCGCCGCTCGACCAGCCTTATTCCGGACGCTTCGTGGGAACCGAGCATCGCTTCTCGGTGCGCGTCTATTATGAGGATACCGACGCCGGCGGTGTCGTCTATCACGCGAATTTCCTTCGCTTTTTCGAACGCGCGCGGACCGACATGCTGGCGCTGGCCGGGGTCGACGTCGCGACCGCGCTGAATGCCGGACATGGCGGCTATGTCGTCGCGGCGGCGGACCTCAAATATCTGCGCCCCGCCAAGCTGGGCGAGGTGTTGACCGTGGTCAGCATCCTCGAACAGGTTCGTTCGGCGGCGTGCGTCATTCAGCAGAGAGTCATCCGCGATGGGCAGGTGCTGGTCGAGGGGCGGCTGACCTTGGCCTTCGTCGGCGAGGACGGGCGGCCCAGGCGGCAGCCCAAGGAATGGATCGAGGCGTTTCAGGGCTTCAAGGGAGCAGAACAAGACCAATGAACGGCATCAGCGTCACCGCCAACACCCAGGCCGCCTTGTCGCCGGTCGCCTTGTTCCTGCACGCCGACATCGTCGTGAAGATCGTCATGCTCGGCCTGCTGCTGGCGAGCTTGTGGACCTGGACGATCATCTTCGGGCGGGGCGGGGTGCTGCGGCGCGCGGACCGCGAGAGCGACGCCTTCGAGGTTGAATTCGCCAAGGCCCCCGACATCGACCGTTTCTATCAGGACAAGAGCAAATCGGAGGTGCCGGCGGCGCGCATCTTTGCGGCGGGCATGGGCGAATGGCGCAAGTCGACGGCCAAGCCGCGCGTCGACAAGGGCGCCACGCGCGAGCGCCTGTCCGCGGTCATGGCGACGGCGTCGGCGGCCGAGGTCGAACGGCTGTCCAGCGGGCTCAACATCCTCGCGACGATCGGCAGCGTCTGCCCCTTCGTCGGCCTGTTCGGCACGGTGTGGGGAATCATGCGATCCTTCGCCGACATTGCCGCAACCCAGAATACGAGCTTCGGCGCGGTCGCGCCGGGCATTGCCGAGGCATTGTTCGCGACCGCTTTGGGTCTGTTCGCCGCCATTCCGGCGACGGTTGCCTATAATCGCATGATCCATCGGCTCGATCGGGTGGAGGCAAAGCTCAATCGCTTCGCCGACGGTTTTCACACGACGCTCAGCCGCGAGCTGGACGGGGAGGGCTGAAGCGTGGCGATGGGTCCCGCAGCCCGGCGCGGCCATGGCCGTCGCCGCGCGCCGATGGCGGAGATCAACGTCACACCGTTGGTCGACGTGATGCTCGTGCTGCTGATCATCTTCATGGTGACCGCGCCTCTGCTGGTCGCGGGCGTGCCGGTGAACCTGCCCGACAGCCGTGCCAAGCCGCTCGAACAGGACCAGAAACCGGTCCAGATCAGCCTCGACCGCGCCGGCAAGCTGTATGTCGACGAAAAGGAAGTCCCCATGGCCGGGCTGCCCGACCGGCTCGCGGGCCTGCCGCATGGGGCCGATGCGCCGCAAATCTACCTGCGTGCCGACCGCACCCTCGATTATGGGCGCGTGATGCAGGTGATGGGCGAACTCAGCCGCGCCGGCCTGACCAAGGTCGCGCTGGTGACCAACGAGACGCAGAGCGGCAAGTGATGGCGTCGCCCACTTTCCTTCGTCATCCCCGCGAAGGCGGGGATCCATATGCCTCTCGGGCGCGGCTCCTGCCGACGTCCAGGATGTATGGATTCCCGCCTTCGCGGGAATGACGGCGGTTAAGGTTCGCGGCAATGGATAGCACCGACGGAAAAGGCCTGGGCCTCGCTGTCCTCGCCCACCTTGTGCTGTTCGCGGCGCTGACGATCAGCATCGCCCGGCGCCAACCGCCCGTACACCCGACCGCAGAGACGATGGACGTGCAATTGGTCGACGCGGTCGGTCTGGGCTCGGCCGCACCTTCACCCGCGACCGAGGAGCCGCAGGAGATGCAGGCGCCCGAACAGGCGCCCCCGCAGGAGGCGCCGCCGCCGGCACCCAGCGCGACGCCGCCGACATCCAAGCCGACGCAAGCCAAGCCGACACCGACCCCGCCGTCGCCCGTGCCCGCGGTCAAGCCCAAGCCGCAGCCGCCGTCCAAGTCGCTGACCGATATCCTCAAGGACGTGCATGCGACCGCCACCACCGAAAAGGCCGGCAGCGACGCCAAGGCCAAGGCCGACCGCGCCGCCGCCGCGCGGATGGGGGACCTGCTCAAGGGCGTGCTTAACCCCGCCAAAGGGAAGGGTGAGGCCGCCCGCGCGCCGATTTCCGGCGCTGCAATGAACGGCCTCGCCGCGGCTCTGAAGCGCCAGGTCCAGCCCTGCTACGAGCTCGGCGGTCTGGGCGGCACGCCGGCGATGGAGATCGTGACGACGCTCCACCTGCGCTACAACAAGGATGGTTCGGTCGCGGGCAACCCGCAGATGATCGAACAGACCGGGGTCAATGCCGGCAATCGCGCTTATGCCCAGCAGATCGCCGAAGTGGCCCGGCGCGCGGTGCTGCGCTGCCAGCCTGTCCATCTTCCCGCCGAACTCTACGAAGGCGGCTGGGACGAAATCAATTTCCGCTTCACACCAGGGCAGATGCAATAGGATGAGAGGATCGATGAAGATTTGGCACCTGTTTGCGTCGGTCGGACTGGCGCTGCTTCCCGGCGCGGCCACCGCCCAGGACACCCCCCCTCAAGGCCCCGGCCCGGCACCGGGCGCGGGACCGGTTTCCGGCCAACGCCTCACGGTCGACATCACGGGCGGCATCTCACAACCGATGCCGATCGCGATTCCAGTGATGCCGACGCCCAATGCGCTGTCGACGCCCGCCGGTTCGACCGACGCGCTCGGTGCGCAGGTGTCCGACGTGATCACCAACGATCTCAAGAACAGCGGGCTGTTCACGCCGCTATCGAAGGATCAACTGCGCCCCGTCGCCTTCCCGCAGGTGACCGCGCCCGATTATGCCGCCTGGCTGCCGACCGGCGCGCAGGCTTTGGTCCAAGGCTTCGTCCAGGCCAATGGCGACGGCACGCTGACCGTCGGCTGCTATCTCTACGATGTCTTCGCGAAGAGCGAGATGATCCGCCAGGGCTTCATCGTGAAGCCGTCCGAATGGCGCCACGGCGCGCATAAATGCGCCGACATGGTCTATTCGCGGCTGACGGGCGAGGGCCCCTATTTCGATAGCCAGGTGATCTACGTCTCGGAGACTGGGCCGAAGAAGAACCGCACCAAGCGGCTCGCGATCATGGACCAGGACGGTGCCGGCCACCGCTTCATCACCAACGGCCAGAGCCTGGTGCTGACCCCGCGTTTCGCCCCCAACCGCCAGACGGTGGTGTTCATGTCGTTCGAGAACGACCAGCCGCGCGTCTACGTCTATGACGTGGGATCGGGGCGCAAGCGCCTGGTGGTGAGCCAGCCCTACACCACCTTCGCGCCGCGTTTCTCGCCCGACGGACGCTCGATCCTCTTCTCGATGATCGTCAACGGCAATTGCGACATCTACCGCGTGTCGGCGAGCGGCGGCACGCCGGTGCGGCTGACCACGTCGCCGGGCATCGACACCGGCGGGAGCTATTCGCCCGACGGCAGCCAGATCGTGTTCGAAAGCGATCGATCGGGCACGCAGCAGCTCTATGTCATGAATGCCGACGGATCGAACCAGCATCGCATCAGCTTCGGCGGCGGACGCTTCGCGACGCCTGTCTGGAGCCCGCGCGGCGATCTGATCGCTTACACGCATATGGGCGGCGGCTTTTCGGTCGGCGTGATGGGCACCAACGGGTCCAACGCGCATGACCTGACCAATGGCTGGCAGGACGAGGGCCCGACCTGGGCACCCAATGGCCGCGTGCTGATGTTCTTCCGGACGGGCAAGGGGTCGGGCAAGGCCGATCTCTTCTCGGTCGATTTGACCGGCCGCAACGAGCGTCCGGTGCCGACCCCGCTCGATGGATCGGACCCCGCCTGGGGACCGTTACTGCCCTGAATCAATTTTCGACGAACGCACCAAGAAGGGACGCGACGATGAAGAAGACGACCACTTTGCTGTGCACGGCAGCCCTGATCGCGCTGGCCGGCTGCGCCAAGAAGCCGCCGGCCAAGCTGCCGCCGGCACCGCCGCAGACCACCACCACCGCGCCGGAGCCCACGCCGCCGCCCGCCACTCAGCCGTCGGGCCCGACCCCGGGCTCACGCGCCGATTTCGTGTCGCAGGCGGGCAGCGACACGGTCCATTTCGCGACCGACAGTTCGGACATCGACAGCGAAGCGCAATCGATCCTGACCAAGCAGGCGGCCTGGCTGCAGAAATTCCCCAATGTGCGCGTCACGATCGAGGGCCATTGCGACGAGCGTGGCACGCGTGAGTACAACCTCGCCCTGGGTGATCGCCGCGCCAATTCGGCCAAGAATTTCCTGGTCAATAATGGCGTCGCCGCGTCGCGCATCAGCGTGATCAGCTATGGCAAGGAACGCCCGATCGCGACCGGTTCGGACGAGGAATCCTGGGCCCAGAATCGCCGCGCCGTGACGGTGGTGCCGCAGTAAACTGGAAGCTCCCCTCCCTTTCAAGGGAGGGGCGGGGGTGGGTGACTCCGCCGGAAACCGGCGGTCAGCCCTCCATTTTGCTGGACTCACCCACCCCAACCCCTCCCTTGAAAGGGAGGGGCTTAGCGCTCCATCCGCAGCACGAAATCCCTGAGCGCCCGCGCATCGTGCAGCGCATTATGCGGCACCTGGCTGTTGCGCGAGGTCGAGAAGCCCGGCGTGCGCATGAAGTGGAAGCGCAGGCTCGTCACATCCACGATCTCGCCATCCCCGGTCTGGAGCAGCCGGCACAGAAGCGCGATATCCTCGGGCCAGTCGCAGACGATCTCCGGATCGGAGTCGGTACGCAGATAGGCGGCGATGTCGTGCGCCGCGGCGATCGGATCCAGCTCGTTATAGAGCATCGACGGCACGCTCCGCAGATAGGGCATGACATGCGTCTCGACCCAAGGCAGCGGCGGCTCGGTCATCGGCAGCACGACATAATAATCCTGGTCGCCTTCCTCGGGCACCAGTGCCAGGCTGATCAAGCAGCCGCCGAAGCCGTTGAACTCGGTGTCGAGGAAATAGCGCATCAGCCCTCATTAGGGCTCGTGCCCCTTACGTAAAACCGTTCGTGTCGAGTAAGGTTCGAGCCTGTCGAGAACCTGTATCGAGACATTCCTCCCAGCCCCTCGATACCCGATGGTCTCGACAAGCTCGACAGCTACTCGGGGCGAACGGGTGACATCTAACCGGCCCGGCGTTTCGGCGGATGCGCAACCTCGGGATGATTGCCGTCGAGCGCCTCGTCGAGCAGACGGGCAAGGCGGATGCCGCCCTTGGCGACCTGCAGCCGCAGCACGGGGATCAGACGGTCGATTGTCGCCTGGTCCATCTTCACCGTTCCGGGCGTGTGCTGCGCGCAGGGATCGGCCATCACGCTGCCATAGACGTCGCGCTTGGCGATCTCCCAGCTTTCGCGGCTCCAATCCTGGATCGAGCCCTTCGCCAGTTCCGCGCGCTGATCGGGCGACAGTTCGGACAAGATGCCCTCGGCACCCGCCGGCGGGCTCGAGATGGCGCGGTCGGCCAGCAGCCCGTCCCAGATCGAATGGAGGTTGGTGCGCGGGATATAGCCGAAGCTCGCCTTGACCTTGTTGCCGCCCTGGTCGCCCGCATGTTCGGAGCCGTGCAGCGGCTGGTGCAGGTCGCCGACGAAATGGACCAGGAAGGCCAGCGCCATCAGCCGGTCACGCGCGGGCAGCGCACGATCGGCCACCATCCGCTGGGCGCGGGCGATCTGCGACGACACGCAATTGCCGCCTGCGCAGGGTTCCTTGAGGTCGAACGGCTTGCAGATGTCGACATCCTGGAAATGCCATTCATAAGCATAGCTGAAGCGGTCGCCGAGCGTCTTGATGCAGGCGGGCCAGACCGACACGTCCTCGATCGTGCGGGCGGGGCAGGTGGGGGTCTCGAGCGCCTTCTGCTGCTTCAACAGCCACAGGATCGACTGGCGCGTGCGCGGCTTGACCAGGTCCATCGCCACCTCGGCGGTGGCCTGATGCCCATATTCCCACCAGGCCAGAGCGGGCGAGGGGAGGAAGAGCAGCGACAGGAGCGCGAGTAAGGCGGGAAAACGGAAGCGGATCATCACAAGGACCGGAGCTATTCACCCATTCGCCCTGAGCCTGTCGGAGCTTGCCCTGAGCGACGCCGCAGGCGGCGTCGAAGGGGGCCGTACTTTCCTCTCCAGAAGAGGAAGGACAAGGCTTCGACAAGCTCAGCCCGAACGGGGAGAGTGTGTCCTTTGCTGTAGGCCCGCCATATGACGGCGCAAGGTCATTCGTCGCCGTAGATCGCGATCTCGGGCGCGGAATCGTGCGTCGCCATCGCGCGGTACATCGCCTTGGTGTTGAACGCCCATCCGCCCGATCCGTCGGGCGAGACCAGGATCACGCCGCCCTTGCCTCCCATGTCGCCCAGTTCGTCGATCAAGGTGTCCGCTGCATCCTCGATGCTCCAGCCGGCCAGCCGGACGCGCGCGCAGATTTCATGCGCCACGCCCAATCGGATGAAATATTCACCCGATCCGGTGCACGACACCGCCGCCGCGCGGTCATCGGCATAGGTGCCCGCGCCGATCAGCGGGGAATCACCGACGCGGCCCCATTTCTTGCCGGTGAGCCCGCCGGTCGAGGTGGCGGCGGCGACATGGCCTTGCATATCCACCGCGACCGCGCCGACCGTGCCATATTTCATCGCGCTGTCGAACGGCATGTCGGGCCGCGCCAAGATCTCGTCGAGCTGGCGGCGGCGCTCGGGTGTCTCGAACCAGCTCGGGTCGGCCGCCTCGATGCCGTGGGCGCGAGCGAAGCCGTCCGCGCCCGATCCGGCGAGGAAGACGTGCGCGCTCCTGTCCATCACCTCGCGCGCAAGGCGGATCGGATTGCGCGTCGAGCGCACGCCCGCGACCGCACCCGCCTCCAGCGATGCGCCGTCCATGATCGCCGCATCGCATTCGATCCGCCCCTCGGCGGTGAAGACCGATCCGCGCCCGGCATTGAAGTGGGGATCGTCCTCCAGCACGACGACCGCGGCCTGGGTCGCATCGAGCGCGGTGCCGCCCTCCCGCAGGATGGCGGCGCCGGCCTCAAGCGCGCGGGCGAGCGCGGCGCGCGCTTCGCGATCGCCCGCCTCGCCCAAAGTTTCGGGCGTCATGCTGCCCGCGCCGCCATGGATGACGATGGTCCAGGTCGGCGCGGGCTCGCTCATGGTCCGGGTTTTAGACGAGCACGGCCTGGACGGAAACCGGCTTGGCGACATTTCGCCGCTTGAGCCCGATCAGCGGCCGCAACGGCTCGATCGTGCGGCCGACCAGATAGAAGGCCCAGCAGCCCGCCGCGGTCGCCGCGACCAGGATCAGGAAGCGCTCGAGCCCGCTCGTCGGCGTCGACAGCAGCCAATAGCCAACCACGATGATCACGGTCTGGTGGATGATGTAGAAGGGGAAGACCGCCTCCGCGAGCATCGGCCGCCACTTGCTGTCGCGGTTCCAGTGCATGTCGGCAAGGCCGACCAGGGCGACGATCGCGCTCCATGCCTCGGTCGAGCGTGCGATCCGGTAGAGCAATCCGAGCGCATAGCCCATGCGCGTATCGCCGGGGAAAGCGAGCTCCGCCCAGGCGAGGTAGGACCAGCCGAGGATCGCGGCGACGCCCGCCACCTTCCACCAGCGCCCGACCGCGGCGCGGACCGCATCGGACCGGCGCAACAGCACGCCGAACAGGAAGGCACCGAGATAATCGAGATGCGCGCTCCAATCGTTGACCAGCAGGTGCGTGTCCGCCCAGCCCGGCGACACGAAATTGTGGATCAGGAAGAAGGCGGCGATGCCGACGGGCAGCAAGGCCGGCCCTGCGAGCACGCGCTCGCTCAGCCGCTTCACGGCCGCGATCCAAGCCTTGGGCAGCGTCAGCAACGCACCCCACACCAAAGTGTAGACGAACAGATAGAGCACGAACCACAGATGCATGTAGGTCGGCACGAACACGCCATGGATCTGCTGCGGCCGATAATAGTCGTGGAGCAGGAAATAACCGAAACCATGCGCATAGCCGTGCTGCGTCACGAGCTCGACCCAAGGCTGCGGCGTCACGATCACCACCATGCCGAACAGCAAGGGCACGCCCAGCCGGGCGAAGCGCGAACGCAGGAAGGCGCCGACGCTTGCGTTCCGGTCGAGCAGGGCCGCACTCGCGAAGCCCGACACCACGAACAGCAGGGACAGGCGCCAGGGATTGGTCAGGAACATCGGGATGATCGTCCAGCCGATCGGCGGGGTCATCTTGACCGAAAAGTCCCACGGCACGAATGCCATGCCGACATGATAGAGGATCAGCAGCTGGAAGGCGCCGATCCGCAGCCAGTCCATCCCATAATGCCGGCCGGCCGGCTTCGTCATATCCATCGCCGTTTCTCCACTGGCGGTTGTCGATGGAGCGGGGCTAGATTTGGAACGACCGGACCTGCGATAGCGAAGGTATGTCCGGCGGCGATGCGGGGATGGGTG
>Ga0207698_10000816_pt1 | contig 18121 bp, 16 predicted proteins | sample KBSCornC22_FD_184298 | JGI IMG/M metagenome (GOLD analysis project Ga0207698, IMG submission 184298) | Corn rhizosphere microbial communities from Kellogg Biological Station, Michigan, USA - KBS Corn C2-2 (SPAdes) (version 2) | ecosystem: Host-associated > Plants > Roots > Rhizosphere > Soil ... | reverse complement strand
AAACACCGATGTTTACGCTACCACCGAAGACAATGAGGTTATCGAGCTTGATATACCGTCCACACACTTAAACGGCTTCCTTATCGGCCAGCGCGGCGATACCCTGCGCTCCATGCAATACACCGTCAGTAACGCGCTCAAGAACCAGAACTATTCCCACACCAGGATCAACATCGATGTCGCCGGTTACAAAAAACAGCATAACGAACGGATAGCCAAACAGGCGGAAACCTGGTTCAAAGAGGTCAAAGACAGCGGCCAGCCCAAGGACCTTCAGCCGATGAGCGCCGCCGAAAGAAGGGTAGTGCACAAAGCCGCCGAGGAGTACGGTTTAACCACCGAATCGCTCGGCGAGGGCCGGGACCGCCACATCGTTATCAAGCCCGTCGAAGAAAAGGACTAGTCCCCTGCCGGCCGTATAAAAATACTTAACATGTTAAGTATTTTTATAATGTTCAAGAGTCTTATCATAAATATCCAGCGTTTTCTTGGCGGTATCGCGCCACGAGTATCTGGCGGCCTGCGTTTTGCCGGCCCTTATCAGCTGGCCGCGCAGTTTGCTGTCGCTTAAGACGCCGCTGATCTTTTTAGCCATATCAAAGGTCACTTTCGGGTCAAAGTATACGGCGGCATCGCCGTTGATTTCCGGCAGGCAGGTGGCGTTGCTGGATACCACCGGCGCGCCGTGCACCATGGCTTCCAGCGTCGGCAGGCCGAAGCCCTCACTTAAGGACGGGAATACGTAGGCCGCGGTATTCTCGTACATCCATCTCAGCTCGCCCTCGCTGACAAAATCAGTAAAGACTACCCGATGCGCAAGCCGTTTTTCGCTCGCCAGCGCTTCTACTTTTTTATAATTAGCGTCCATCTTCCCCGCCAGCGCCAGCATCAGCTCCGGGTACTTCTTATTCAGGATGGCAAAGGCTTCCACCAGCCTTGCCAGGTTCTTATGGGGTGTGGCCCGGCCTACGTACATGATGAACTGTCTGCCGGCCAGCCGCGGTATCGGCTCAGGCGTCTCAGTAATCTTATCAGCCGCCTCATAAGTCACTGCGATTTTATTAAGACTGATATTGGCGTATTGCGCGACATCCTGTTTTACGAACTTACTCGGCGTTATTATCGCTGCCGACTCCTTTGCTACACGCTTTACTACTCTTGCGTATACCAGCTGCTTACTTCTGAATATAAGCGGGTTTTTAGCCGGGTTTTCAAACCGCAGCGTGGTCAAATCGTGGATCGTGGTCAGCTTCCTCCCCTTATATCGGACTGGCTGCTGGGTCATGGTAAAGTGCACCAGCTCAGGTTTCAGGCTGTTCAGCTGCTTCAGCAAACCATTCTGCTCAGCGAATGTGAACTCCTTGAAGTCGGATTTAATCACCTCAAAACCGGGCGCCAGCTCTCGCAGAAAGCGAACCCGCGGCGATTTGGTCAAAACGATAATTTCATGCTCTGGCTTGAGCTTATGCATATGCTCAATCAGCTTGTCCGCGTAGCGGCCGGTGCTTGACCCGGATTCCCGGGCATCAATAACGATTCTCATTCGTGCTTCCCCTGCAGTCTCCACCATTTTTTACGCAAGTTCCTTAGCTTGCGGGCGTTAGGCGGCAAGTCATGGGTAATCATAGAATTAATATAATCCAGTGATACTTTTCGATTCCGTTGGATTTTATACCGCTGAACCAGTTTCTTAGGCCACAGAATCGTGCCGACTGCCAAGGCTTTTAAGACCGGCCCGAATTGCCCGCGCGATAAAGCGCTGGCTACCAGACCGCAATAAGCTAAGACCAAGCGCGGCCAGACCTTGGGCATCAGCCTCCACGGTACGTTCTTCCAAAGCAGCAGCGGCAGGTTTTTCAAGGTCTGATAGGTGGTAAAACCTTTGATGAGTGAGCTGCTGGCGCCGATTTCGTGATAGACGATGGCCGACGACACATACGCTACCTTCCAGCCCGCCAGCTGGGCTCTGAAACTGATATCCACATCCTCGTAATAAGCGAAAAAATCTTCATCGAATAGCCCGATTTGCTCGAGTATCTTACAACGATATAAACTGGCGCCGCCAGACGCGCCGAAAACCCACGTATCCTGGTCATATTTATCGGTGAATTCTTCACTTCTGCCGCGCGGATACGGCAGGCCCCAGATAGTATAAAAGTCACCGGTACTGTCCAGATGGGTTTTCTTATCATCACAGATCTTCGAAGTCGCTATGCCGGCCTTTGGATTGCCGTCTAAGAAATCAACCAGGCTTTTCAGCCAGCCCTTGCCCGCGACGGCGTCATTATTAAGCAGGGCTACATATTTGGCGTCCTTTTCTATCGCATATCTAATGCCGGCATTCACGCCGCCGGCAAAGCCTTTATTGCGCACATGCCGGATTAGGATGGCTTCGGGGTATTCTTTCTCTATAATCTCGACCGATTCGTCTTCGGATCCATTATCAACAACCACTATCTGATTCTGCGCAATCTGATCGCGCAGTGAATCCAAACAAGCTCGGATTCTGTCTGCTCCGTTCCAGTTCGGTATGACTACGTAAGCCTTTTGCATCACCTTATTCACCTATATAATAGCTTACAGCTTATTCATATGAGGCATATTTTTTCAAAGAAGAATCGCGCGCTGCTGGCTGAATTGGTGCGCACCGACTTTAAGCTGCGCTACCAAGGTTCTGCTTTGGGGTACGCATGGTCGTTGCTGCGCCCGCTTCTGCTATTCATAATACTTTACCTGGTATTTGTGAAATTCCTCAAAATCGGCAATGGTGTGCCTCACTTCCCCGTATATCTGCTGCTGGGCATAGTCATGTGGAATTTCTTTTTGGAAATGACGGTGCAGAGTCTGGGATCGATTGTAGGGCGCGGCGATTTAATCCGTAAAATCCGCATCCCACGCTGGATAATCGTGCTCTCAAGTAGCATCTCGGCACTAATTAATCTTTTTCTAAATCTGCTCGTGGTTGTGATCTTCCTATTTATCAATCATGTCGATTTACTGAAGACCACCCTATGGCTGCCACTAATATTGATAGAGGTATATGTGTTCGCACTGGGCATATCCCTATTCCTCTCTGCTGCGTTCGTCAAATACAGGGACATCGGCTATATCTGGGAGGTCATCCTGCAAGCCGGTTTTTACCTGACTCCTATACTTTATCCTCTAGCCAGAATCACGAACTTGACCTTTCAGAAACTTATAATGATCAATCCGATGGCCCAGGCAATACAGGACGCGCGCTATTCCGCCATAACTCATCAGAGCCGGACAATTTATCAAGTCTTTGAGGGAGGCTGGTACCGTTTCGTCCCATTTGTGATAGTTATTTTAGTTTTTCTTTTAGGCCTCATGTATTTCCGTAAAGAATCAAAGTATTTCGCGGAGAATATCTGATGGATGACATAGCAATTAAAGTGAATTCAGTCAGCAAGACCTTTAAGCTGCCGAAAGAAAAACATTCTTCGCTTAAGTCAGCATTCATAAATGTTTTCCGCTCCGGCAAAGGCTATGATCTTCAGCGGGCGCTCGATGATGTTTCGTTCGAAATCAAAAAGGGCGAATTCTTTGGTATCGTCGGCAAGAACGGCAGTGGCAAAAGTACCTTGCTTAAACTGCTGGCAGGAATCTATACCCCTACAGCCGGGACTGTTGACGTGAATGGCAAACTCACACCATTCATTGAGCTGGGTGTCGGCTTTAACGCGGAGCTAACTGGCCGTGAGAACGTTTATCTCAACGGTGCTCTGCTTGGTTTTTCCCGGAAAGAAATGCAGGCTATGTATAAGGATATAGTGGAGTTCGCCGAACTGAAACGTTTCATGGATCAGAAGCTCAAGAACTATTCGTCCGGTATGCAGGTCCGACTAGCCTTTTCAATCGCTATCCGGGCCCAATCGGACGTTCTGCTGATCGATGAGGTGCTAGCTGTCGGTGACGCCGCTTTCCAAACTAAATGCTTCAACTACTTCTATGAGCTAAAGAGGAAGGGGACGACGGTCGTTTTCGTATCCCATGACAGGGCCTCTCTCGAACAGTTTTGTGAAAGGGGCATACTGATAAATGAGGGCAAAGAAGTTATCAGCGGCTCAATCAAGCAAGTCCTGCAAAGCTACAGCAGCATAGTGCTAAATGAATTAGATAAAGACACGACAAAAAATAAGCACGATAACAATGCCAGCTCATACGTGTCCATCAAGTCGGTCAATAGCTTTAGCGACAAAGACGAAGAAAAAAATAAGTTTAATTTTGGCGAAACCATCCGGATTAGATACGAGGTAGCGGTTCATAAAAAAATTACGAAGCCCATCTTGGGCGTGACAGTCTGGCAGAAGAACAACGACAAGGCCATATTTGCTACAAATACACTTATCGAAGGCGTTAATATGGCCGACTATCATCCCGGCGACTCCATCACCTTTGAAACCACGCTACCAAATAATTTAAATGATTCTGAGTATATCGTAGAACCGGCGGTGGCCAACGAATCTGCTACTGTATTCTATGACCAGCTGCCTAATGCCATGAGTTTTTTTATCGACGGCAGCGCTAACCAGCATGCGATCCTGTCATCGATCGCCCCCATGAGCATAAAAGTTAGGAGGAGTAAGAAATGACGTCATTTGATCTGACTGATATATCGCCGACAACGCCGCCCCATATAAGAGTTTTTGATTTCTCATATATTACCCGCTACAAAATCCTAGCGACATTAATAAGCGAAGCTTCGAAAAAAATAAAAAACCCTAAGATTCTGGATGTCGGCGGTTATAATGGCCCACTAGAAAGATTTTTCCCAGAAGCCGAACTGACCATCCTGGACGTCATCGAGCACAAGGCTAAGAATTATGTCCAAGCTAGCGGTACCAAGATGCCTTTTGATGACGGTTCCTTCGATATCGTTGTTTCGTCAGATACGCTGGAGCATATCCCTGCGGCCCAACGCGATAATTTCATATCGGAGATGCTGCGGGTGAGTAATGGCTATGTGATTTTGGGTGCGCCATTCAGCAGCCCGGCTGTCGTTAACGCTGAGGAGATAGCCGACGGTTTTTATAAGAGCATGACCAACGAAAGTTACATATGGCTTAAAGAGCATAGAGAATATGGGTTGCCAAAAACTGATTGGCTGGATGATCTGCTATCAGATAGCAAAGTCGAATTTACCAGCTTCAAACACACCTCTTTGGATGCCTGGACGCTGATGATATGCGGAAGCTTCTTTTTGGCTGGCAATATCGGCGCCGTACAAACAGACTTGGGCAAGAAGCTGCACAAGGGCAACGAGCGTTATTTGAAGGATGTCGCTTATAAGGATTTTCCCAACGATGGCTATCGTACTTTTTATATCATTTCCAAAAAAGGTAAAGTCAGCGTCAAGTTTCCGGAATATTCCAAGCCAGAAGTCAATACATTCATTAGCAAAGAAGTGAAAGTGATTGGGAGTGTCATGAGGGATGTTTCTAAAACTCTCGGCAGATTGAGTGACGAGCTAAAGCTTGCGCACGAAATGGCTCACTCAATAGATTTAGAGCGCGAAAGACTCAAAAATGAGCTTAATAACATTCGGTCCTCCAGAGCATACAAGTTAGCCCAAAATATCAGAAAATTAAATGGCAACAAAAAGCATATACACTAATATCCGCTGGCGTTTAAATAAACCACTCAGCCTAACCCGACCTGATGATATCGTGGACATACTGCGCGCTAAAAAAATATACAGAAAAAACCAAAAATTTATCAATGCCCACAACCGGAAATCCGAAGTGCTGTGTGCTGTTGTAATCCACCTTTATTACATAGAAAGTTGGAGCATCTTTGATGGTTTGTTACGACGGATAAAACTGCCATTTGATTTATATGTGACTCTGCCGAGTCAAAAAAAAGACTATTCTGAACAAATAACAAAACGATGGCCTGATGCCATAGTACTAGAAGTCCCTAATAGGGGTCGTGACGTCTTACCATTTTTAATGACAGCTAGAAATTTGAAAGAACGGGGGTATGAATACGTACTGAAACTACACTCTAAAAAATCTACCCACCGTAAAGACGGTTCTGACTGGTTCTCCGAGATTACAAATAGCCTTGTGCCGACTAACCATTGGCCGCACCTTGAGACGGTCCTAAATGATAAAGACAGCGCGGTGGTCGGACCCGCCGGCCAATACACATCACTGAAAGTCAACTTTGAAGCTAACGGTATGCATATGTCTGATATCTTAAAAAAGATATATAACCGCGATACGGCATATAGGGTTCTTCAAACAGAGAGAGCAGAGCATGGTTTTTTCGCTGGGACGATGTTCTGGGCAAGGCTTGATGCTCTGGACCCCATCCTTCTTAAGAATTGGTCAATAATGAGCTTCACCAAAGAGGCTGGCCAAATTGATGCGACTATCGCCCATGCCATAGAAAGAGTATTTTGTTTAGTCCCGCAAATAGAAAAAAAGAGAATATATGAAATTGGTAAATCTGGCATCGGACAAGTAAATTATGATAGCGGCGTGATACCGGACTGGGCTGATGTATATATCGGACCGAAGCCGGGTTAGCCTCGGTTGCGTTTCTCGAGTGAGTACTTATTATGCTTTGAGTTTTTAAGACTTTTGGCGGCAAAGTAAATTCCCGCTTTTAATGCCAGATTGAAAAATGGCGATTCAAAAAACCATACGAATTTGGATCTAAGAGAATATTCACCGTCTTTGCGTAAGAACTTCCAATCGGCCAAAGTCGGCTTTATCCAGCCGAGCAGCAAGCTTTTTTTGCTGGCTACCAAAGGGAACTGGACAGTCTCATACAATCCTACATATTCGTCGAACTTCCGTCGGAAATATTCGCGGGCCGTGTAATCGTTGGAGTGCCAGACTGCGCCCTGTGGAGAGTAGGTCTTAAGATAGCCTTTGACCTGCATGTCCTTAGCTAGCAGTTGGTCTTCGGCATAAGCTACGTGCCTGAAAGGTACTTCGCCGACCAAAAGTTCCTTTCGCACGGCAGAGTTAACATCAGAAAAAAAGTTATTTAAAGCATTGGTTTCTTTTCCGTCGACAAGCGACTTATTACGCTGCACAAGAATCGAGTCGGGCGGGCCAAAGCCGGCGAAAACATTCGAGATTTCGCGCTTGATGGTGACAGGTGCATTAGGCCTGGGTATTTGACGACCAAATACGCAGCCGACCTTTTCGCTTATGAAGAACGGTTCGATCATGTTGACTATCCAGCGGTCATTGGTGGGCGTAGCATCTTGCGTAAGAAAAAGGATGAACTCGCCTTTAGCTATTTTAGCCGCTTTGGCCCGCGTACCGCCGTGGCTGAATTCCGCATTTGGGATTTCGGATAGGACAATCTTGTCCGCGTAGCTTTGTAATATCTCGACTGTCCCATCAGTAGATCCTGAATCTATTACTAAAATCTCAAGCTGGTAGTCACTTGGGACTTTCTGTTGTAACAGGGTATCTAAACACTCGGCGATATTCTGCGCGCCGTTGAAAGTCGGAATAAAGACGCTGACATATTTCTGCATCAGTTTTTCTTCATCTGCTTCTCAACAACGTTGACGAACTTCTTACCTGAGTCTTCCCAGCTATTAGCTACGACGCTGGCTGCCGCATTCTCGGCGTGATTCACAGCTGTCTTTGAAGATACAATCATCGACAGTGATTGAGCTAATGCAGCTGGATAATTCTCAGAGTATTCAATAAACTTGTTATCCGATACAAGCCGGTTGTTCTCACCGTCGTTTACCACGGGTATGCAGCCGCAGGTCAGAAGCTCAAGTGGCAACAGTGACATGTTAGTGAGCGACAGAACCAGACCTGCAGAGCAGCGGTTATATAGCCTGTTGAGCTCATCGTGTTCCAGAATGCCCAAGTTTTTATATGGGAAAGGGATATCATAATCCGAGACGTCATAACCCAGGAAATTGATCGTATAGTCTGGATGCTTTCTATGGAAGATGTCCAAAGCCAAAATACCCATTTCAAAGCCGCGTCTTTCAGTATATGGCCTCGCATAAAAAAGGATTTCTTTTCTAGGCAATCTGTTGGAAAGACTATATATGACTTTATCTGAAGCAAAATCAAAAAAATCGGTTTCCATGCCGTAATCATTTCTAAGCTTTTTAGCTAGCCAGCCACCTGCAGTAACACCGAAGAAGCCGAATCTGTACGTATTTTCTGCCAAAGTATATAAACTGCCGATAGGATAAAAATATGGTTCAAAATCCTGTACAAAATAGAAACGCTTACCTGTAGAGGTTGAATTATAAACGGGGTATGCAGTTTCCCAGCTGGTAGCAAAAATACCATCAGCGCCCTGCATATCTTCTCCGTCGTCCAGCCACTCCATACTGGCCCTTAAAACTGGGAATGAATCACCCATAATGGCTCTTACCGCTTCAATGCTACTTTTTGGACCCGGTAAGAATAGATAAATACGATTACGATGTCCGGCATCCTCTAAGTACTTGATAAACCTAAAAAGTGTCATATGACCGCCGCTTCCTTTACCCGGGGGCGGCATCAGCCAATTGAAAGTATATTGTTTTTTGTTTTTGCCGGGCCAAGCCTTGGGCGGTTTACTGAGGTCGGCTTGCAGGACGTCTTCGTAGAGTGCTTTTGTATAAATACCATGCCTATGCCCCGATTTTCTACTTGTATGTTTTTGGATGAACTGCAGGCATACAATTATAAACCCTAAAAAGCCTTGTTCACGGAGAACCTTACCTGCGACTCTGGATTTGCGGTATATCTTTTTTAACACCATCAATCTGTTAATTGTACACTGAGGATGAAGCCCCGGGCAAACTGAGGCACTAGTTTATTGGTGCACCGTTTGGGAATGTCGCCATAGTTGAAGCGCTTAGTGTGATGATATAAGGGTTCGCGGAGTGGCTGTAATTCTGCAGGGCGTTCCATGTTGAGAAAACCTGTTTCTGGCCATTACTGACCAGGTAGACTGGTGGCTGGTCATTTTGCTTTATATATACGCTGCCGGACGCGCACCCGCCAAGCTTGGGGAAAATGGACGAACTGTATGTCTGGGCCGATTGGATTCCGGATTTTGTCTTACTATAGCTAGCAAGTAAATTCGAATCCAAGCTGTAGCAGCCGAACCTGTCAACTAGGTAGACCGTGTCGCTGTTCTGGTCGTATAGATATTTATTGACCACCGTGCCGGAGTACGAATAATCCTGGTTCAAGGTGGCAGCCGGATAGCTCTCGATATCCGACCAATTATTATGGTAAGCCAAAAAATCATCGCTGGTGGCATACAGAAGCCGGCTGTTGCCGGATACAACGTAGACCGCAGCACTATCATCGGTTTTCACGGCTTGGCCATTACCTAGTTTTATGCCTGAGGTGGATATTGACGATTGCACTGAAGGGTCGACTACATCGAATGAAGACGAGTTCAAGCCTAGCAGATTATAATCCGACAATGTTGGCACCGATTTCCGTGCTCCTCCGTTCAGATACCATATACCGGCCGAATTGCTGAATTTGATGTATTGCTTAAGAGGCGCTGCGGAAGAAGGCAGCTTGTTAGAAAGGGCGATTATGTCTGAATTTGAAACAGGGGGGTTAGACAATCCGTAGCCAGCGGGTATGGCAAAACGTGTCGATCTACTTAATAAATTGGTAGCAGAGCCGGTATTGACCTCACACGCTAAAGCGCTAGCAGGCGTAATCGATGGCACATAGCTATCATCGGGCAGCCGGTATACGGGACTATTGAGTGAGGATTCGAAGCCCCAGCAGCTGTATACATCGAAATTAGGAATCGAATAATAGCTGCCATTCAGGAATAGGGTTACGGATTCTCCGGTGGGATGTTTAACAAGGATGTCTCTATTCGAGAGCGGCGTGCCCGAGGGCACCAAGTCAACCGTGTAATAGCTGGCTTGAGTCATTATGTCACTGGGGTTCAAGCCTATATATGTCTGATAATCGAATATAAGTTTTTTCTGACCGCCGCTCATTTCAAACACCGAACCATAAGGCGAGCTGACGAAATTCGACAATTGGGAGTTGCCTGGGAGCCCTTGTATAAAGCTGAGGGGCAGGTAGCCGATGTTGGACTCACTGAAACCGAAATCAAAGAACTGCTGCATGCTCTTGAACTGGTATTTCTTACCTACGGTAATTAGATAAATCGAGCCACCGTCCGCATCAGTATCATCCGGTGACTTGACTATGTAGTCTAACGTCGGGCTGACTCCATCATTAGCCCCGGGACTTGGGACGGAATCCACCTGACTCTGGCTCAAGGTCTGGATGGATTGCGGGCTAATGCCGTAGTCTTGAAGCACGCCCATTGCGGTTACTAAAACTTTGAAGCCATCGACATAGTAGTAAATATTATCATTACTGGAAGATTTGAAAGCATAGGGTAGAGTTGTGTCACCGAACCATTGGGAGAACAAGCTTACAAAATTTTGATTACCATGAAAATGAGGGGTATACCAGTAAAGCGCGGCGGTCGCGCCGCTGTCCATATGTGTGCTTTGCCCGTCTATGGTCGTGTATCCATCGTAGAACACCGCGTTGGTGTCGGACGAACAGCGCTTGCGATAGCCCTGGGTCATTGGCCCGCCATAACAGGTCTGCGGGTCGTCTGAGTTATCCCAGCCAGGTTTTATAACCGCCCAGCTGGTATTGCCTTCTGATCTTTGCTCTCCAAACTTCAACAGCCAGGCCGCCCGTATAAGTTGCTGTGAAAAGCCGGCTTTGGATGCACTATTTACGCATGTATTAGTGACAGATGACATAGGGTTACCATTGAGGTAATAGAGCGGCGGGCTAAGGTTATTATAGGTATATGACGACCCGGAGTCTGGGCAACCGTAGCCGACAGAAGCTGATATAGCCAACGGCGTGCAGCCGTATGGTCCATCACCGGCTACTAGGCCTTCCTCTTTTTCCAAGGTCGCCAGAAGGACTTGGGGGTTCAGTCCATAGGCTTGACCAGCATCGTAGATTACTTGACCGCTGGACACCCGCCCTCCGTACGTGAAACCTGTGCTGGGCGAATATCCGGTCGGGTCGGCCGCCGAAAATCCATTATTAGTGCTTATGCAGCTATTAGGAAAATTTACGTTGAGCCAGTTGTCGATCTGCCCTGCCGTCATGGAGTTGGCGTTATCGAACACTGCGTCGTCAATCAGGCGGTTAGGGTTGAAAACAGCATTAGCTTTGAGGCTATGGCCAAGCATGAACAAGCCGGCCACGGCGAAAATTCCAAGAAGAAACACCAGTTTTCTCACGGTACCTCCAGAAGAGCCGGGTCAGTAGTAGTCTTAGCTTGGCCGTTCAGGCTTGCAATTGCCTGGACTTTCCAGCTGCCGGAGGATAAGTCCGAGTTATTGACGTCCCAATTCCAGATGGCTGTACCATTGGAGTCCGCGACCTCGGGACTTAGTTGCTTTGTCGTGTCATTCATAGTGAACTGGATGTAGCAGGTGGCGCCGGGAGTCGTATTGCAGACGGATTGCTCAGAAGTCGGCGAGCCGTTCTGGCCCGGGTGATGGTTGCTTACAAGCGTTTGGGCGGCAGCCAGAGTAAGAGCCGCGCCAGAAGACTGGTTGTCGCCGGCGCTATTCTTTGCCGAAGCTGATTGCGAAGACGACGAACCGGAAGTATCGGAGCCATTCTGAGCATCGTTTGCCGCCTGACTGACGTTTGTCTGAGACTCAGGATTACGACTTGGGATAACTGAGCCTGAGCGTTTTGAGTGCCCGCTTATCAAAATGATGGCCACAATAATAATCAGTACAGCCACGGCGCCACTATACACAGTTAATCGTCGGGATGGTTTCAAAGACTTTAAGATCATGTTTTTATTTTAGCTTATGCTACTGATACTATAACGCCGCCAAGAAGTTATTTCAATAGGTGCGGTAGATAAGGACCTGACTGGCAGGGTAATTGATCCGATCGATCAAATGGGCGCAGCTGGCGTTATTATTCAGAGGCGATGATGTAATTAGAAAGCGCACATTGTTATTCTTCATGAAACTGCTGCAAGGCTCAGTGAATATACCGAAATGATCGCCTCCTGATAGCTCAACCTTTGTCGGTATCTGCTGCGCATCATCCCTGTAAAAGTTGAAGGTCACGTGTGCGTAGCGATTATAAATATTAGGGTCGGCACCGCTCACTTGACGCCATATGCCAAGCTGCGGGTAAGAGTATACACCGCTTAGCGAGTGGGCGCCGTTTAGCAAAGCGAAATTCTCAAGGTAGGCGTTCTCTGACGCCCAGTTGCCTTTATCGATAGCAGCTATATGTCTGATATCTCTGGACACCTTTGAGTTCGTAATAATGTCAGTGCCGCGATAAAGAGGGTTTACTCCGGTCGTCATAAAGATACAGAATGCTAGTAAACCGAGGGAGGCCAGCTGAAGACGCTTGGTCAGCAATAGGTATATTATTACCGGTACCGGCAGTGAAAAAGCGATTGAGCGGTAGATACCGATATAGCCTGGGAAGGTATTTTTTGCATGGATAGCTAGCAGGAGCTCAGTCGCGAAAATCAGAATGGAATAAACCACCAGCCAGCTATTCGGCAGGAATCGTTTTTTGTCTGCATGCAGTCTTCTCATAATCAGGACGAGCTGGAAGATATTCAGCAGGCCCAGACCAATGATCAGGCGGTTTTCCGGCACCCGTGAGAGCAAGGTCAGCCTGCTCAGGATAGATAAGTAGGGGACGAACAGCCATAGGCAGGCGACAAGGAAGGCTGCGTTGACGAAAAGCAAGGCGAAATCCACCGGCACCTTTGCTTTGCGGTCCCTATAAATCAAAAGCGCTGATGGTAGCAGCAGGAACGGCAGTAACAATAAGAAATTGGAGTCCTCACTTTGGTTGGTCAAGCCGTTTTTCGGGATCTGATATTTATCGGCCTTACTGCTGAACTGCAATTGAAAATCCAGATGACCGGAAAACAAGTGTTCGAAATTATAACCTCCGCTCTGTGTTGTTCTGTGGCCCGGGTAAGTAGTATTTTCAATACTATGCACGGCAGCCGACCGGGTGTGTATAAAAAGTAAACTTATAAAACCTGCAACTATGAAGGAGCCTAGGAAATAACACAGACGGTTGAGAAGGTCATTTTTTTGCAATTCCCGCCGCTCATTTATTAGGTGTCCGATCGCGAACGCTAAGGCCGTCAAGCCGCAGGCAATCTGAAACGGTGGATAGAGCACGAGCACAAAACAAACTAATAGATATGCAAGTAGCAAAGCCAGCAGAATTTCGCGTTTTCGCGTTTTCGCCTTAAGAAAATACATGAATACAGTCAGAGCAAAGAATGAGTAGTAAATCGGGGCCAAAGTAATGTATTGATACCACCACTGTATGAAGGGACTGAAGAGTAATGCCAGCGAGATTGACGCAGCAATTAACCGACGCTTAGGCAGCAAGTATAGGACGAAGAAGTAACAGCCGATAACTAAAAGAAACGCCATCATCCACCACTTGAATGCGAAAGCGTTTTGGAAAGGAAGAATGAAAAACACCAAGTTCTGCGGCCGGAATATAGCGCTCCAGTCTTTATACGGGACATCAATTATCAATGACATATCCTGACCGCGCCCTAAATTCGGATTAATTCGATCAAAGCGATTATTCGCTTGAGCCATAATCATCTGGCTATTCCAGACCCATTCGTCGGAGCGGATGGAACGCGGCTTATTCAAAAGCAGATGATTGTCCTTGTGCCCCGGACCGTAGAGCATATCATTGTATATGCCAATGGAGCTGCCGCTGATCTTAAAAGCTGTCAGCAACAGAAGGACAATAGTGCACAGAACGGGAAATAACCATATACTTTTTGATAGCTTGCCAAACCAGCTGTATTTGGTTTCGGTTCTCTTATTCCTCATCTGGGATATATGATACATGCTTTCAAGAATTGCCTGTAACTCTAATCCTTTATAATAAGCGCATCAAGCGCATCAAAATCACACAACTTAAGCACTCTTCAGCTAAATTCTTCTTGGCCGGACTTGCTGCCTTCGGATTCGACTATCTGGTGCTGTTATTTTTGTATTATATATTGAATATCCAACTGGAAGTAGCGACGGCTATAGGCTTTATTTCCGGCTTTGCCATCAGCTTCACGGCCAATCGCCATTGGGTCTTCAATGCTGCTCAACATAAGAAGAGATTACCACGTCAGATTACTGAATATATAATCCTGGTAATCCTCAACTTTTTTTTCACTGTGGTTGCGGTCAGCCTGCTCAATGACCACGGTATAAAGCCATTTATTGGTAAGCTTGTGGTCATGGCTCTGGTAATGTGCTGGAACTATGCGATATTCAGATGGGTGATTTTCGTGGCGGCTACGACGGACGTCCCTACTCCTCTTTAGAAGTATATATTGATAATTTTTCATGGAGGTCAGAGATTCTCTTATCCATGGCATCAACCTTCGAATATAAGCGTACACATAACGATAGGCATATCATGACTCCTGTAGCCAATACTACATCCGGCAGGCTCAGCGGCGTGCTATCAGTCAGCCCGTGATCAAATAGATAGTTATAAATCCCATGCGAGAAAATCAGCACCAGAAGGATTAGTAGCCAGAAAAGCATCCGCAGTGCAAAAGTAAGCCTATCTACTGACTTTGTCCGATAGACCATCACAGCCTTCAGCACGCCGAATATTACAAAAGGCACATTAAGAATGAAAAGCAGGACATATTTATCCATTAAAAAACTCCAGGAAACGATACTTCAGCAGCTGCCGCACGATATGTACGACTTCCCAGTTACTCTGTCCTTTAGCCAACGAATACTCACTGTAGATTGCTTTTATAGGGATTTCTTTTACTTTCAGTTTGTTCTGTTTGATACGCCACATCAGCTCGGAGTTGTAAGTGTAATTGTTGCTATGAAATGTAATCCGCTCAAGCGCCTTACGGTTGAATCCTCGCAAGCCGGATTGAGAATCCCTTACCCAAAGTCCGAACAACGTGAATGTGAAAAAACTTAGTCCTTTATTGCCTAATATACGATACCAAGGCATACCTTCGGCGTTGATCAAACGACTGCCGATAACGATATCAGAGTTATCTTTCACCAACTCCTGAACTACTCGTGCCACGTCTTCGCTGTCGTGCTGGCCGTCGGCATCCATAGTCACAGCATAATCGGCTCCAGTGTCCCTCGCGTAGCTTAAGCCGGTCCTGATAGCTGCACCTGCGCCTGAATTAAGAATATGACTGACCAGTGTGACGCCAGATCTTTTCCTGACTTCCTGGGCAGTATTATCTTTTGAACCATCATTTATCACAACAACAGTGGCTTTCTCGAGCCCCGTTCTCTTAAGATCCTTTAATAATTTATCGATCACGCTGCCAATTACTGTACCTTCGTTATAAGCGGGTATCAGAATAGTGACCTTGGAGGCTTTGTGCTGATCCTTCATCCCATACATCTTAACAAACTTCAGACGAGCTTCTAAGGCCATGATAGAATTACTAACTATAACCGGAGGTTTTTGTGCCAAGATTCTTGATAACGGGCGGAGCAGGATTTATCGCCAGTAACCTGGCCGATAAACTGTCAGAAGACAAGGATAATTTTGTAGTGTCGGTGGATAATCTACTTACCGGCAAAAAGCACCACATAACCAAGAGAAGCAACCTCAGGTTCATTAAAGCTGATGTAAATGACTTTAATGATATATCGAGCGTATTTTATAGTGGCGGCTTTGATTATGTATATCACTACGCGGCAGTAGTTGGTGTCCAGAGAACACTGCGTAACCCCGTACTGGTACTGCGCGATATCGATGGCATAAAGAATATACTGGAATTGTCCAAAAACACTGGAGTCAAGAGAATATTTTATGCCAGTTCATCCGAAGTCTATGGCGAGCCGGTGGAACTGCCTCAGCACGAGGAGACCACACCACTAAACTCTCGTCTGCCTTACGCAGTCGTTAAAAATATTGGTGAGTCCTTTTTGAAATCTTATAAATATGAATTCGGGCTTGACTACACCATATTTAGATTCTTCAATACATATGGCCCGCGCCAAAGCACGGATTTCGTAATGTCGAAATTCCTAGATGCCGCGTTAAAGGGCGAGAGTATAACAATCTATGGTGACGGCAAGCAGATGAGAACTTTTTGTTATGTCACCGATAACATTGAAGCCACTACGAGAGCCATAGAGGATAAGTCTACGATCGACCAGGTTGTAAATATCGGTAATGATCATGAGATAACCATAAAAGACTTGGCTAAAAAGATAATAGAAAAAACAAACTCGAAGTCTAAGATAATCAACCTGCCGCCACTTAAAGAGGGCGATATGACACGCCGACAACCGGATGCTACAAAAATGAAGAAACTCCTAGACCGGCCGCTTACGACTTTGGACGATGGAATTGCTAAGTTGCTGGAATATAAAAATAATACCTAACAAGTTAAGTATTATTTTCCAATACCGCGGTACAAAATCCCACTTTTCTTGAAGTCATTGGCATCCAGCACATTTTTGCCGTCAATGAAAACCTTGGCGTCTAACTTCAAGCCAGCTATGTCCCTAAATTCGGTATGATTTGTTGCCAACAGGATGGCATCCTTATCATGGGTTGCATCTTTGAGGGTCTTGTAATCAGACTTGCCAGGCATATGAGGGTCATAGGCAGATACGATCGCGCCCTTGCTTTTTAATATTTTAATTACTTTATACGACGGGCTTTCCCGATCATCGGACACGTCAGCTTTATAGGACAACCCTAAGACTAAGACCTTTGAACCCTTAAGCGTATACCCAACTTCGTTTAGAGCGTCAGCAAGCTGAGAAACAGTAAAATCCGGCATATGGTTATTAATCGATCTGGCCAGGGAAAGCAATTCATGCTCGAAGCCATAACCGCGCGCATATTCAATCAGATAATATGGGTCTACAGGGATACAATGACCGCCGACTCCGACGCTTGGATAATGGGGCATAAAGGCGAAGGGCTTAGTGGCAGCGCCGTCTATCACACTTTTTACGTCAATACCCATCTTAGTGAATGACATTGCCAGTTCGTTCACGAAAGCTATATTGATGTCACGAAAGGAGTTCTCTACAACTTTTACAGCTTCGGCTTCTTTGACCGAGCCCATCGGTTTGATAGCCGCATCTATGATAGATTCGTAAAATTCGATAGTCCTTTTTAACCCCTGCGGATGGCTGCTGCCTGCCACACGCGGTATATTCTCGACGCTCCATTTCTTGTCCCCTGGATTTATTCGTTCAGGGCAGTGAGATATGTAAAAGTCCTTATTTATACTGAGCCCTGATTTCTTCTCCGCGAGCGGAATAACGATTTCGTCACATACGCCAGGATTAATGGTCGACTCTATTATTAAAAGGCTGCCCTTTCTCAATTTTTTGGCAACTGCAGTCACTGCGCCTTTCAGTGGCCCTAAATCCGGCTGATAGTCATGCTTTACGGGCGTAGGTACGCAGATGATTATGATGTCGCTTGAGCTTATGGAATCAAAGGTGGATGAGGCCTTTATTTTAGTCTCTTTAAGCTTCTTCTTTACGTACTCGTCATTAAGAGGGTCTTTGCCAGTATTTATCGTATTGACCTTGTCTTCATTCAAGTCGATGCCCGTAACATCGTGGCCTTTTTTTGCGGACAATAGAGTCAGGGGTAATCCGACATAACCTAATCCGACTATGGAAACCTTACTCATATGAAACTCCTAATTTAAAAGTGTCTCGAGATATTGACCGTAGCCTGATTTGGTCAATGGTTCGGCCAGGTTGCGCAGCTGGTCATCATTTATAAAACCTTGGCGCCAGGCGGCTTCTTCGATGGAACCGACTTTAATTCCTTGTCGTTCCTCTATTACCTGCACGAACGTTCCGGCATCGTTCATGCTCTGGAAAGTCCCGGTATCAAGCCAGGCGGTGCCGCGATCGAGCAAGGCGACTTTGAGTTTGCCTTTCTGCAGATAAGCGTCTAAAACTGACGTGATTTCGATCTCGCCGCGGGGACTGGGCTGGACGTTACGCGCGATTTCCACCACGTCATTATCACAAAAATACAGCCCGGAATTGGCGTAATTGGACTTAGGATGTTCGGGCTTTTCGACTATCGATAGCACA
>Ga0207698_10000807_pt1 | contig 18217 bp, 18 predicted proteins | sample KBSCornC22_FD_184298 | JGI IMG/M metagenome (GOLD analysis project Ga0207698, IMG submission 184298) | Corn rhizosphere microbial communities from Kellogg Biological Station, Michigan, USA - KBS Corn C2-2 (SPAdes) (version 2) | ecosystem: Host-associated > Plants > Roots > Rhizosphere > Soil ... | reverse complement strand
ACGGCCGTCGCCGCGACTCCGGCACCGCTGCCGGCGCCGTCCGTCACCTCGACGCCGGCCGCGGATGCGGCGGCGCAAGCGGAGCTGCTGTTGTACCTGAGCGAGTTCGAGGATGCGCAGGGCGAGTGGGTCGATCCGGCCGAACTGCCGCCTTCTGCGCCTGCGCCGCCCGAGGAGGATGACGATGCGCCATGATGTCCTGTTCCTGCGTGCAGTGCTCTGCGTCGTGCTCGCGCTGGCGGCGCTGCCGCTCGCCGCACAACCCGACGAAGCAGCGGCCGTCGCGATTCCGTATGCGAGCCTCAGCGCGGCCGAGCGAGAGCAGCTGCAGCCCTTCGCCAAGGACTGGGACACGCTGCCGCCGCAGCGCCAGGCGCGCTTGCGCCGTGCTGCGGCGCGCTGGGCGCAGATGCCGCCGGAGCAGCGCGCGCAGATGCAGGAGCGCTTCCAGCGCTGGCAGGCGCTGAAGCCCGAGGAACGCGCCGCGCTGCGCGAACGTTTCCGCGCCTTCCGCGCGATGCCGCCGGAACAGCAGGACCGCGTGCGCCGCGGCGTCGAGCGTTTCCGTCACCTGCCGCCTGAGGAGCGTGCGCGCATGCGTGAGGAGTTCCGGCGCATGAGCCCGGACGAGCGTCGCGCGTTCCTGCAGGGCGCCGGCAACGAGCGCCGCGCGCTCGCGCGCGAGCGCTGGCTCAGTTCATTGCCTGAAGCGGAGCGCGAACCAATGCGCGCGATGATCGACGGCTTCACGCCGCCGCAGCGCAAGGCGTTCCGTCAGCTGCTCGTGGCCACGCCGGACGCGCAGCGCGCAGCGCTGCGTCAGGAGTTCCTGCGCCTCGCGCCCGAGGCGCGCGCGCGGCGCCTGGATGCGATGCCGCCGCGTTGAAGTAAATAGTGGAAAAAGCGACGCGCTCGCGGCCGCCGGCTACAGCTCGCGCAGCACGCGGCGGCTTGCACTGAAGCGGCCGCCGAAGCGGCGCTCGCCGTCGGCGCGCATCGCAGAGGCGTGCTGGTCGAGATACGCATCGAGCGCGGCCTGGTCGCGCAGGCGGTAGGCGATCACGAAACTACGCCGCGGCGCATCGTCGGCAACATCGCTGCGCTCGTAACGCTGTGCGGCCACGAATCCGTCGAAGCGCAGCATCTGTGCGACGTGCGCGCGCAGCCAGTCGGCATACGCATCGCCGAGTGCGCGGTCGACCTCGATGCTGACCTCGTAGACGATCACTGCAGCATGAGCCCGACCACGGCCGCGATGGCGATGGCGGTGCTGATCAGCATGACGTAGCAGAAACCGATGATTCCCCATTTCAGCACGGTCATGAACCAGTTCTGCCGATACACGCGCTTCTGCATGATCAGCAGATAGAGCGGTATCCATGCGCCGATCGCGACGTTGACCCAGAACAGCACGGGCGTGGTCGCCGGCCATGCGAGCTCGGCGAGGCTGACGAGACAGAACAGCAGGATGCTCAGCGAGATGAAGGCGTGGCTGTGCAGCGCCACCATCAGATGTTCCATGTAGTAGCGCCGCTTGAAGATGTAAAAAATCTTCAGCAGCACCGCGAACAGCGGCATGATCAGGAACAGCGACTGCGGCAGCACGCCGATCAGCGCGACGAAGCGCTTGGGTTCTTTCAGCGCGCGTTTGAAGTTGACCTCGCCGTTGCCGATCATCTCGTTGATCTTGGCGTTCGCGATGTCGGGCAGCCAGTCGATGCGCAGCGGATTGGTCTTGGCGTTCCAGGCCTTGTCGTTGAACTGCATGAAGTTGATTTCGGGCTCGGTTACGAGCGGCGCACCCGGAGGGCGCGGCACGACGGGCTTGTCGGGCGCAGCGGGTGTCGCCGATTCTGGCGGAGTCGAACCCGGCGATGCAGGCGCCGCGGCGTTCGCCGGCGATGCGCCGTCGGCCGGTGCTTTTTCCGCTGTGTCCGATGCGGCCGGCGTGGCGTTGAGCTGTGCGAGCCGCCGGTCCGCCGCGCGGTTCACGCGCTTGACCTGGGCTTCGAGGTTGTTGCGCACGAATACCGGCAGATCCGGTTCGGCCAGCGCCTCGTTGAAACCCTTGATCACTTCGTCGCGCTGGCGCACGACGTCCTCGGCGGTCTTCGCGTTCTCGATGCCCATGCCTTCGAACTGCACGAGCGGCTTGTCGACGTCGACGAGAGGAGTCGCACCGAAATCCAGCTGGCCGAGATAGATCTGGGCGAGGAAGAAGCCCACGACCGTCAGGAAGAAAAACAGCCGGAACGGCGTGACATAGCGCTGGCGCCGGCCGATGAAATATTCCGTCGTGAGGAAGCCGGGTTTGAAATACAGCGGACCGAGCGTGCGCAGCAGGCGCGAGTCGACGTTGAACACGCTGTCGATCACGTCGGCGGTCAGGCCCGACAACGGCCGGATCATGCCTTTGATCGGCTGCCCGCAGGCGTGGCAATAATTGCCTTCAAGTGCGACGCCGCAATTGGCGCAATGCGTCGCTTCAGATGGCTGCAAGGTGACGGGCGGCGCTGCCGGCGGCGGGGATGTCGGCGGGGCCGAGGCCGGCGGCGCAGGCACGGGCGTGTCGTAGGGCGCGGGATCGGTCATCGGGCGCGGCATCGGCTGGAGGTTTGACGTCGGAGTATGGACGATGACGGTCGCGCCTGCCTCGGCCGTTCGCCATGTGTTCGACGGTTCGATGACAGCCGCCTGCTAGACTGCTCGGTCGTTCGCCTGCGTCAGCCCCTCTCATGTCCAGCTTTGATCGTCAGCGCCTGTGGCGCGACTGCGTCGCCACCGTGGCGCTGGCACTGCCGCTCGTCGCGGGCCAGCTCACCGGCGTGGGCATGACGGTCGTCGATACCGTGCTGGCCGGCCATCTCGATGCACATACGCTCGGCGCCGTCTCGGTCGGCGCGAATTTCTGGGTGCTGGCCTATGTCGCCGCGCTCGGCGTCATGCTCGCGCTGTCGCCGTCGGTCGCGCAGCTGGCCGGCGCGCAGCGCCATAACGAGATCGGTCCGCTGTTCCGCCAGGCGCTGTGGCTCGCGGCCGGCATGGGCGTGATCCTGTTCTTCGCGGTGCGCGTCTGCGTGCCGTTTTTCCTCGAGTGGATCGGTGTGGATCCGTCGCTGCGCGCGGATGCACAGGGATTCGTGCGCGCGATTTCCTGGGGCGCGCCGGCGCTGTGCGGCTATCTCGCGCTGCGAGGCGTGAGCGAAGGCGTCGGCCTGACGCGTCCGACCATGTATTTCGGCCTGTTCGGCCTCGCCGTGCTCGCGCCGGTCGGCTGGGCGTTGATGTACGGCCGCCTCGGATTCACGCCACACGGCGCGACCGGCTGCGGCGCGGCGACAGCGCTGGTGCTGTGGCTGCAGTTCTTCGCGCTGCTGGCCTGGCTGTACTGGCGTCCGGTCTACCGCCGCCAGCAACTGTTCGCACGCTGGGACAGGCCCGATCCGAAGACGATTCTCCAGCTGCTGCGCCTCGGCGTGCCGATGGGCGTCAGCGTGTTCATGGAGGCGAGCCTGTTCGCGGTCGTCGCGCTGATCCTCGCGGGTTTCGGCGAGACCACGGCATCGAGCCACCAGATCGCGCTCAACGTCTCCGCCGTCTGCTTCATGCTGCCGCTGGGCCTGGCCCTGGCCATCACGGTGCGCGTCGGCAACGCGGTCGGCCGCGGCGACGAGCGCGGCGTGCGCTACGCCGGCTACGCGGGGATCGCGCTGTGCATCGCGACGCAATTCGTTTCCGCCGGCGCCATGCTGTTGCTGCCCGAGCGCATTGCCGCTTTGTACACCAGCGACGCGGCGGTGATCTCGCTCGCGGCGCAGCTGCTGATTCTCGCCGGCCTGTTCCAGTTTTCCGACGGCATCCAGGTCGCCTCGAACGGCGCGCTGCGCGGTCTCAAGGACACGCGCGTGCCGATGCTGGTCACGGTGCTGGCCTACTGGGGCATCGGCATGCCGGTGGGCTGGTACCTGACCTTTCCGCTCGGCATGGGCGCGCGCGGCATGTGGATCGGCCTGATCGCGGGCCTGTCGGCCGCGGCAGTACTGCTGTTCCTGCGCTTCAACCGCCAGGCCGCACGCGGGCGCTGGCAGGACGCCGCACGACCGGCAGGGGTTTCACCGGCCGATACAGGCCACAATATGCATCACTGAAGCGGCGCCACCCGGCGCCGCAGCCATCACTGAGCGGCGCCGACCGGTGCCGCCCGGGCATTGAGCAAGCTGGAGACAACAATGACGGAGCGTAAGCCCGGTCCGGTGCGTCGGTTCTTTGGCGCGATCTGGGACGCGATCAATTTCACCCGGCGTCTGGTGTTCAATCTCATCTTCCTGTTCGTGCTGCTGATCGTCGTGCTCGCGCTCTCGGCCAAGGCGCCGGTGATCGAGCCGCGCACGGCGCTGGTGCTCGAACTCAAGGGCGAGCTCGTCGAGCAGTACCGCACCGACGCCGGCTCCCGCGCACTCGAGCGCATGCTCGGCAACAAGTCGAACGAGATCCAGCTGCGCGACGTGCTCGAGGTGATCCGCCGCGCCGGCAACGACACGAACATCGAACGCATCGTGCTGATGCCCGATCAGCTGCGCGGCGCGGGACTCGCGTCGCTGGCCGAGATCGGCGCGGCGCTGGAGCGCTTCCGCAGCACGGGCAAGGAAGTCGTTGCGGTTTCCGACGGCATGACGCAGATGCCGTATTTCCTGGCCGCCCATGCGGACCAGATCCTGCTGCATCCCGACGGTGCCGTGCTGCTGAACGGTTTCGCGAGCTATCGCGGCTACTACAAGGATCTGCTCGACAAGCTCGCCGCGAAGGTGCACCTGTTCCGCGTCGGCGAATTCAAATCGGCGGCCGAACCCTACATCCTCAACGGCGCCTCGAGCGAAGCGCGCGAAGCCGACCTGTTCTGGCTCGACGGCCTGTGGCAGACCTGGCTCGGCGACGTCGGCAGCCGGCGCAAGCTCGAGCCCAAGGCGATCCAGAACGGCATCGAAATACTGCCCGAGGCCATCGACGATGCGCAGGGCGATCTGGCCAAGATCGCGCTGACCTCGCACCTCGTCGACCAGCTCGCGACGCGCGACCAGGCGCGCGAAATCCTCATCGCCAAGGGCGTGCCCGACAAGGACAAGCACAGCTTCCGCCAGGTGAACTGGCGCGATTACCAGGCGCTCTCGCGCAGCGCGGCGCTGCCGGACATGCGCGCGTCGGTCGCCGTCGTGGTCGCCGAGGGCGAGATCGTCAGTGGCGAGCAGAGCGCCGGCATGGTCGGCGGCGAATCCACCGCGGCGCTGCTGCGCGACGCGCGCGAGGACGACAACGTCAAGGCCGTCGTCCTGCGCGTGAATTCGCCGGGCGGCGAAGTCTTCGCCTCCGAGCAGATCCGCCGCGAAGTCGAACTGATCAAGCAGGCGGGCAAGCCGGTCATCGCGTCGATGGGCGATGTCGCCGCGTCAGGCGGCTACTGGATCTCGATGGACGCGGACGAGATCTTCGCCCAGCCCGCGACGATCACCGGTTCGATCGGCATCTTCGGCTTGTTCGTCACGATTCCAGAAACGCTCGAAAAGATCGGCGTGCATACCGACGGCGTCGGCACGACACCGCTGGCCGGCGCGTTCGATCCGCGCCTGCCGCTCGATCCATCCGTGGCGAAGGTGATCCAGTCGGTGATCGACAAGGGCTACCGCGACTTCATCGGCCGCGTCGCGGCGGCGCGCGGCAAGCAGGCGGCCGAGATCGATCAGGTCGCGCGCGGCCGCGTCTGGACCGGTCGCCAGGCGCTGGAGCGCGGCCTCGTCGACAAGCTCGGCGGCCTCGACGCGGCGATTGCCGCCGCGGCCGAGCGGGCCAAGCTCGGTACCGACTGGCAGACGCGCTACATCGAGAAAACGCCGGGCGCGTTCGAGCAGTTCCTGCTCAACATGAGCGACACGGCCGGCGCCCACGCGCTCGCGAAGATCGAACTGCTGCGGCCGGAAGCCGCGCTGCTCGACGACGCGGACCTGCAGCGTCCATTGCGCCTGCTGCGCACGGTGCAGGGCGGCAAACCGAACGTGTTTGCGTATTGCTTCTGTGAGATCCGCTGAGCGAGATCCGCTGAGGACGACGGCGGCGTGCCTGCGGCGCGCCGCCGTCCATCGCGCCGGCCACTGCGGCGAAGCGGCCTCGCTGACTCTTCGCGTTTCGTAAATTCAGTACAAATTCACTAGTAAACTGCTGCGCGTGTGCGGCGTGGTGCAGTCACGCCGTAGCCCGCAGCGGCGCGTATCACGCGTCGTTGCGCGGCGCGCCGAACCGCTGCAGCGCCTCGACCATGACCTGTTCGAGCGAGGCGTCCGGATCGTGCCGTATCGCGTCGAGCGCGGCCGTGTCCCAGTCCTGCACGAGCTTGCCGCCGAGCAGCAGCACGCAGCGGCTGATGAAGCGTTCGGCCACTTCGAGCGCATGCGTGGCGAGCAGCACCGCGCAGCCGTGTTCGCGCGTGAGTCGAACGAGATGCTGCTTCAGCGCGAACGCGCTGAGCGGATCGAGACCGTTCATGGGTTCGTCCAGCACGATCAGCGGCGGCTCGCCGATCAGGCCGAGCAGGATGCCGAGCTTCTGCCGCGTGCCGAGCGAATAGGCCTGCACTTCGTGATCGAGCCAGCGCGTGAACGCAAGCGCCTCGGCCAGTTCCAGCGACGCGGCCGGAATCGCGCCGAGACCGCGCGCGCCGGCGAACAGCTCGAGGCATTGGCGTCCGGTCAGCAGTGCGGGCAGCAGGGTCGGATCGACCGCAAAGCCGAGTCGCTGCTTGGCGCCGAGCGGATCGGTGGCCATGTCCGCGCCGCCGATCGCGATGCGGCCCTGCTGCGGCTGCAGGATGCCGGCGAGGCAGCGCAGCAGCGTGGTCTTGCCCGACCCGTTCGGCCCGATCAGCGCGGCGAATTCGCCGGCCTCCAGGCGCAGGTCGACACCGTCCAGCACGCGCTGCGGCCCGTAGGCATGAATCAGGCCGGCAATTTCGAGGGCGGACATCAGGCAACACTCCGGGCAACAAGGTAGTGACGCACGGCGAGCGCAATGGCCAGCGGCGGCACGATGACGAAAAACTGATAGGCCAGCAGCAACAGCAGCAGAACTTCCGACGTCGCGCGGATGCGTGCGAGGTGCGGGCGGTGGCGGTAGCGCCAGGTCAGGCACAGCGACAACAGACCGCCGAGACCGATCGCGACGACGAACGCCGCGGCCACCCAGGGCTTCGCCGATTGCAGCAGCAGCCCGGCGGCACCGAGCACACTCGCGCAGCACCACGCGAACAGCGGATAGCGCAGCGTACCGGCGGCGAAGCGCGAGAACGGCAGCGGCAGTGCCGCGAACAGCTGCGTCGCGCGCACCAGCGTGTCCTCGCTCGCGCGCAGCGCCAGGCCGTACCAGATCAGCGCGATGCCGAGCAGCAGCATGCCGGCGAGCGGCAGCAGCGGCATGCCCATCGGCACGAGCAGTCCCAGCGCGAGGAACTGCCAGTTGCGTCCGCCCGATCGCCAGCGGCGGATGGTTTCGCGGCGCTGCCAGTCGGGCAGGTTGCGCAGCTGCGGATGATCGAGCGCGCGCAGCGGCAGCAGCGCGGCACTGGAATGCGTCTGCTGCACCTTGGCGAGTTTCTGCGCGCCGAGCCGTCGCACAGCGAGATAACCCAGGCCGCTGCCGAGCCAGAAGCCGACGCTCGCCGACGTCAGCAGCGGCACGAACCACGGCGTCGAACGGCGCGACAGCGCGACGATGCCGGCCAGCACGAACAGCACGACGATGTTGCCGAATATGGTCAGCAGGATCGCATTGAGATGCAGGCTGCGTTGCGTCGCGGCCTGCGCTACCGGCGCTGCGCCCCACCAGCCCAGCCGCAATTCCTGCAGTAGCGCGAGCGTCGAACTGCGGCACATCGCGAAGCCGAACGCGGCGAACGCAATCGCTATCACGAGCGGCTGCTCGGCGAGCAGGCGCAGCACCAGTCCGATGCGGTCGCCGTCGATGCGCGAAACACCGGCGCCGACGAGGAACAGCAGCGCGCCGCCGGCAATTAGATGGAACAGCGTCTGCGGCCATAGGCGCAGCAGACGCCGCACGCGATTGCCGGCGACGCGGCGGGTTTCCTGCAGACGGGGATGAAAGTAGGCGGCCATTTGTGCGAGTGTTGCAGGCGCCGCTGGCCGATGCATGGGCCACGAGTTGGGTTCTTGCATCAATGCTCACGAGCGACGCCGATCTTTCCGCACCGCTGCCGTTGCCGCCCGGCCTCATCGCCGAGCTGCGCGACTGTTATGCGCAGCCGCCGCGCGCTTATCACAATTTCGACCATGTGCGGGAAGTGCTCGGCCACTACGACGAGGTTGCGCGCGAGGCGGGCTGGAACCGGCCCGTCGAAGTGTTTCTCGCGCTGCTCTATCACGACGCGATCTACGAGGCCGGACGCAAGGACAACGAGGCGCGCAGCGCGGAGTTCGCGCAATCGGCCATCACGCGCTGGCTCGACGGGCAGGGCGTGGATGCGGCACGCGTCGCCGAACTCATCGCGATGACGGCGCGGCACGGGCACTGGGAACCCTCGGTGCTGGATCGCGACGGGGCGCTGTTCCTCGATTGCGACATGGCGATTCTTGCGGCCGAGCCGTCCCGCTTCGATGCCTACGACAAGGCGATCGCTCAGGAATACCGCGGCAAGCTGCCGGCGTGGATGTTCCGCCACTACCGTCGTCGTTTCCTGCGCGGCCTGCTCGCCGCGCCGCGCATCTTCGTGTCCGAGGTGTTCCATGCGCGCTGCGATGCGGCGGCCCGCGCGAATCTCACGCGTTGCCTGGACAGCGGCCGCAGTGCGCTGAAGGCCAGCGCGGGGCGCTAGTTCGCGCATCGACAGATCGCGCCTCGATCGCCGCGGAACCATTCGCGCTGCGGAGGAAGGAACCACGCCGCATGCCGGCGAATGCAGGCTTATAACGATCGGCCATCGCGCCATCGGCGCGCTCTGCTACCGTGATTGCATGAGTACCGAGGAAACCGCTCCCGCGCTGCTGGCGACCGTGGAGCCCGAACTGCGCCGCGTCGGCTTCGCCTTCGTTGCCGGCGATACGATGACCGCGCATCTGGCCGAATGCGGGCCGCTGGACGACTGGTCCGAGTTCGCCGCGAGCTGGAACGACCTCGCCATCGACACCTACATGGCCGACCAGGGCCGCTACCGCCGCCGCCGCCACGGCGTGTATGCAGCCGATGCCACATCACTGCGGCGCGAACCGGCGCAGCCGCATTACCAGACACTCGAATACAACCCGCTACACGGCGGCATCGCGCGCTGGTTCGAACCGATCGAGCCGCGCTGGGACGCCGGCAGCAGCCTGCCGACGATATTGCGCTACTGCGAGCGCCTGTTCGGCGCGCTCGCACCGCACGTGAACAGCTGGCAGATCGAAGTGCACCAGTTCCGCATCGAGGCGCGCGCCGGCGAACAGGGTCTACCAACGCCGGAAGGCGTGCATCGCGATGGCGTTGACTACGTGCTCGTGCTGCTCGTCACGCGCCGCAATATCGCGAGCGGCACGACGACGATCCATCAGCCCGACGGTACCTTGCTTGGCCGTTTCACGTTGGCGGCGCCGTTCGATGCCGCGCTCGTCGACGATGCGCGCGTGTGTCATGGCGTCACGCCGGTGGAAGCCGTGGATACAGCGGCGCCGGCGTATCGCGATGTACTCGTTGTGACGTTTCGTGCGCGGCCGTAGGGGCGACCCGGAAGGACTGCCGATGAGACCGCGAGCCTTCGAGCTGTCCATGACGCGCTGGATGAGTCGCGTTGACTATGCCGCGTTGGCAATGACTGGTTAATCGACGCGCCTGAACATTGCGATCCCGCATTGTCCGGCGCTTCAGCCGACGCTTGCTAGCGTCCGCGCTGCCTTGTCACCCGGAGCTTCGTCGTGTTGCGTCGCCTGCCGATACTGCTGTCGCTGCTGCTGACTCCCGCGCTTCCGGTTTTCGCCGACGCGCTGCCGCAATCCTTCCCGTATTCCGTCTACACCGACATGGCCGCGGCCCACGCCGACGACATGGCCGGTCGTGATCTTCTCCAGCGTTTCGTCGCGAGCGATCCACAGGGACTGCTGATCCGCTTTCCACCGGGGTCCGACGCGCGCGCCACGATCCATCTGCGTTCCGGCGTGCTGCGCTACGCCGCCGACGACAAGGACGAAATGCGCCTGCCCGACACGCGCGAGTGGCGGCGCGACAATCCACGTATCGAACTCTCGGTCAGGCCGCTCGCGATGGGCCTCGATTTCGGCGGCTGATCAGGCAGCGGCTTGCTGCGCGCTCCAGCGTCCGAGGCAGTCTTCAACGTCGACGAATGCCGCATAGTGCGCTTTAAGCGCGGCGTGCAGCTTCGGTGACGCCTCGACATCGCTGTCGACCAGATCTTCCATCAGATGCACGACGCGGCGTTCGCGCTCATGCAGTGCCGTGGCGTGCGCCTGCGGATGCAGCGGATCGAACTGATGACGCAGATCTTCGTAGCCGAGGTCCGGTGCGAGCGTGCGCGTCGCATGCGCCGGCGAGGTCTGGAACAACAGACGCGTCGACACGAGATCTTCGAGCAGGTCGAGCCTGACTTTCGCCGCGATCGAAAACACTTCGGCCGTTTCCGGATCGCGTGTTTCGTTGCGCGCGAACGCGTAGTAATCGCGGCCTTCGCGTAGCAGGCGGATCAGCAGCTGGGCTTCGTCGAACGAGGTCATGAGACGGCCTTCCTCGGGAGTTCGAAGTTCAGCCTACGCGCGCAATTGTTCAAGCCGCGTCGCGATGGCGACACGCGGTTCAGCTCGCGTATTGGCTCAGACCCATTCCGTCAAACCTTCGATTTCGTACAGCCGCTGCCAGCTTGGCCGCGCGCGCACGCGGTCGGCGAGCGCCTTCAGCAAAGGCCATTCCGTCGCGGGCTTTGGCATGTTGCGCGACCAGCGCATCAGCATCGTGGCGTAGAAATCCAGCGCACTCGCCTGTTCGCCGAGCAGATACGGACGGCCGTCGGCGAGCTGAGCCGCAAGCTGGTCGAAGCACTTCTCGATGCGTGTGCGCAGACCTTCTTTCAGCGCGGCTTCGTCCACCGCGCCGACATCGGATGGATAGAACCACAGGCGGAACGCCGGCTGCAGTGTATTGGCGAGAAACAGCACGCCCTGCAGAAACGCGGCGCGCGTTGCGGAGCCGATCGCCGGCGCGAGACCTGCCTCGGGATGGCGTTCGCACAGCAACAGCAGCAGCGCGGCGGTCTCGGCACAGGTATGGCCGTCGACGATCAGCGTCGGCACCGTGCCGTTGGGATTGAGGGTAAGGTATTCGGGCGTTCGGTTGTCGCCGGCGGGGATATCGACACGGCACAGTTCGTGCGCGGCGCCGATTTCGAGCAGCAGAAGATGAGGCAGCAGGCTCGCCGCGCCGGGTGAGTAGTACAAGGTATACATCGGACGGCTCCGGGTCGCAGGGCGCGCCAGCATACGAACTCAGCCGCAGCCGCGATAGCGCGGGCCACCCTGCCGGAAGTCATGCCTACGGCTGGCGCATGCATCCCTGCAACCCTTGCGCGAAAATCCGCATCCAAGGCCGCAATCGCCGACGTGACCGCGGCGATGCCCATTACCGATATGATGAGGACGCGCCATGAAACGCCTGCTGCTTGCTGCCGCCCTGGGTTTGAGCCTCACCGTTGCTGCGCAGGCACGCAGCGCCAGCATCGATTCGTGCGGACTGGAAAGCGATTACGAGGTCTCGCTGGATAAGTCGGGCCTCTCGTTCCAGCACAGCGGCGGAAAGCCGGCCAGCATCGTCATGAACAAGGGACAGCTCATCGTCGACGGCCGTCTGATGACGCTCAGCGACACCGATCGCACCCGCGTCGCCGAATATGAGGCGACCGTTCGCGCGCTGGTGCCGCAGGCCAAGGCGATCGCGCGCGACGCGATCGACATCGCCTTCGTCGCGGTCAGCGAAGTGGCTGCGGCCTTCTCCGGTACGGCCGACAGTCCGAGCACGCGCCAGCGCCTCGGCGCCGTACGCAGCGAGATCAAGCAGCGCATCGACGACGCCTTCGAGAAGAAGCCCTGGAGCGAAGACGAATTCGACTCGCTGGTCGAGAAGGCCATGTCGGATCTGATGCCGGTGATCCTCACGGAAGTCGCCGGCAACGCGGTCATGATTGCCTTGAGCGGTGACGAGGCGCGCGCGGCAGAGCTGGAGCGGCGGGCCGAAAAGATGGAGCACGACATCGAACGCCGCATCGACACGCAGACGGCGCAACTGGCCTCGCGCGTCGCCGCGCTGTGTCCGATGGTCGCGCGGCTCGACAGCCTCGAGAACAGTCTCGAGCTGCGTCTCGACGGCGGCACGCGACTGAACCTGCTCGATTACGAGAAGTGAGCGTTAGGGTTGCGCGATGATTTCTGGGTGTGGCGGATCGGTCGCCGTAGTGACGGATCGCAAACTGCAAGCCGTCGGAATTCGTTTTCGTGCACGGCGCAATCGGCGGTTTGAAATACGAACGCTCTGGAAGTCGTGAAGCGCCGCTGCTGGCGATTCGCGGCGCGCGTGGTTCGGCGAACACCATCCCCACCCAACGCTCCCCTTGAAGGGGAGGGCTACTTGCGCCGTCATCATCGAATTTCGTCGCTTGCGGCGAACAAAAAAGCGTTCGAGAACAAAGCCCTCCCCTTCAAGGGGAGCGTTGGGTGGGGATGGTGTGCAACGCCTCGCGCGTGAGCCGAGGCGACAGCGCTGAAGCGTCTGGCGCCCCTTCAGCGGCAGCTTGAAACGAAAGCGAAAGATTCAAAACAAACCTCTCGCTCTCCTGCCTCGCTCCTGGCACGCCGCTTGCGCTATCCGTCTGGACACTCAACGGAGCACACGACATGCAGGACGACGACAATCGCCGCGACGACAGCAGCAACTGGCGCCAGGAAGGCCCCGAAGCGATCGCTCGCCGACTTGCACCGGAGGCCGGGCAGGATCCGGTCGACGAATCCCTCTGGCTCGCCATGAACGCCTGGGGCTAAGGGAGGAATCATGCTCAAGCTCGCCATCATCTTCGGACTGATCTCGCTCGTCGCCGGCGCACTCGGCTTTACCGGCATCGCCGGCGCATCCGGCGGCATCGCCAAGGTCATCTTCGGGATCTTCCTCGTGCTGTTGCTGCTCGCACTGGCCGGAATGTTCCTCGGATTCTCGATCGCGTTCTGATCGGTGCCGTGCGGTCGGACCCCGGTCACGCCCGCACGGTTGCTCGACAGGGCGGTAATCGTTCCTAGCATCATCAAGCCGTGCAGCATCCGAAGCTCTGCAGCACCGTGAGACGCGCAGGCTGTACAGCATGCGCAGTGCGTCCGGCTCAAGATTCAACGAATCTGGCGGGCGGCTGACATCCCTCAGTCCCGGCGCCGCCGGCCAAGTTGGATTCGGCCACCTCACGCTAAGAAAGATCTCGCAAACGGGTCGCTCCGATTCTCATTCCTCGTGACCCGAAAATGAGCGGCGATGAAGTTACTTGGTGGATTTTTCCACCTTGCCGCCTTTCATCACGAACGTCACCTTTTCCATCACGCCGATTTCCTGCAGCGGATTCCCCGGCACGGCGACGAGGTCGGCATACAGCCCCTTGCGGATCGCGCCAACCTGTTCGCTGCGTCCGAGCAGCTCCGCCGCATGCACGGTCGCGGCCTGGATCGACTGCATCGGCGTCTGGCCCCACTCGGTCATCTTCGCAAACTGCTTCGCGTTGTCGCCGTGCGGATAGACGCCCGCGTCGGTGCCGAAGGCGATCTTGACGCCGGCTTTGACCGCGCGGCGGAAACTCTCGCGCTGTGTGCGACCGACTTTGCGCTCTTTTTCCAGCATGCTGTCCGGATATTTCAGGCGTGCGAATTCGGCCAGGATGTAGTCGTCGTTGTAGACGTCGGCCACGAGCCAGGTGCCGTGCTTTTTCATCAGCGCGATGGCCTCGTCGTCGAGGAAGCTGCCGTGCTCGATCGAATCGACGCCGGCCTTGACCGCCATCTTGATCGCCTCGGTGCCGTGCGCATGCGCGGCGACCTTGCGGTGCCAGCGATGCGCCTCATCAACAACCGCGTTCATCTCTTCCTGCGAGTATTGCGGCTCGCCGACCGACTCTTCTTCGCTGAGCACGCCGGCGCTGGCCATGAACTTGATGACGTCGGCGCCGTTCTTTACGTCGAAGCGCACCTTGGCGCGAATCGCGTCGACGCCGTCGGCGATGCCGCTGTAGCCCTCGAAGCGCAGGTACGGCGAGAACCCGGTGCCGCTGTCGGCGTGACCACCCGTCGCGCCGAGCGCCAGACCGCTCGCGAGGATGCGCGGACCCTGTACCTCGCCGCGCGCGATGGCGTTGCGCAACGCGACATCGATGAACTCGGCCGAGCCGACGTTGCGCACCGTGGTGAAGCCCGCCTGCAGTGTGCGCTGCGCGTAGACATGCGCCTTGACCGCGTTGTCGATCGGGCTGCGGCGGAAGGCTTCGGTGTAGAAGTCGCCCGACTGCGAATCGATGTGCACATGGCAGTCGATCAGTCCGGGCAGCAAGGTCACGTCGCCGAGGTCGATGCGCTTCGCGTCGGCGGGCACCTGGCCATCCGAACGCACATCGATGATGCGCTCGCCGTCGATGACGACGACGGCGTTGTTGCGCAGCGTGCCGCTGTCCACGTCGACCATGCGCGCGGCCGTGATAGCGACAGGTTCGGCGGACGCCGCGATCGGCGCGAGCGCGAAGCAGATGACGGTGGCCAGCAGCGACTGGCGCAGGACAGGAATACGCGGCATGGATGGTCTCGGCGGGGAAAACCCGAGCCTACGCGTGGCGATCTCGTCCGACCAGTACTGTACGGACAGGTACTGGAAACTATCGTGCCGCGCGGTCCCTGCGCACGTGGCGCGACGCCTATTCCGCGTCGGTATGCAGGTAGTCGCGGCCACGCTGCATCAGCGCGACGAAGCTCGCCTCGTCGCCGTTGCGCACGGCCGCGAGCAGGGCATGTACAGCTTCGTCGAGCGCGGCCAGGGCCGGGCCGTTGTGTTCGTTGAGCGACTGGATCTCGAAGTACAGATGCGGGTTCTCGCGTGCGACGCCTTCGGCGATGCCGAGTTGCGCGCCAAACGTCGTCGACGACACGGCCTTGAGACGTTCCGGGTCGATGCCGCTGCCGGCGAGCGCCGCCACGAACGCGATGTTCAGCGCATGCGACAGACCCAGTACCAGCGCGATCAGTCGGTCGTGCTCGTCCAGATCCATCTCGACCGTGATCGCGGTCGTCGAGGCGAACAGGCTGCGCGCGGTTTCCAGCGCCTCGCGATCACCGCTGTCAATCAGCACGACATGGCGGCCGGCCAGCACGTTGGCCGACGGACCGAACATCGGATGGATCGACGTCGCGCGCACGCCGGCCGAATTGAGCTGCTGCAGCGAATCGCGCAGCGGCGTCTTTATCGAGCCGAGGTCGAACACGATACCCGGTGGCCGATGCGTGGCGAGCGCGGACAGGATGCGCGCCGCGGCACGCAGCGGCGTGGCGACGACGATGAGGTCATGATCGAGCGCGCCTTCGTCCCAGCGCTCGCGCTGCGTGAAACCCGCGGCGTTGGCGACGGGATCGGCGATCTCCACCGCATAGCCCTGCGCGTCGAGGAAGCGCGCGAACCACGCGCCCATGCGGCCGCTGCCGCCAATGAGCAGCGCGCGCTTGCCGCCACCGGCTGACAGCGCGCGCACGGTGTCCTGTTCCTGCCGGGTCAGCGACGCTGCGATCAGCAGCTGCATGAGTCCGGCGGCGAGTTCGGGATCGATGCCGGCCTCGCGCGCATGGCCGCGTACGTTGTCCAGCACTTCTTTCTCGCGCCGGAAATCGCGCAGGGGCCGGCCGCTGCCGCGCTTGCTGCGGCCGATCTCGGCGACGATGCGCTGGCGCTCGGCGGCGAGCCGGACCAGGTCGCGATCGACCTGATCAAGCTGCGTGCGCAATTCCGTAATGTCCATGTGGGCCGTCCGCAACAAACGGCGGCCAGCTTAGCGGCGGGGACGGCGCGCTGCGCGAACCAATCGGAATATGGCGCGGCACGCGAAGGGTTGATCCCGTCCGGACTTTCCGAGTATCTGCTCTATCCGCTCTGGTGCGGGCCTGCCTTCGCCGCCACAATAGCTGCCTTGCCCGAAATCTGCCGCCTCGGAGGGTGTATGTCACAAGAAGTGAAGGTTCCTGACATCGGCAACTACGCCAATGTGCCGGTGATCGAGATCCTGGTTGCCCCCGGCGATACGGTAAAGAAAGACCAGGGCCTGCTCACGCTGGAATCGGACAAGGCGACCATGGAAGTGCCGGCGCCGTTCGCCGGCGTCGTCAAGGAGATTCGCGTCAAGGTGGGCGATGACGTGTCGGAAGGTACCGTCGTCGTGACCATGGACGCCGCCGATGCGTCCGCCGCTGCACCGAAGGCCGAGGACAAGCCCGCGCCTGCCGCGGCGAAGTCCGAAGCACCGGCCAAGGCAGAAGCTCCCGCACCCGCAACACCACCCGCTGCAACACCCGTCGCCGCACCCGCCGCCAAGACCGAAGCACCGGCGAACGCCGATGCCTCCCGTCCCGGCATCGACGCGGAAATCGCCGGCCCGCGCACACCGCCCGTGCCGTTCGACGCCAGCGTCGTGATGCCGGACAAGGTGCCGCACGCCAGCCCCGCCGTGCGCCTGTTCGCGCGCGAACTCGGCGTCGATCTCAAGGCCGTCAGCGGCAGCGGCCGCAAGGCGCGCATCACGCGCGAAGATGTGCAGAACTACGTCAAGCAGGCGCTCGCGGCCGGTCCGGCGCGCGGCGCGGCATCCGCACCGGTCGCCGCGGGCGGCGGACTCAACCTGCTGCCCTGGCCGCAGGTGGATTTCGCGAAGTTCGGCGAAACCGAGACGCGCGCGCTGTCGCGCATCAAGAAGATCTCCGGCGCCAACCTCGCGCGCAACTGGGTCATGATCCCGCACGTCACGCAGCACGATGACGCCGACATCACCGATCTCGAAGCGCTGCGCGTGGCGATCAACAAGGAAAACGAGAAGGCCGGCATCAAGCTGACCATGCTCGCGTTCCTGATCAAGGCGGTCGTGTCGGCGCTGAAGAAATTCCCCGACTTCAACGCCTCGCTCGATGCGTCGGGCGATAACCTGATCCTGAAGAAATATTTCCACATCGGCTTCGCTGCCGACACGCCGAACGGTCTGGTCGTGCCGGTGCTGCGCGACGCCGACAAGAAGGGCGTGCTCGAGATCGCGAAGGAAACCGGCGAGCTCGCGGCGAAGGCGCGCGACGGCAAGCTCGGCCCGGCCGAGATGTCCGGCGGCTGCTTATCGATCTCCTCGCTCGGCGGCATCGGCGGCACGGCGTTCACGCCGATCGTCAATGCGCCCGAAGTCGCGATCCTGGGCGTGTCCAAGTCGGCGACCAAGCCCGTGTGGGACGGCAAGGCATTCCAGCCGCGCCTGATCCTGCCGCTGTCGCTGAGCTACGACCATCGCGTCATCGACGGCGCCTCGGCCGCGCGTTTCACCGCGTACCTGGGCCAGGTGCTCGCCGACATGCGCCGCACGCTGCTTTGACGCGCGCCCGGTGAGTCTGCCCGACGCACTCGATGCGGACTTCGACGACGTCCGCATCGTCGATCTCGATCTGAGCCGTACGACCTGGTCGCGCGTGCACGATTCGTTGCGCGTGATGTTCCTGCGCCTGGATCGCGAACCGCCCGACACGGACTGGCCGCGGCTGTTCTTCGAGGAACGCGAAAGCCGCATCGTCGCGCGCCGGCGCGGGCTGTGGATCGAGGAGAACTACATCAGCTTCGACTCGCTGCCGGAAGAAGTGGAAAAAATCCATTTGCCCGACATCCGCCAGTCGATGGCTTACGCCAACCGCAAGTATCGCGAGCTGAGCCGCGAGCGGCAGCGCACGCGGCTCGAAAACCTGGCCGGCCTGCGCAGCGAGCGTGACGAGATGCTCGCGCTGCAGGAGCGCGTGCGCGGCCTGCTCAACGGCAGCGAGGCCGCGGCCGAGCGGCCCGAGAAAGTTGCTGCGCCCGCGAAAACCGCGGTCGCTGCACCGTCCACACCGACCAAGACGCTCGGTCCCGCGCCCGTTGTGGAACCCGCGGAATCCCG
>Ga0207698_10000801_pt1 | contig 18279 bp, 16 predicted proteins | sample KBSCornC22_FD_184298 | JGI IMG/M metagenome (GOLD analysis project Ga0207698, IMG submission 184298) | Corn rhizosphere microbial communities from Kellogg Biological Station, Michigan, USA - KBS Corn C2-2 (SPAdes) (version 2) | ecosystem: Host-associated > Plants > Roots > Rhizosphere > Soil ... | reverse complement strand
ATTCGACGACGAACAGCACGTTGGCGGCCGCTGCCCCGAGCAACGGCGCGTCGGCCAGGCCGAGCGTCGGCGGGCCGTCGATCACCACCAGCTCGAACCGCTCTGCCGCTTCAGCGATGATGCGACGGATCCGCCCGGTCGACAGAAGATCGGCCGGGCTCGGCGGGACGGGGCCGCTGGGCAGCAGCCACAGGTTCGGGTGCTGCGTCTCGACAACATGGTCCTCGACCTTGTCGTCGGTCGTCAGCAGCTTGCTCAAGCCGACCTTCTCGCTCGCGGCCTTGAACGCCGGCTTGCGCAGGTCGGCATCGATCAGCAGGACCGACTTTCCGCGACGGGCGAAGTTCTGCGCCAGCGCGAGCGCCGACGAGGACTTGCCTTCGCCCGAGCGCTGGTCAGCAACAGCACCTTCGGCATGCCCGATTCGGTGCTGAAGCGAAGCGCCGCGACGATCGCCGAATAGGCTTCGGAAACGATCGAGGTCGGGTTCTTGAGGTCGTCGACGAACGCGTCCTTTGCCGGGGTTCGGGGGACCGCGCCGAGGAACGGCAGCGCAAGCTTCTTGCGCACGTCTTCGCGGCCCTTGATCGTGTCGTTGATGAACTCGAGACCGACGGCTCCGGCAATGCCGGCCGCGAGGCCGAGCCCGAGGCCGAGAATCAGGTTGAGGAAGAGATTGGGCTTGAACGGCAGCTTCGGCACCGTCGCCCGATCGACGATCGAGACCGGCGCAAGTCCGACGCCGCCGGCGACGCCGATCTGCTTGTAGCGCTGAAGCAGGGCGTCATAGAGCGCCCGATTGGTGTCCACCTCACGCTGCAGGATCGTGTACTGGATGCTCCGCCCGCGAAGGTTGAGCACGTCTCCCTTGAGCTGGGCCACGCGCGCCTTCAGCGCATTCTCAGCGGCGAGAGCCGCGGTATATTGCTGGTGAAGCGTGTTGCTGCGCCCGCTGCTGACTTGCGACGACTGCCGGCCGATCTGCTTCTGAAGCTCCGAAATCTGGGCACGAAGGCTGACCATGTCCGGGTGGTCGGGTTTGAGATACGTCAGCTTCTCCTGATATTGGGCTTGCAAGCCGGCGAGCTGCTGCTGGAGCACCTGGACCGCCTGCGTGACGTCGCTCGTCGGGCCCGAGCTGAGCGATGCGCGATAGGCACCTTCGGCGGCCACCCGCGTCGCGGTTGCCTGGGCAAGCGCCTGGTTTAGCTGCACCAGCGACTGGCCCGGCAAGGAGTTGGTGTCTCCGCCCACTTGTCCCGTGGCGCTGTCCGAGTTGCCGGTGTTGATGATGCCCTGCGCCTGCGCATAGGCGACCAGCTGCTGCTCCGACCGCTCGAGATCGGCGCGGGTCTTGTTGATCTGCCGCTCGAGGAAGTTGCGGGCGTAGGCGGAGGATTCGTAGCGCCGCTGGATCGCGGTGTTGATGAAGCTGTCGGCGATCGCATTGGCGACCGCCGCGGCCATTTGCGGCGAGGTGGATTCGTAGCTGAACTTGATCAGCTCGCCGATGTCCGGCGCCGTCACGGAGACTGCCTTCTGGACGGCATCGGTCGCGACGCTCAGCCGCTTCGAAGCGTCGATGTCCTGCGGCACCACTTCCGGGTTGTTCGGAAGATTGAGCTCCTGCACCGCGCGCTCGGCCACGCTCCGGCTCTGGATCAGGCCGACCTGCGTCGCGACGAAATCGGGGGTGTCGCCGCCGGTCATTCCCTGCTGGGCGCTATCCTTGTCGTCGGTCACCTGGAACGACGGCGGGTTGGCCTCGAGCGTGACCCACGCGCGATAGACCGGGCGAGTGAGCAGCGTTGCGAGGATCGCTCCCGCAAGGCCGAGCGCGACCGCCCCGAGCACCAGCCACCGCCAATGGTGGATGATCCGCATGAGCGTAGCGAGATCGAGGATGCTCGCCGCGGAATAGTTGCGCTGGCCGCGTACGACCTGGTCCGCATCGGGATTATACGTACCGATCGGCCACGGGCCGTCGTTCGCTACTGGCAGGCTTGTGTTCACGTTCCCCTGGCCTCGCGGATCTGTTGCCCCACCCGTTGCGTCACGGAAGATACTGAAAAACGTATAGCAGCGGGAGAGCCTGGAAAAGCTGCTTCTCGGTTGCCTTGACCTTCGAACCGTCGACCACGACGACATCGCCAGGGTAGATGGGTGGATCCTTCGCTTCGCCGCGGCGGATCGAGGTCAGGTCGAATGCCGCGGCGGCACGGCGGCCTTCGATCGTCCGGAATACCGCCACTCTGCGGGCGTTTGCGTCGTCGGTCGTCCCATGCGCGAGCGCCACCGCCTGGATGAGCGAGATCGGACCGCCGACGGGATATTGGCCGGCCTGCTGGACCGCTCCATCGACGGTGACGACATGCGCCGTCGATTTCTTGATCGCGACGCTGACGTCCGGATGCTGGAAATATTTGGCACCGAACAATTGCGTCAGTTCCGTGTCGAGCTGCGCGGTCGTGAGGTTGGCCGCCTCGACCTCTCCGACGAGAGGAAGCGAGATGTGCCCTGCGAGATCGACCGCATAGTCTCCGGAGATCTGGTCCTGGCCAGGAAGAAGATTACCCTGGTAGAGCTTGACCGCCAGCGTATCCATCGGCGCGATCTTGTAATTCTCCGGCAGCACCTGGAAGTGCTGCTCGTCCGGCGCCGCGAGCGGTCGATCGTAGGGAAGAGTTCCGCCGCGCGTATCGGCGCAACCGGCGAGGAGAATGACTGCGACGAGGCCGAACGCTGCGACAACAGGACGACGCACAAGGTCACCGAACACGATCAAACCTCCCCCAATTCAGGAGTCCATTATTCGAAAAATTCTCGAATGTTGAGACACTAATAACCGAAACGGATGATTTCAGCACGAAATCGCTTCGGTCGTGGCGGCGCGCGTGTCGAGCAGCCAGCTGTCCGACCGCTCGATTGCGAGCGCCGTCAGGACGCCGCTCTTGTAGGCGCCGGTGTCGATGCCGATGCGATTTGGCCGCATTTCCACCTCGGGACGGATAGTGTGCCCGTGGACCACGACGAATCCATGATCGGTCTCGTCGAACAGGAAAGGCTCGCGGATCCAGCGAAGGTCCGACTGACGCTGCTGGTCGATCTCGACCCCGGGGCGGATTCCGGCATGCACGAAGAGGTAATCGCCGAAGCGGCAGCTATCGTCGAAGGTCTGGAGGAATTCGACATGCTCCCGAGGGATTGCCTTGCGGATGACCTCAAGCGCCTCCTCTTTTTTCAGCCCGGCGAGCTTCGCCGTGTCGACGCCATAGCTGTCGAGGCACTCCTTGCCTCCGAACAAGCGCCATTTCGTGATCATGTCCGCGTCACCGGACAGGATGCGAAGGAGCACTTCCTCGTGATTGCCGAGCAGGAACACAGTTTCGACCGCAGGGCGGCGATAGGTGCGCAGGCGCTCCACCACCTGTGCCGAATTGGGACCGCGATCGATCAGGTCGCCGACGAAAACGAGCAGTACCTTGCGCGCGGGACGTCGCTTGATGTCCTCGTGGATCTTGTCGAGCAGCTGGTCGAGAAGATCGAGTCGCCCGTGGACGTCGCCGACGGCATAGGCGCGCAAGCCGCGCGCGCCTGCCGGCCCGGTGCCACGTCTGGGAGCGAAGTTGAACATCGATAGCCCCTTAGCCCGACTCCTTGGCCGGGGAACTCTCCAAAGCGGATTAATAATGCTCCGTAAGCTAAACGGCTACTGAACCACACTTAAAATCGGTTCACGCGCTCAACAGTTGGAAGCGGGGGATTTCGACGTCGAACGCGGTGCCGTCCTCATCGACCATGCGGTAGCTGCCGCTCATCAGGCCGTTGGGGGTATCGAGCGGGCAGCCCGAGACGTAATCGAAGCTCGCGCCCGGGGCGATCAGCGGCATTTCGCCGACGACGCCTTCGCCGACGACCTCGTGCATCGTCCCGCGCCCGTCGACGATCGACCAGCTGCGCGACAGCAGCTGCACCGCGACTTCCGAACCGTTTTCGATCCGCACGTGGTAGGACCAGAACCACCGGTTGGTGCCCGGGTCCGACTGTTCGGCAAGAAAGCTGACCGCGACGCGAACCGCGATCCCGCGGGTCACCGCGACATTGGGGAACAGCATGGCGAGAGCATCGATCGTCACGCTGCCATACTTAGCGGGCGCGACTGCACTGACAACTAGGCAAGGCCTCCGGCGCGGCGAAGGCGTTCGACCAGGCGCGAGCGCGCATCGGCGAGCCCCCGCGACCGCTCGGTGATCACGTCCCGCAGCAGGAAATGGCCGGTGAGCGCGAGACCCTCACCGATCTCCTTCCATGAAGCCCGGCCGCCCTCGCGAACGAACCGCGGCAAGGCGAGCAGCCTGCCGGCATAAGGCTCCGCCTCGCCAGCGCTCACGGCGCGGCCCGACCGCGGGCTGACCGCGACCAATGCTTCGCTCGAGCCGGTGACCGCGCACCGCTCGAGGTCGAGGCCGAATCCGAGCTCGGCCAGCAGCAGCAGCTCGTAGCGAACGAGCGCCGCGCCCCAGCCGCTTGCCGACGGCGCGGCCTCGATCGCGTCGAGCAAGCCTTCGAGCGCCTCATAAAGCTGCGGAAACGGCTGCGCCTCGGGCAGCGCCGTCGCGGTCAGCACCGTCGCCCAGTCGATCGCTGCGGCCGGAAGCGGCTCGGCTAGCATCGGCCCGCGGCTGTGGACCAGCTCGACCGTCGCCTGCGGCAGCTGCGTGTCGGTCCGCGCGGACAGGTGCGCCTCGACGACATTGCCCGCGATCAGCACCGGCCGCATCCGCCCCCCCCGAGCGCCGCGGACATAAGCCGCCTGGAGCCCGTGGCCGGGAGTCATCAGCCGAACCACTGCGCCATGTTCGCCGTGGCTCCTCAGGGCGCAGACGATCGCGGGCGTGTCGAACCGCATCAGCCGGCCGGATGGAAATAGTCGTAGACCTGCCGCGCCGTCGCCCTGCTGATCCCCGGCGCCTTCTCAAGGTCCTCGAGCGCGGCTCCCTTCACCGCGCGCGCGGTGCCGAAATGCATCAGCAGTGCCCGCTTGCGAGTGGGGCCGATCCCAGGGACATCGTCGAGCGTCGAGACGGTCAGGCTCTTCGCCCGCTTTGCCCGGTGCGTGCCGATCGCGAACCGGTGAGCTTCGTCGCGCAAGCGCTGGAGATAGAACAGTAAAGCCGAGTTCGGCGGAAGCGTGATCTCGCGCCCGCCGGGGAGGTGGAACACTTCGCGCCCTTCCCGTCCGTGATGCGGCCCCTTGGCGACTCCGACGACGGGCACGTCGTGCACCCCCATGTCCTCCATCGTCTCGCAGACGGCGGAGAGCTGCCCCTTGCCGCCGTCGATCAGCAGCAGGTCGGGCCATTCGCCGCTCTGCCGGTCGGGGTCTTCCTTCTCGAGCCGGGCGAAGCGCCGTTCGAGCACTTCGCGCATCATCGCGAAATCATCGCCGGGCTGGGTCTCCGGACGCTTGATGTTGAACTTGCGGTAGTTGTTCTTGCGGAAGCCCTCGGGCCCGGCGACGATCATCGCGCCGGTCGCGTTCGTGCCCATGATGTGGCTGTTGTCATAGACTTCAATGCGCTTGGGCACCTCGGCCAGCTCGAACGTGTCGGCGAGCTCGCGCAGGATCTTGCCCTGCGTGGTGGTCTCGGCAAGCCGTCGGTCGAGCGCTTCCTCGGCATTGCGCTTCGCCTGGTCGATCAGCTTGCGTCGCGAGCCGCGCTGCGGGACCTCGATCCCGACCTTGTGCCCGGACCGCTCGCAGAGCGCCTCTTCGAGCAGCGCCTGGTCGGCGAGGTCGCGATCGACAAGGATCCGCCGCGGAGGCGGCATATCTTCGTAAAATTGGACAAGAAAGCTCGACAGAACCTCGGCTTCTGGGACGTCGTTGACATGGGCCGGAAAGAAAGCGCGATGCCCCCAATTCTGCCCGCCGCGGATGAAGAAGGCCTGGATCGACACTGTCCCGGCCTTGCACGCCAGCGCGAACACGTCGGCGTCGCCGAGGCCCTCGGCGTGCACGGTCTGGCTGCCCTGGATGTAGGTCAGCGCCCGCAGCCGATCGCGATAAACCGCTGCGAGCTCGAAATCCTTCCGGTTCGCAGCCTCGGCCATCAGCTTGCTCAGGCGCGCCTGCACCCCGGTCGACTTGCCGGCAAGGAACGCCTTCGCGTCGTCGACCAGCTCGTCATAATCCTGTTCGCTGATCCGCCCCACGCACGGCGCCGAGCAGCGCTTGATCTGGTAGAGCAGGCATGGCCTCGACCGGTTCTCGAAATAGCTGTCGGAACAGCTTCTTAGAAGGAACAGCTTCTGAAGCGCGTTAAGCGTTCGAGTGACCGACCCGGCGCTCGCGAACGGCCCGTAATATTGCCCTTTGATCCGACGAGCGCCGCGGTGCTTCTGGATGCGCGGAAAGCTATGGTCCTCCCGCAGCAGGATGAAGGGGAAGCTTTTGTCGTCCCGCAAAAGCACGTTGTACGGCGGCCGGAAGCGCTTGATCAGCTGCGCCTCGAGCAGCAGCGCCTCGGCCTCGGTGCGCGTCGTGACGATGGTCATCGAGCGCGTTTGCGAGACCATCCGCTGCAGCCGCTTCGGCAGCTTCGCGACCTGCGTGTAATTGGTGACCCGGTTTCTCAGCGCCCGCGCCTTGCCGACGTAGAGCACGTCGCCGCGCGAATCCTGCATCCGGTAGACGCCCGGCCGCCGCGGAAGCGTCTTCAGCACCTCGCGGATCGCCGCCACGCCTTTTTCCAGGTCGGGCGCCCCCTCGCCGCGCACGGCATAGGTCGCCTGCTCCTCGTTGAAGCGGTCGGCGGAATTCGGCTGGTCGGGGCGGTCGGCCTTGCTCACCCGGCCGAGATAAGCGCTGCCGGTGGCCAGCGCGAGAGGTCAGGCGGCGGCGCGCGCTTCCTCTTCCTCGGCGAGCATCCATTCGACGCAGGCGCGAGCGTGGATTGCCGTGGTGTCGTAGACCGGAAGCACGTTGGCCCGCACGTCCACTGCGAGCACGAGCTCGGTGCAGCCGAGAACGACCGCCTGCGTCTTCTGCTTGGCAAAGTCGGTGATGAGTGTCTTGAGCTTGCGCTGACTGTCGCGAACGACGCGGCCGCCTGCGAGCTCCTCGAAGATGATCCGGTCGACTTCGCGGATCCACCCCTTGTCCACCGGCACAAGGCTGATCCCGCGGCTCTCGAGCCTGCTGCGCACATGGGCTTCCGTCATGGTAAAGCGGGTGCCGAGCAGCGCGACGCGGCTGCGGCCGTCCGCCACCAGCTTGTCCGCGGTCGCATCGGCGATGTGGAGCATCGGCACGCGGACGTGGGCCCTGACCGCGTCGAACAGCTTGTGCCCGGTGTTGGAGGCGATCACGAGCCCCTGCGCGCCGCCCTTCACCAGCCGCTTCGCCGCCTCGACGTGCACCTCGGCCACCCCGTCCCAGTCGCCGGATAGCTCCATCTCGGCCACCGGCGCCATGTCGAGGCTCTCGATCGCAAGCAAGGCGCTGTGCAATCCGCCGAGCCGTTGCGCGACGCCGCGGTTGATGTGATCGTAATAGAGGGCGGTCGACGACCAGCTCGTCCCGCCGATGATCCCCAGCTTGCGCACCCGGTCGCCCCTCCCTGCTTGTCCCGCCGCCACGTTTCGCGGACGCAGCTGAACCGCGGCTGATGGACTCGGCCGCGACCCAGCAGCGTTGTCATACAAGCTGCCTGCGCGACAAGGCGTAAACGCTTGAGTTTACGGGAAATGAATCGCTTTGCGCCGAACGGTTAGCCGAGCGCCTTTCCAGATTGCGAAAGCTCCTCGGGTTCAGCCGAGGGCTTTCACAATCTCCTCGGTCATCTTCTTGGCGTCGCCGAGAAGCATCATCGTGTTGTCGCGATAGAAGAGATCGTTGTCGATCCCGGCATAGCCGACTCCGCCCATCGACCGCTTCACGAACAGCACCGTCCGCGCCTTCTCCACGTCGAGCACCGGCATGCCGTAGATCGGCGAGCTCTTGTCGTTCTTCGCCGCCGGGTTGGTGACGTCGTTCGCGCCGATCACATAAGCGACGTCGGTCTGGGCAAACTCGCTGTTGATGTCCTCGAGCTCGAACACCTCGTCGTAGGGCACGTTGGCTTCGGCGAGCAGCACGTTCATGTGCCCCGGCATGCGTCCGGCGACCGGATGGATGGCGTACTTCACCGTCACGCCCTTGGCCTTGAGCAGGTCGGCCATCTCGCGCACCGCGTGCTGCGCCTGCGCGACGGCCATGCCATAGCCGGGGACGATGATGACCTGCTCGGCCTGCGCCATCAGGAACGCCGCGTCTTCGGCCGAGCCGCGTTTGTACGGCCGGTCGATCGCCGCCGCCTCGCCGCCGCTCGCGACCGCTCCGAACCCGCCCGCGATGACCGAAATGAAGCTGCGGTTCATCGCCCGGCACATGATGTAGCTGAGGATCGCGCCCGAGCTTCCGACCAGCGCACCGGTGATGACCATCGCCGTGTTGTGGAGCGTAAAGCCCATCGCCGCCGCGGCCCAGCCCGAATAGCTGTTGAGCATCGAGATCACGACCGGCATGTCGGCGCCGCCGATCGGGATGATCAACAGGAAGCCGATGATGAAGCTCAACCCGACGATCAGGCCGAAGACGAGCGGCGCCTGGTCCTGCGTGAAGTAGGAAATCAGCGCGAGGATCGCCGCCAACGTGCCGAGATTGATCACATGCCGGAGCGGGAGGAGGATCGGCTTGCCCGACATGTTGCCGTTGAGCTTCAGGAACGCGATCACCGACCCCGAGAAGGTGATCGCGCCGATCGCGACGCCAAGCCCCATCTCGATCCGGCTCTGCGGGAAGATGCTGACGAAGGATGGGCTCGCGATCGGCGTGACGCGCACCGCGATCCCGAACGCTTCGGGGTTGAGGTAGGCCGCCGCTCCGACCAGAACGGCTGCGAGGCCGACGAGGCTGTGGAAGGCCGCAACCAGCTGCGGCATCGCGGTCATCTGGATCTTGCGTGCGATGACGAGGCCGATCGCCCCGCCGATGACGATCGCTCCGGCGATCTCGGCGAGGGCTGCACTGTGGTGCAGGGCGAGCGTCGTTGCGACCGCAATCGCCATTCCGATCATGCCGGTGCGATTGCCCCGCCGGCTGCTCTCGGGATTGGAAAGGCCCCTCAGCGCAAGGATGAAGCAGACGCCGGCGATGAGGTAGGCGAGAAGGACCCAGGCGGGTTGCGCGACGACGGCCTCAGCCATGAGTCTTGTCCCCAGGGCGTTCGCGCTTCTTGTACATCGAGAGCATGCGTTGGGTGACCGCGAAGCCGCCGAAGATGTTCACGCTCGCCAGCGCCACGGCGACGAGCCCGAGCCACTTCGAACCCGGCACGCCGGCCGCCGCGGCAGCGATCAGCGCGCCGACGACGATGACCGACGAAATGGCGTTGGTGACGCTCATCAGCGGCGTGTGCAGCGCCGGCGTGACCGACCACACGACATAGTAACCGACGAAACAGGCGAGCACGAAAATCGACAGGATCGAAATGAAGTCCATGACCCCTCCGGAAAGTCGCAGCGCCTTAGTGGCGGCTCGTTCCAGCGCTGTCGAGGGGCGCCGCCGTTAATCCGCACGCGGTTAGCGAAATGCTAACCTTTCCGCGCGCATGCGTGCAGCAACTCGGGGAAGGAAAAGCGCGCCGGTGTCGAAGCACCAACAGCATGCCACCGATGCGTCGCCATGGAAGGTTCTTCTGTGGGTGGCGATTGCGGGACTGATTTTCGGCGCCATCGGCTTCGGCCAGATCGCCGAGGATTTCCTCCGCATGACCCGCAACAGCCTCCACCGGCACAACGCCAGCGGCCAAACCGTGCTGGTGAAGATCGACGATGAGTCCGTTGGCCAAGTGGGACGCTGGCCGTGGCCCCGGCGCTATCATGCGCAGCTTACCGATGCCCTCACCAAGGCCGGCGCTAAGCGCATCTTTTTCGACATCACCTTCTTCGGACCGACAGACCGTGCCGACGACCAGCAATTTGCCGATGCGCTGCAGCGCTCCGGGCGGGTGATTCTCGATGTCCGGGCCCATCGAAACGGCGACGGTGGCCTTGAATCGGATGGCAAACCTCTGCCGCAGTTCACCCGCTGGGCGAGGATCGGCGACACCACTGTCAAATACAATTATCAAAATGCGGCTTGGGGCATTTATTATGCTGTCGCGACCAGTGACCGGACTACGCCGACCTTCGCATCGATGCTTGCTCACCGCAGCGGCCCGCCGAACAGTACATTCATTCCCGATTATTCGATCGATCCCGCCTCGATCCCGGCGGTGTCGGCAGCAAATGTGCTGAAAGGGGCATTCGACCCAAAGATGGTCCGCGGAAAGGATGTCGTCGTCGGCACCAACAGTGACGGTATTGGGGATCAATATTTCATCCCCGGCACCGGCCGGCTGGGCGGCGACTATCTGCAGATTATCGGCGCCGAAACGCTGATGTCTGGTATTCCCGTCTATCTCGGCTGGTTTCCGCTCTTCCTGGTGGCGGTCGGGCTTTGCGCATTCGCCCTATCGCGACGGTCTCCCGCGCGACAGGCCTCGGTCCTGGCAGCAGGGGCGGCTGCGCTGCTCGTGCTGCCAACAATCCCAGACATGTATCACGTCTATCTGGACGTCGCGCCCGCATTGTTCATTCTGATCGCGGTCAGCACCTGCCTTGGGTGGCAGCGCTATCGCGCTCGAGGACTTGTCAATTCTGTATCGAATCTCCCGAACCTGAACGCCCTTCGAATCATGCGCGACGGACGCAACAAGGCCATCGTTGCGGCGAGAATCCTCAACTACGAGGAGATCGTCGCGACGCTGCCGCAGAATTGCGAGTGGCAGTTGATCGAGCAGATCGTCGGCCGGCTGAACATCGGCTCGCCCAAGCGCGTGATCTATCAGGGCGACGGTGGTGTCTTCGCCTGGTTCGAAGAGCCGCGGCAGCACTTCGGCAATCACCTCGATGCGCTTCACACGCTCTTCCGCAACCCTGCGCGGATCGACAAGCACTCGATCGATCTCGCCATCGCTTTCGGGGTCGAGGTCGGAAGCGGCCGCTCGCTAGCGAACCGGCTCGCGAGCGCTCTGGTCGCTGCCGAGGAGGCCGCGCACCACGGCCTCAAGTGGAAGTACCACGACCCCGAGACGCTCGAGAATGCGTCCTGGAGGCTGTCGATGCTGAGCCAGCTCGACGAAGCGATCGACCGCGGCGAAGTCTGGGTCGCGTACCAGCCCAAGCTGGATATCGCGACCAACCGGATCATCGGCGCGGAAGCCCTCGCGCGCTGGACTCACCCCGAAAAGGGTCCAATCGCCGCCACCGAATTCGTCGCCGCGGCGGAGCAGCACAATCGCATCGGCAAGCTTACCGATTTCGTCCTCGAAAAGGCTGTGGCTGCAGCCGTGCAAATGAACAACCGCGGCGCCGAGTTCGGGATTGCCGTGAACCTCTCGGCGCGGCTGCTGACCGACAAGAGCTTCATACTGAGGCTGTCGGCCCTGCTCGCCCGTCATGGGCTTGCGCCCAACCACCTGACTCTGGAGCTCACCGAGACGGCCGCGCTCGCCGACACCGGCGAAGGTCTCGACATGATCAGCCGCCTGCGAGACCTGGGCGTCAATATCGCGATCGACGATTACGGGACGGGCCAGTCGACCTTGGATTACCTCAAGAAGATCCCGGCCAACGAGATCAAGATCGACCAGAGTTTCGTCAAGGGGATCGTCGACAACCGCAGCGATCGGCTGATGGTGCAATCGACGATCAGCCTCGCGCATTCGCTCGGCCGCAAGGTCGTCGCCGAAGGGGTCGAACAGCGCGACATTCTCCGTGCGCTGGTCGAGCTCGAGTGCGACATTGCCCAGGGCTTCGCCATCGGCCGGCCGATGAGTCTCGAGAGCCTCGCGAAGCGCCTGACGTCCGCGCGCCGGCGGAGCGCCGCCTGACGCCGTAGGGCGATTCAGGGGCCGATTACCGGCCTAATTTCAGATCCGTTCGAAATTCAGACAAAGAACGCGGCTTCCCGAACGGAAAACGTGGCGAATCATTTGTAAACCATGTCGATTAGGGTTAATATCGCCGCAACTGCCGAATCGCAGGGAAACGAAGGGGGCAACCCATGAAGAATGCAAAAACGACTCGTGGTATCTGGGACTGGATTCTCGGTGGTGGCGTCGGCGGCAGCGGCTCGAACGGCTAAACGCTACTGAAATCAGTAAATTAGAAAGCGCCCGCAACTCTGCGGGCGCTTTTGTTTGTGCGTGCTGGAAGACGTGAGCGTGTCGCGCTAGCTGGCGCCATGCTTCGCCAGGCCAGCACGATTCTCCCGATTCGCGCGGAGCGCCGCGGGCTGCGGGAATTTACCCAGTCCGTTGAGGAATTCGTCGGCGGCACGGGCATTCGCGAGGGGCTGCTGACGATTTTTTGCCGCCACACGTCGGCATCGCTCGTGATCCAGGAGAATGCCGCCCCGGCCGCGCGGCGCGACCTCGAAGCTTTCTTCGAGCGGATTGCCCCCGAGAGTGGCTCGTACGAGCATGACGACGAGGGGCCGGACGACATGCCGGCGCATTTGCGGAGCGCGCTCACCGCAACCCAGCTCTCCATCCCCGTGAAGGACGGCCGGCCCGTGCTCGGCACCTGGCAGGGCATCTTCCTGTTCGAGCATCGCCGCAGCACGCCCGAGCGCTCGATCGCGCTCCACCTGATCGGCGAATGAGCCTCGAGTCCGTCAAGGCGTGGCTGGCCGCCAACGCCCCCGACCTCAAGCTCATCGAGGTCGAGGAAACCACGGCGACCGTCGACGCGGCGGCAAAGGCGCTCGGGGTCGAGCCCGGCCGGATCGCCAAGACTCTCGCCGTACGCGCTGGCGACCATCTTTTCCTCCTCTGCACCCGCGGCGACGCACGCCTCGACAACCGCAAGTGCAAGGACGAGTTCGGCGCGCGCCCGCGCATGCTCGGGCCGGAGGAGACGTTCGCCGTGACCGGCCATCCCGTCGGTGGAGTCTGTCCGTTCGGCCTGAAGACGCCGCTGCCGGTCTACCTCGACGTGTCGCTGAAGGCCTTCGCCGTGGTTCATCCGGCCGGCGGGTCGCTCAACACCTCCGTTGAAGTGCCGACGGAGCGGCTCTTCGGCCTGGTCGCCGAGCGCTGGGTCGACCTATGCCGCCTGCCTGACGAACCGGTCGGGGGCTAGCTGCTCCGCCGGCACGTCGGGCACGGGCCACGACGTCCCCGCGATCAGGGATTCGACCACCGCCGCCATCGCCGGCGAGGTCTGCAGGCCGAAGCCGCCCTGCCCTGCAAGCCAGAAGAAGCCCTCCGCATCGGACGCAAAGCCCGCGGCCGGATGCCGATCGGGAGTGAAGGTGCGAAGCCCCGCCCACTTGCTGTGGATTTGGCGGACCTGCACGGTCGTGCGCTCCGCCATCCTGTGGGCCGCGAGCGCGACCTCATATTCGTCGGGCTGCGCGTCCATCGGCTCGCTCGGCACCTCGTCCATCGGCGAGGCGAACAGCCGCCCGCTCTCCTCGGCGAAATAGAGCTGGTCGCCGACGGTCTTGGCGAACGGCAGCCGGTCGAGCGGCGTTCCGGGGGGCGCATCGAAGGTGATGATCGTGCGCCGCTTGGGCTCGAGGCCGAGCGGCGCGACTCCGGCGAGGCGCGCGACGGCGTCGGCCCAGGAACCGGCGGCGTTGATCAGCACCGGCGCGGCAAACCGCTCGCCTTTGTCGGTCGTCACCGCCCAGACCCCGGCCTCTCGCTCGATGCGGGCGACTCGCGCTTCCGTGTGGAGCTCGCCGCCACGGCTGCGCAGCTGCCTGAGATTGCCCTGGAGCAGCGCATGCGGGTCGAGCCGGATCGCGTCGAAATCGGCGATTCCGTGCCGCGCATCCTCCCTCAGCAGCGGGCAGAGCGCGTGCACGCCGGCCGAATCGAGCCGCTCCAGCGTCGCGAACGGCGAAATCTCGGCGTCGAGCGCGTCCAGCGCCGCACGCTCGTCGTCGCGCGCGTGGACGAGCACGGGCACGCGCCGGCCGAGCGGCACGTCGGTGCAGCCCTTCGGCGGGTTCTCAAAGAACGGGCGGCTGGCAAGCGTCAGCGCCCGCACGAGGCGGTCGCCGAGCGCGTAATGGACCATGGTCGCGCTTCGGCCTGACGAATGATAGCCGATTTGCTCCTCGGCCTCGATCACCGCGACCCGCGCATGCCTCGACAGCGCCGCCGCCGCCGAGAGGCCCGCGATCCCCCCGCCGATGACGAGCATGTCGGGCGAGTTCACGATACCGCCGTCAGCCGTTCGTTCACGACCTTGCCACCTTGGGTGAGGCGGATCGCCTTGACGATCTCGTCGTCGTCCGGGAGCGCGGGGCGCCCCTGCTCCTTGTCCCAGAAGGCACTGAGGAAATTGTAGAGGTTGCGCGCGAACAGCGCCGACGCATCGGCGGCGAGGCTGCGCGCAAGGTTGGACGCCCCGATGATGGTGACGCCGTGGCTTTGCACGGTCTCGCCGTTGACGGTGCCTTCGACATTCCCGCCCGCGTCGGCGGCGAGATCGACGATGACGCTGCCGGCGCGCATGCTCGCGACCTGCGCGTCGGTGATCAGCCGCGGGGCCGGCCGGCCCGGGATCAGCGCCGTGGTGACGACGATGTCCTGCTTGCCGATGTGGCTCGAGACCAGCTCCGCCTGCGCCTTCTGGTATTCGGGCGAGGTCTCGGTCGCGTAGCCGCCGACGCCCTCGCCTTCGATCCCGGCGACATTCTCGACGAAGATCGGCTTCGCTCCGAGCGACTGGATCTGCTCTTTGGTCGCGGAGCGCACGTCGGTGGCGCTGACCTGCGCGCCGAGCCGTTTGGCGGTCGCGATCGCCTGGAGGCCGGCGACTCCGACGCCCATCACAAATACCTTGGCGGGGCTGATCGTCCCCGCCGCCGTCATCATCATCGGGAAAGCGCGGCCGTAGGTCGCCGCCGCATCGATCACCGCCTTGTAGCCCGCGAGGTTCGATTGCGACGAGAGGATATCCATCGACTGGGCGCGGGTGATGCGCGGCATCCACTCCATCGCCAGCGCCTCGAGCCCGGCTCCGGCGTAGGCCTCGACCTTCTCGCGCTGGCGCAGCGGGTCGAGGCCGCCGACCAGCAGCGCCCCCGTCTCGGCGCCGGCGAGCGACTTCGGGTCAGGCCCGTTGATGCACAGGATGATTTGCGCGCCCTTGAGCACGTCCTTGCGGCTGCCGATGCTCGCGCCCACTTCGGCGAAGTCGGAATCGGCGATCGACGCGTCCTCGCCCGCGCCCGTCTCGACCGCGACGTCGCCACCGAGGGCGGCGAATTTCTTCACGGTCTCGGGACTCGCGGCGCAGCGCGTCTCGCCCGCCGCTTCCTTCAAGACCGCGATCTTCATCCGCGAAGGCTTACCAATAGGCCTTGATGAAGATGAGCGAGAGGATGCCGATGATCAGGCAGGTGATCGCGCCCCGGAACATCATTTTCGTGAAGCGCTCGTAATCGCCAACGTGGACGGCGACGTCGTGCGTCGGCGGATCGGCGAGCAGCGGCTCTTCTTCGGCCATGTCTTTTCCCTCTAACGTCGAAGCTGGTTGCCGGCGTCCATAACAAGCCAATCGCCGGTCCCCAACCCCGTAAGTGCCGGCTTAAGGCACCCTTTACTCCTTCGCACCTAGGCTGGGCGGCGAAAGGGCGGGAAATGCGCGAAGAACCGACACGTTCGCTCCTGCTTGTCGACGCAGACGCCGACGAGCGGCGGCTGATTTCCGCGATTGCCGCGCGCGCCGCGTGGAGCGTCGTCGGCGCGGCCGATGCCGAGCTTGCGGTGGCGCTGCTTCAGGGGCCGCACGGCCGCGAAGTGCAGGCGGCGATTTTCGGAAGCTGGGATGCTGAGCACGGGCCCGAGCTGATCGAGGCCCTGCGCACGCACCGCCCGCACTTGCCCGTGATCGTCCTCTCGCATAGCGACAAGGTCGCGATCGCGGTCGAGGCGATGCGCGCCGGCGCGTCCGACTTCCTCGTCCGCCCGGTGGCGCCGGAGCGGCTGCTCGACGTCCTCTCCGCCAACGCCGACCGCCGCCGCGCATCGGGCGAGCTCGCGCCGGTGTCGGAAAAGCTCGCTCCCCCGCTCGAACTCGAACAGCTTGTCGGCGCCGCTCCCGAATTCCGCGCCGCGCTGGCGGTCGCCGCAAAATCGGCGCGCAATCGGCTCCCCGTCCTGATCCTCGGCGAGCCCGGCACCGGAAAGGAAACCGTCGCTCGGGCGATCCACGCCGCGAGCCTCCGTTCCAAGGGCCCGCTGCTGACGCTCGATTGCAAGGCGATTGCCGCGAACATCGTCGACAGCGAGCTGTTCGGTCATGAGAAAGGTGCCTTCCCGGGCGCGTTCGCCTCGAAGACCGGCAAGCTCGTCCAGGCCGACGGCGGCACCCTCGTCCTCGACGAGATCGCCGCGCTTCCGCTCGAGACCCAGCAGCTGCTCGACCGCGTGCTCGCGACGGGCGAGGTCCGCCCGGTCGGATTGAACGGCAGCCACTCGGTCGACGTCCGGCTGATCGCGACGAACAGCCGGCCGCTCCCCGAAGACTTCGATCCCGGGCTTGCCGAGCGGATCGGCGGGACGGTTGTGGTCCTTCCGCCTCTGCGCGACCGCAGCAGCGACATCCCGGCGCTGACGCGGCACCTGCTCACCCGCGTCGCCGACCACGCCGGGCTCAAGCCGCTCTCGATCGGCGACGACGCCCTCACCGTGCTGATGCGCTACGGCTGGCCGGGCAACGTCCGCCAGCTCGCCGGCGTGCTGTTCCGCGCCGCGCTGCAGTGTGACGAGCGCTCGCTCACGGCCGAGGACTTCCCGCACATCGCCGTGCAGTCGCGCTTCACCAACCGCCGCACCGACGTCACGCCGCACCTCAGCAAGTCCAAGAGCGACGAGGCGATCGCCGGCGCGCCCGGAGTCAGCCTCTACACCGCCGACGGCCACCTCCGTCCGCTCGAAGAGATCGAGGCCGACATCATCCGCCTGGCCATCGGCCATTACCGCGGCCGCATGAGCGAGGTCGCGCGGCGGCTCGGGATCGGCCGTTCGACCCTCTACCGGAAGCTCGGCGGGCTCGGCATCGACACCGCTGCCTAGGGGCGAGGGGTCAGCGCCAGGTCGCGCATGCCGCGCCAGACCCGAAGTGCCTGCACGGTTTCGAAGACGTCGTGGACGCGGACGACCTGCACCCCCTGCTCCACCGCCTTGAGGGCGAAGGCGACGCTTCCAGCGACCCGGCGGTCGGCGGGCGCTTCGCCGGACAGGGCGCCGATCGTGCGCTTGCGGCTCGCGCCGATCACCATCGGGCAGCCGAGCGAATGGAACAAGGCGAGGCCGTTCATCAGCTCGAGATTGTGCGCCAGCTTCTTTCCGAATCCGAAGCCGGGATCGATCAGGATGCGCTCGCGCTTGATCCCGGCCTCCACCGCGGCCGCGATTCGCTCCTCGAGCCATTCGTAAACCTCGACCAGCAGGTCGTCGTAGCGCGGGTTCTCCTGCATCGTCTCGGGTGGCCCCTGGTGGTGCATGAGGACCACCGGCACGCCCGAAGCGGCGACCGCCTCCGCCGAACGGCCGTCGTAGGTCAGCGCCGACACGTCGTTGACCATGCGCGCGCCGGCCTCGATCGCTGCCGTCATGACGTCAGCCTTGCGCGTGTCGACCGACACCGCAGCGCCTCCAGCCGCGAGCTGCCGGATCACCGGAACGACCCGTTCGATCTCGTCGCCTTCCCACACCAGCGAAGCGCCGGGCCGGGTGGATTCGCCGCCGACATCGACAATCCCCGCGCCGTCCGCCGCCATGTCGGCGCCAGCAGCGGCAGCCGCGGCGGCATCGGCAAATTGCCCGCCGTCGGAGAAGCTATCCGGCGTGGCGTTGACGATGCCCATGACCTGCGGCTGGTCGAGCCGGATCGTGCGCTCTCCGAGCTGCAGCGGCGGACGCGCCGACGTGAGCGTGGCCCATTGAGCGGCCATGTTGTCGTCGAATCGGTCCTCGACGCCTTCGACCGGCACGAGCTCGGCCGATATGCGTTCGTGATCCTCGATGCGAAGCAGCTCGACCGCGGCGAACCAGCTCATCCCGCCGGCGAGCCGCGCGACCTTGCCGTCGTGGCCGAACGGCGAATCGACGAACGCGGTCGGTCGGATGAGGGTGCGCATTCGCGCGCTATAGCGCGGCGAGATGCTGT
>Ga0207698_10000800_pt1 | contig 18280 bp, 21 predicted proteins | sample KBSCornC22_FD_184298 | JGI IMG/M metagenome (GOLD analysis project Ga0207698, IMG submission 184298) | Corn rhizosphere microbial communities from Kellogg Biological Station, Michigan, USA - KBS Corn C2-2 (SPAdes) (version 2) | ecosystem: Host-associated > Plants > Roots > Rhizosphere > Soil ... | reverse complement strand
CAGCATCGCGCCGACGATGCCGAGGATGATCGTCAGGACCCATCCGCCCTTCTGCCTGCCGGGGATGATCAGTCGCGCGATGATGCCGGCGATGATGCCCAGGATGAGGAACGAGAGAAAGCCCATAGCGGGGGTTCCAATCAGTGGGTGCTGCATCCCGACTCTCGGGACGCCGCCCAGTCTCCCAGAGCGCGTCATTGACCGCGCCCCCTTGACACGATGGGCCGCACCCTGTTGCAGACTGGAGCCATGAATCCGAAGCACCCGTGGACGCGCTACGTCGCGATCGGGGATTCGTTCACCGAGGGTATCGGAGACCCCGAGCCTCGCTCCCCCGGCGGCCATCGCGGGTGGGCCGACCGCGTGGCGGAGGTGCTCAGCGACCAGGCCGACGACTTCGCATACGCCAATCTGGCGATCCGCGGACGGTTGCTCGGTCAGATCCTCGACGAGCAGGTGGAGCCGGCCCTCGAGCTCCGGCCCGACCTGATCAGCTTCGCCGCGGGTGGCAACGACATCCTGCGACCCGGCACCGATCCGGATGAGGTGGCCGCCCGATTCGAGACCGGCCTGGCCCGCTTGACCGGGTCGGGCGCCACGGTGGTGATGTTCAACGGTGCCGACGTCGGACGAACGCCGGTGCTCGGCCGCATCCGGGGCAAGGTGGCGATCTACAACGAGAACCTCCGCGTTCTCGCCCAGCGGCACGGCGCGATCATGGCCGACATGTGGGCGCTCCGCGAACTCGGCGACCCGCGCATGTGGGCGCCCGATCGCCTGCACCTCTCGGCGGTCGGCCATCACACGGTGGCCAGGATGGTGCTTGCGGCGCTCGAGGTCGAGAACGACCTCCAGCCGTCCAAGCCCGAGCCGCTTCCGCCGGTGTCGTGGCGGCGGGCTCGTCGCGACGACGTGGAATGGGCGCGCGCCTACTTCGGTCCGTGGATCGTGCGTCGGTTGCGCAAGAAGAGCTCGGGAGACGGCGTGTCGGCGAAGCGCCCAAGCGCTGGTCGCGTTCGAGAGGGCTAGCCGGGAGGCGACGCGTCGGCTGGGGCGCGCTGACCGGGGCGCGCTGACTACGGCGCGCCGACGATGAGTCCCGGATGCGACAGCCGCCATCCGGGCCCCGGGTCATCGATCCGGGCCTCGAGCCCCAGCGGGACCGTGACGGTGTGGCCTTCCGAGGTGAAGGTCGCGGTCCCGACCTGCTGACCGCGGGTCCCGGTCGCCACCGGCGTGGCGGTGATCGAGGTCGTGATCTTCGCGTCGCCCCAGGTCACCAGCGCGGCGCTGGTCTTCGCGACGGCGGAGACCTTCTGCCCCCACTCGGTCGTGTAGCTCGCGAAGGCGTCTCCTTTCGTGGCCAGGTGCACCTGGTGGAAGCCGGCGAGCACACCCGTCAGCAGGGATCGGATGTCGGCATCCAGTGCCTGGTGCGTGCTCCCCCCGAGCACCACCCCGACCACGATCACGGTGGCGGTCCCCACCCGGTGGCGCGATGCGAACAGCAGGTTGGATCCCGCGGTGTTGAGGGTGCCCGTCTTGATGCCCTCGATCCCGTCGGAGCCCAGCAGGGTGTTGGTGTTGATGAGCGTGCCCACGTCGTGGATCGTGACGCTCTGCGTTTTCACGATCGGAGCCAAGACGGGTTCGGCGAGCGTCAGCTTGCCGAGTTGGATCAGGTCGGCGGTACTCGCCACGTCCGTCGGGTCGAGGCCCGTCGGATCGGTCACGGTGATGCTGGTCAGCTTGTGCGCCGCCAGCCAGGTCTTGGTGGCTGCCAGATAGGCATCCATCGATCCGAACGCCCAGAGCGCGAGGGTGGTCGCGTAGTTGTTGGCCGAGTGGATCAGGGCGAGCTGAAGCAGCTCGTGCTCGGTGAACACCCACCCGGCCTTGACGGTGACGACCTGCCCATCGACCGCCAGGTAGTGATGATAGAGGGCGACATCTGCCGCGGTCATCGTCACGGACGGCCCGTCGGCGCCGACCGCGAGCGGCTTGGCCTGGAGCACGACGAGTGCCGTGATCAGCTTCGTGATGCTCGCCATGGGCAGGGGCGATGTCGACCCGGAGTGGGCGAGGACTCCGTCGAAGCCGACCGCCCCGATCGCGGTGCCGCCGTAGCTCGGCAGGTTGAGGACGGCGGCGGCGCCGGGCGCGACGGCGGGCTGGGCGACCGCGGGTTCCACCGCGCGCAGCGGCGCCAACAGGGTCATCGGGAGGTAGAAGACGATCGCGAGGATCAGCCCGGCGGCCCCGAACACCACGATCCGCCGGCGGCGATAGATCTGCTGTCGCGTCAGGGGCACCCCGAAATCGTACGGGTCAGACCCTGAGAGCCCAGAGCGCCACGGCCGACGCCGCCGCGACATTCAGCGAGTCCACGTCGCGCGCCATCGGAATGGTCACCACGACATCGGAGCCCTCGATCGCGGCGTTCGACAGCCCGTCGCCCTCCGTGCCGAGGAGCAGGGCGATGCGCTCCGGCGGGGCCGCGGCAAAGGTGTCGAGCGTGACCGCGCGCTCGTCGAGGGCGAGAGCGGCGATCGTGAAACCGGCGTCGTGCAGCTGGGACGCGGCATCCGGCCACTCGGGAAGGCGCGTCCACGGGATCTGCAGCACCGCGCCCATGCTGACCCGCACCGACCGCCGGTACAGCGGATCGGCGCAGCGCGGCGTCACCAGCACCGCGTCGGCGCCGAGCCCGGCGACCGCGCGGAAGATCGCACCGACGTTGGTGTGATCGACGATGTCCTCGAGCACGACGACACGACGAGCATTCGCCAGCAGCTCCGCGGGAGCGGGCAGCACGGGCCGGTGCATCGAGGCGAGAGCTCCGCGGTGCATCACGAAGCCGGTGATCTGTCCGAGCACCTCCTGCGAGGCCAGGAAGACCGGGATGTCGAGGCCGACCAGCAAGGGCTCCAACTCGCCGAGCCACTTCTGCTGCAGCAGAACGGACCGTGGACGGTGCCCTGCAGCCAGGGCGCGCTCGATCACCTTGGTCGATTCGGCGATGTAGAGACCGTCCTGCGGCTCAGTGAGTCGCCGGAGCGACACGTCCGTCAGAGCGATGTAATCGCGCAACCGGGTGTCGGCGGGGTCGGAGATCGGCACGATGTGCATCGTCGGCGCCTCCCCTCTGCCAGCCGTCGGAAACATATCGGAAAACTGAATTGTTTACTCTGGCGGCAGCGGGAGGAGGCTCCGTGATCTCGACACCCGGCGATACCGTGGCGAGCGAGCACCTCGACGCGCGCGTTGAGGATGACGTGCAGCAGGCCGTCGAACTGCTTCGCGGCCGCACGATCGCCGTCCTGACCGGGGCTGGAGTCAGCACCGATTCCGGCATCCCGGACTACCGCGGCGAAGGCGCGCCGGTGCGCACTCCGATGACCTTCGACCACTTCCTGGCCGACGAGGGCGGCCGTCGCCGCTACTGGGCGGGCAGCCACCTCGGCTGGCGTCACTTCTCCGAGGCGCAGCCGAACGCCGGCCACCGAGCCCTCGCCCACCTCGAGGTGGCAGGCATCGTCAACGGGATCATCACGCAGAACGTCGACGGGCTGCATCTGCGCGCCGGGTCGCGGCGGGTGGTCGACATCCACGGCTCGATGGATCGCGTGCGCTGCTTGCACTGCGGTCAGACCTTCGCGCGCGTCGACATCGCCGAGCGGATGGCGCGCGACAACCCGTGGCTCGACGCGCCGGAAGGGGTGCAACTCAACCCCGACGGCGACGTCACCATCGAGGATTCCGGCCGGATGATCGTGCCCAGCTGCACGGTCTGCGGCGGCATCCTGAAACCCGAGGTGGTGTTCTTCGGGGAGTTCGTTCCGGTCGAGAAGTTCGACGAGGCCCGCGCCCTCGTTCGCGGCGCCGATGCGCTGCTGATCGCCGGCTCGTCTCTGGCCGTGAACTCCGGCATCCGTCTGCTCGATCAGGCGACCAAGCGCAAGATGCCCGTCGTCATCATCAACCGCGGCGTCACCAAGGGCGATCCGCGCGCGAGCCTTAAGATCGACGCGGGAACGTCCGAGGTACTCGAGGCACTGCACGATCGGCTCAGCTGAGTGCTGACGGCGTCTCCAACGGGAGGAGGCGCACGTCATGACAGAGCTGTACTTGGTCAGACACGGCGAGACCGACTGGAATCGGCAGCGGCGCATCCAGGGTCTGACCGACATCCCGCTGAACGAGACCGGTCGCCGACAAGCCCGCGACACCGGGATGCTGCTGCGCCGCCGCCGCTGGGACGGCATCTTCTCCAGCCCGCTCAGCCGCGCTGTCGAGACGGCCTCGATCATCGCGGCCGAGGTCCCACTCGGCGAGCCGACGCTCGTCGACGCCCTCGTCGAGCGCAACTACGGCGCGGCCGAGGGTCTCGACTGGGTCGAGATCGAGCGCCGGTATCCGCGCGGCACCGTGGTGCCGGGGCGTGAATCGCGTGAGGAGGTCGGGGCGCGGGTCGTCCCGGCGCTCTTGGAGCTGGCGAGCGACCGGCCCGGTGAGGCGCTGCTGATCGTGAGTCACGGCGGCGCGATCCGCTCGGTCCTCAACCAGGTCGAACCGAGCGCGAGCCACGGGATGATCACCAACGGTTCGGTGCACAGTTTCCGGCTCGAAGACGGCGCGCTGCGCCTGATCGCGTTCGACGACCCGATCGAGGTCGAGTCGATCGGTGCGGACTGCGGAGACCTCGACGAGCAGAACCGGGTCGAGGCACAGGAAGACTCGGTCGCGTGAGCGACGTGTGGAAGGCCGCGGCGTGAGTTCCGCCGGCGTTGCACGTTTTCTGGCGGCCGTCGAGCCTCTTGGGCTGCACCCGGAGATCCGCGAGTTCGATGAGTCCACCCACACCGCCGCCGAGGCGGCCGCGGCGATCGGGTGCGAGGTTGCGGCCATCGTGAAGAGCCTGGTCTTCCAGGCCGACGGGGCGCCGCTGCTTGTTCTGGCATCCGGACCGAATCGGGTCGATACCGCCGCACTCGGCGCCCGGCTCGGCGCCGTGATCGGCAAGGCGGACGCGGATGCCGTGAAGACCGCATCCGGTTACAGCATCGGTGGCGTGCCTCCGCTGGGCCTGGTCACCCCGATGCGCACGGTTTTCGACGAGACGCTGCTCGCTCTCCCGATGGTCTGGGCGGCAGCCGGCAGCGCGACGGCGGTGTTCGCGATCGAGCCGGGCGAGCTCGCGCGGCTGAGTGCTGCCGAGGTGCTGCCGATCAGCTGACCCGAGCTCCCTCGGTCGTCAGCGCTTCCAAGGCGGTCAGCAGCGCATCGGCGGAGTGCTCCCAGCTGAACCGCGCTGCCTGGGTGCGTGCCGCGCTTGAGCGCGCCGCCCACTCGGCAGGATCCTCGAGGCGCCGGATCGCGGATGCGACGGCGGCGGCATCGGTCGCCGGTGCGTACAGCGCCGCGTCTCCCCCGATCTCGCGGAAGATCGGGATGTCGCTCACGACCACGGGCGTGCCCAGCGACATCGCCTCGACGAGGGGCAAGCCGAACCCCTCATCGAGCGAGGTCGTCACGAGCGCCGTCGCGGTCTCGAGGAGCGCCAGGTAGTCGGCCTCGCTAGTGCCGTTATGGATCACCAGCGCGTCAGCGGGCGCGAGAGCGCTCACCCGCTCGCGATCGCCTGGCGAGATGCGACTCAGCAGATGCAGACGATAGCCGGGCAACTCATGAAGTGCGGCCGCCAGGGTCTCGACGTTCTTGTACGGCATGAACGAGCCCATGTACAGGAGTTCGCGGGTCTCGGGCATCGTGCGGTGGGTGGGCGCGTCGGCGGGCGCGGGATCCGCGGCGTTGCCGACGATCACGATCGGCCGACGGGTCAGACGGTGCTCCTGCATGAGGTGCTTGGTCGTCTCGGACACAGTGGCGACGGCATCCGCGCGGTTGAGCAGCAGGCGTTGTGGCCACCACGCCAGGTGGTACAGCCTCCACAGCAGCCGGATCGCCGGGTTGAGATCGCGCGGCGGCGTGCGGTTGCGGTAGTAGATCAGGTCGTGCAGCGTCTTCACGAGCTTGTACCGGCGGCCGAAGGTGCCCATGGTCTGCATCGGCGTGAAGACCACATCGGGCTCCAGCTTGTTGACCTGGAGCGCGACGAGCGGCTCGCGGGCGCTGGTCGGGCCCGACGCCAGCGCCCACGGCAGCTCGGGCAGCAGCTTGAGTTGCCGCTCATCGCAGATGAGCATGGTGAGCGCGTGCTTGTGGCTCAGAGCCTCGACGACGCCGGCGGTGTAGCGGCTGATTCCGTCGTGCTGGTCGGTGCGCACATAGCGGCAGTCGACGACGATCTTCATGCGGGGCCGGCTCAGAGAGCGTCGACGAAGTCGCGGATGGCATCCGCGGCACCCCGCGCGGCCTCGTAGTGGACGAGGTGCCCGACTCCCGGCAGCACGACCAGCCGAGCATCCGGGAACAGCCCGACGGTCGCCTGCTGGCCGCTGAGGGGCGCGATCCGGTCGACTTCACCCGCAATCATCAGCACCGGAACGGTGACCCGGGGGGCCGCCTTGCCCACCTCGGTGCTCAGCGAGGCATCGAAGGCCTCCGCGACGGTTGCCGGGTCTGAGAAGCCGTTGAAGTAGCGGTGATGCTCTTCGTGCACCCAGCTGCGCAAGTTCTTGTCCCGGGTGGTGACGAGGCTCATGCTCATGAACTGCACGACCAGCCAGTTGCCGAGCAGGCGCCGACCGATGGCCGTCGGCAGGCGTCGCGCCAACCCGTAGTACGCGCGTGTCAGTCGGGTGATGCAGACGCCCGCCGCCGTCCGCGGGTCTGCTGAGATCGGGTTGAGCAAGATCAAGGCGCGCGCCCGGAAGCCGTCAGCCATCGCGTGGCTCGTGATCATCGACCCGAAGGAGTGGCCGAACAGGATGGCGTCGGAGGGCAGCTGCACCGCCTGCGCGAACGCCGTCAGCCACCGCTCGTACCCGGCGATCGAGTGCGGCGCTTCGGTGAGCGGCGTCGAGGCGCCGAAGCCGGGCAGGTCGGGACTGACGAACCGGATACCGGGCAGCAGCGCGATCACCGGCTCGAGCCCGTGGTGATCGCCCCGGTAGCCGTGCACCAGCAGGATCGTGGTGGCGGCATCCCGCGGACCGTACTCCCAGTAGCGGGTGCGGCTGCCCAGCACGGTGACCTCGGCCTCGCGAACGGGGATCTCGGCCAGCGCTGCGGCGTGTGGGGTGGGGACGCTCATCCGGCTCAGTTTAGGCGGCTGTCTCGCCAGTAGGCTCGTCGCGTGACCTTCACTGCGCCGATCACATTGCCCGGTTTGACGCTCGATCCGCAGTGGTACCGGCGGTCGGTGTTCTACGAGGTCATGGTGCGATCCTTCGTCGACAGCAACGGCGACGGCTCCGGCGATCTCGGCGGGCTGATCTCGAAGCTCGACTATTTGCAGTGGCTCGGGGTCGACGCGCTGTGGATTCCCCCGATCTTCTCGTCGCCGCTGCGAGACGGCGGTTATGACGTGGCGGACTACCGCACGATCCTGCCCGAATTCGGCACGGTCGAGGAGTTCCGCGAGCTGGTGACCAAAGCGCACGAACGCAACATGCGCGTGATCATCGACCTGCCGCTCAACCACACCTCCGATCAGCACGAGTGGTTCCAGCAGTCGCGCTCCGACCCCGACGGGCCGTACGGCGACTTCTACGTCTGGAGCGACACGGACGAGAAGTATGCGGGCATCCGGATCATCTTCACCGACACCGAGGACTCGAACTGGGCCTTCGACTCCGAGCGCCGGCAGTTCTACTTCCACCGCTTCTTCTCGCACCAGCCCGACCTGAACTTCGACAATCCGGCGGTCGTGGATGCCGCGTTCGACATCATCCGGTTCTGGATGGACATGGGGGTGGACGGCTTCCGGCTGGACGCCATCCCCTACCTCTACGAGTCCGAGGGCGGCACCGGAGAAGGCGAGCCGAAGACGCACGAGTTCCTGAAGGCCGTGCGGCGCATGATGGACGCCGAATACCCGGGCCGCGTGGTGATCGCCGAGGCGAATCAGTGGCCGGCCGAGACCGTGCAGTTCATGGGCACCGCTGACGAGCCGGAGTGCCACATGGCCTTCGACTTCCCGGTCATGCCGCGCATCTTCTACTCGCTGCGCTCGCAGTCGGCCGCCGAGCTGAACCGCGTGCTCTCGGAGACCACCGAGACGCCGCCCGGCGCGGGCTGGGCCGTCTTCCTGCGCAACCACGACGAGCTCACGCTAGAAATGGTCAGCGAGGAGTACCGGCAGGCGATGTACGGCTGGTACGCCTACGACCCGCGGATGCGCGTCAACGTCGGGATCCGACGGCGACTCGCCCCCCTGCTCGACAATTCGCGCGCCGAGCTGGAGCTCGCCCATGCGCTGCTGTTCTCGCTGCCCGGCTCGCCGTTCCTGTACTACGGCGACGAGATCGGCATGGGCGACAACATCTGGCTACCCGACCGCGACGCATCCCGCACGCCCATGCAGTGGACGCCCGACCGCAACGCCGGGTTCTCGACAGCGGACCCGGGCAAGCTCTACCTGCCGGTGGTCCAGTCGCTGGTGTACAACTACACGCTGGTCAATGTGGAGTCGCAGCTGGCGCAGTCGCGCTCGCTGTTGCATTGGGTGCGCAACGTGATCCATGTGCGCAAGGGGCATCCGACCTTCGGGTTGGGCAACATCCGCGTGCTTCCCACGAATCACGAATCGGTGCTCGCCTTCGTCCGCGAGTACGAGGGCTCCGGGCACCAGTTCGGGGATGCGCCGGAACGGATCCTGTGCGTCTTCTCGTTCTCGCACAACCCTGCCTCGGTGTCGATCGAGGTCGGCGAACCCGGTTCCGCCCTGTACGACCTCTTCGGCGGCGGCGAGTTCCCGACCATCGGCGACGATGGAACCGTCACCCTGACCTTGGCGACCCAGAGCTTCTACTGGCTTCACGTGGGTGAAGTCCGTTACCAACCCGCGTCCTTCTGAAGGGAGCTGTGATGACCGAGGATGTCGCGTCGGGCTCTGCCGCGTCGGGCTCCGTCGAACTCTGCGTGCTGCTGTGGGCGCATCCGGGACAGGAGGACGGCCTCGTGGCCTACGAGGACCGAGTGCTCGCCCTCGTCCCGGCGCACGGCGGCACGGTGCTGCAGCGGGCCCGGAGCGCGGGTGACGCGGGGCACCCGCTCGAGGTGCAGTTCTACCGCTTTCCGTCCGAGGAGGCGTTGCAGTCCTACCTCGCCGACGACCGGCGGGTGGCGCTGGCGGCGGAACGCGACCGGGTCGTCCTGCGGACCGAGATCCTGCGCGTGACATTCTCGTAACCACTCCGCGCAGTCCGAGGCGAATTCCCAGGTTCGCTGCCCCGCCGATGACTTGCAGGGTGCTGTCCGCCGTGGTCGGTACGGTGAGCCCATGAGTTTCTGGGGCGACCGCCTCGGCGTCTTCGATCTGGAGACGACCGGCGTCGATGTGGATACCAGCCGCATCGTGTCGGCCTGCATCGCGGTGCTCGACGATGCCGGGCGTGTCGTCTCGCGCTGGGACTGGCTGGCCGATCCGGGCATCGAGATCCCGGAAGGCGCGAGCGCCGTGCACGGCATCACGACCGAGCGAGCACGCGCAGAGGGCCGGCCCGCGACGATCGTCGTGGCCGAGATCGCCCAGACGTTGCGCGTGCTCTTCGACTCGCGCATCCCGGTCACGGTGTACAACGCGCCATACGATCTGACCCTTCTCGACCGCGAATGCCGTCGTCACGGGCTCGACGCCCTCTATGACGTGATGCCGGTCATCGATCCGCTCGTCATCGACAAGGCCATCGATCGCTATCGCAAGGGCAAGCGCACCCTCGAGGTGACCGCGGAGCTCTACGAGGTCCCCCTCGACGACGCGCACGACGCCGGTGCGGATGCCATCGCGGCCGGGCGGGTCGCGCTCGCACTGCTGCGGCGCTATCCCGATGATCTCGACATCGAGTTGGCCGATCTGCATGGTCGGCAGGAGGTCTGGCATGCGGAGCAGGCGGCGAGCTTTCAGGAGTACCTGCGCAGCAAGCGCGGCGACGACAGCTATGTCGCCGACCCGTCGTGGCCGGTGAAGCCTGTCGGAGACCCGAGTCTGCTGATCGACACCCAGCCGATTCCGCCGCTTCCCCCGCGTCCGAGTGGGAACGTCCCGGTGCTCGACTTCTCGGAGACCGGGGTGCTGGCTCTCGAGTCGGCGCGTGGCGGCTCCGCGCCATCCGCCCCTCGTTTCGATTCGGCGGCGTACCGGTTGGCGGCTCCACCGGTCATCGCTGAGCGGGTGGATGACCCCTTCGTCGACGACGACGTCGACGACTCAGAGCCGGCATGGATCATCGAGCCCAGTGACGTGCCGCTGGTCACCGTCGATGTGGTGGAGGTCGACGTGGTGGAGGTGGATGTCGACGCGGTCGAGATCGACGCGGTCGACATCGAGGCGGAGGTCGTCGACACCGACGACACCGACGAGACCGGCGACACCGACGACACCGCACAGGTCGCCCCCGTTCCAGAGCCACCGACCGTGCTCCGAGTCGCCGCGGCGATCGTGACGGATCCCGACGGTCGCTGCCTGTTGGTGCGCAAGTCCGGAAGTTCCGTGTTCATGCAGGCGGGCGGCAAGCTCGAGCCGGGTGAGTCCGCCCTCGATGCTCTCTCTCGAGAGCTCGACGAGGAACTCGGCATCGAACTCGACGAGTCCTCCGCCGAGTACCTGGGCGTCTACCGCGCCGAGGCGGCCCACGAAGCGAACACGATCGTGTCAGCAGCCGTCTTCGCGGTCGAGACCTCCGCCGAGATCCGGCCGCACGGTGAGATCGAAGAAGTCCTGTGGATCGACCGGCTCGACAGCATTCCGGTCGAGCTGGCGCCCCTCACCCGCGACGAGCTCCTGCCGTTGTGGGCGTCGCGGCGCGCCGGCGCCACGCTGTTCTAGCCGCCCTGGCGGTCGACGGCGAGCAAGATCGCGTCGGAGACCTGCGCCAGGTGACGGATGCCGGCGGGGGCGCGAGGCACCCGATCGGTGAGATAGGTCACCACCAGGTCTCGGCGCGGGTCGGCCCATCCCAGGCAGCAGTTGCTGCCGTTGTGGCCGAAGGCCAACGGACTGCTCAGCCGTCCCATCGGTCCGGTCCGCGATCCCCAGCGCATTCCCCCGAGTTGGAACCCCGCCGACCAGCGGATCGGCGCTCGGGCGAAGACATCCATCTGGCGCTCGTTGGAGGGCTCGAGTGCGGTCGCCAACGTGTCCGGGCGCACCAGGCCGGGCCCGTGTCCGGCCCGATCGTCGAGCAGGGCGCGGTAGAACGCACCGAGATCCGCGGCTGTCGTAGAGATTCCGGCGGCCGGGATCACCGCGGCGCGGGTGACCCGGCGGTTGAGGACGGACTGAGCGATGCCCCCGCCCGGGCCGTCGACATGGACGGGGATGTGGCGGTGCCATGCGTCGTCGGGCAGCCCGACGAAGGTGTCGCGCAGTCCGAGCGGCTCGAGCACCTGCTCACGCAGCAGTTCCTCAACAGGACGACCGCTGACCCGTTGGAGCAGTTCGCCGAGCAGAAAGCCGTAGATCAGAAACTGGTAGGCCGGACCGAGCTCCGGGTCGAGTTTCGGAGCCGAGCGTTCGATGCGTCCGACGCTGCGGCGCCAGTTGGACATGGCCAAGGCGTCGCCCAGGGCCGACCCGGCGGTCGGCATCCCCGTCCGGTGCTGAAGCACTTGCCGAACGGTGATGTGCTGCTTGCCGCGGTGGCCGAACTCGGGCCAGTACCGACTGACCGGCGCGTCGAGCTGCAGCTCACCGCGCTCGACGTAGCGGTGGACCAGTACGGCGATGAAGGGCTTGCTCGCCGAGAACAGCCAGAACAGGGCATTCGGATCGCAGCCCCATGACGTGTCGAGCAGGAGCTCGCGTCTGCGCTCGACTCGCAATTGACCGCGGGTGCTCCACGCCTGAGCGAGCGCGACAGCTCGAACGAGGCCTCTCCCCGGCATCCCGGCGCCCGGGTCGTGCTGGCCGGCTTCGGACACGTCTCGACGCTAACAGCGCTGGGGCATGCGAAAGGGCGACCGGCCGAAGCCGATCGCCCTCACGAAAGTGAATTCGCGGTGCCGCTGCGCTGGTCGCGCGGCGACCGACAGAACTACTTGCCGAAACCCTTGTAACGCGAGTTGAACTTCTCGACGCGGCCCGCGCTGTCGAGGATGCGCTGCTTTCCTGTGTAGAACGGGTGCGAGGCCGACGAGATCTCGACGTCGATCACCGGGTAGGTCTCGCCGTCCAGTTCGATCGTCTTGTCGCTGGTCGCCGTGGAGCGCGTGAGGAAGGTCTCGCCGCTCGCCAGATCGCGGAACACGATCGGTGCGTAAGCCGGGTGGATCTCGGACTTCATAGTGAACCTCGGTGAATGTATGAGAAGAGGAAGTTTTCGGGCCGAACGGCCAAGGATCGACTATATCAGGCGGCGCGGGCGCTGTACCGCCCGTTCTCGCTGGTCGAGACGAGCAGCTCGAGTCCGAACACCTCACTGAGGCGCTCCCCGGTGATGATCTCGGCGATCGGTCCGGTGGCCGCGACCCTGCCACCCGCCAGCAGCAGCGCGTGCGTGAATCCGGGCGGGATCTCTTCGACGTGGTGGGTGACCATCACCATCGCGGGCGAGCCACTCGAGGTCGCGTAGGCGCCGAGCAGCTGCAGCAGCTCCTCGCGCGACCCGAGATCGAGGCTGGCCGCCGGCTCGTCCAGCAGCAGCAGCTCGGGGTCGGTCATCACGGCTCGGGCGATCTGCACGCGCTTCTGCTCGCCGTCGCTCAACGTGCCGAACAGGCGTCCCTCGAGGTGCTCGAGCTTCCACTCCCTCAGCACGCGCTGGGCGCGGCGCTGGTCGACCTCGTCGTACTGCTCGTTCCAGCGGCCGGTGACCGAATAGGCGGCGGTCATCACGGCATCCAGCACCGCCTCATTGGCCGGGATGCGGCGTCCGAGCGCCGTGGAGGCGAAGCCCACACGCGGACGCAGGTCGAACACGTCGACCTTGCCGAGCTTCTCGCCGAGGATCGTGGCGGAGCCCGAGCTCGGGTGGATCGTGGCCGACGCGATCTGCAGCAGGGTCGTCTTGCCCGCGCCGTTCGGACCGAGCACCACCCATCGCTCGTCCGGTTCGACGCTCCAGGTGACGGAGTCGAGGATGTTGTTCCCTCCCCGAACGACGGTCAGATCGGAGAGTTCGAGCACGGGGGGCATGGTCGTTCCAGACTACGCGAGCAGTTCCGCATAGATCGCCCGGGTTCGCTCGGCGATCGTGTCCCAGCTGAACTCCGCCCGGGCCCGCAGGCGACCGGCCTCGCCCATCAGCCGCGCCGCGGCCGGATCGGAGACCACCTCGGTCAGCGTGGTCGCGAGGTCGGAGATGAACCGCTCGGGATCGACGGGAGTCCCGGTGCCGTCCTGCAGCTGCTCGATCGGCACCAGTCGCCCGGTCAGATGGTCGGCGACCACTTCCGGTATGCCCCCTGTCGCGGTCCCCACCACGGGCGCCCCGCACGCCATCGCCTCGAGGTTGACGATGCCGAGCGGCTCGTAGATCGACGGGCAGACGAACGTGGTCGCGCTCGACAGGATGGCGGCCAACTCGTGCTGGCTCAGCAGCCGGTCGATCCAGACCACCCCGCTGCGTTCCGCCTGCAGCGCCTCGACACCGGCGCGCACCTCGGCCAGGATCCCGGGGGTGTCGGGAGCGCCCGCGCACAGCACGAGCTGCACATCCGCCGGCAGCCGCTTGGCGGCCGCCAGCAGGTACGGAAGGCCCTTCTGGCGCGTGATGCGCCCCACGAAGACGATGCTCGGCCGGTCGGGGTCGACACCCAACTGACGCACCAGCTCCGGTTCGTCGACGCGCTGCCAACGCTCCAGGTCGATGCCGTTGTGCACCACTCGCACCCGTTCCGGGTCGATGTCCGGATAGCTGCGCAGGATGTCGGTCGCCATGCCGGCGCTGACCGCGATCACCGCATCTGCCGCCTCGAACGCGGTCTTCTCGATCCAGCTCGACACCCGGTAGCCGCCGCCCAGCTGCTCGGCCTTCCACGGGCGCAGCGGCTCGAGGCTGTGCGCCGTCACCACGTGCGGGATGCCGTGCAGCAGCTTCGCCAGGTGGCCGGCGCCGTTCGCGTACCAGGTGTGCGAGTGCACCAGATCGGCACCCGCGACGTCCTCGGCCATCTGCAGATCGACGCCGAGGGTCGCCAACGCGGGATTGGCGCTCGTGAGTTGGGCGGGGACCAGGTAGGAGAACACGCCCGGCTCGTCGCGAGGCATCCCGAACGCGCGCACGACGACCTCCGTCGTCGGTCGCAGCGCGTTCACGAGCTCGGCCACGTGAACGCCGGCGCCGCCGTAGACCTCTGGCGGATATTCGCGGCTGAGAATGTCGACTCGCATGGTTCGACGGTAGCCCAGCCGGAGCGCGACATGCGCACCGCGAAAGCCCACGGTGCCTGCTCCTCTCACCGCCTCCGCTCGCCTACTGTTGGCTCATGGCATCGAAGAAGATCTTCGGCATCGTCCTCGCCGGCGGAGAGGGCAAGCGACTCATGCCCTTGACGGCGGATCGTGCCAAGCCGGCGGTGCCCTTCGGCGGGGTGTACCGCCTGATCGACTTCGCCCTGTCGAACCTGGTCAACTCGGGGCTCCGTCAGATCGTCGTGCTCACCCAGTACAAGTCCCATTCGCTCGACCGGCACGTGTCGACGACCTGGCTGCTGTCGGGGATGCTCGGCTCGTACGTCGCGTCGGTGCCGGCGCAGCAGCGCCTGGGCAAGCGCTGGTTCAGCGGCTCGGCCGACGCGATCCTGCAGAGCCTCAACCTGCTGCGCGACGAGAAGCCCGACATCGTGGTCGTGGTCGGTGCCGACCACGTCTACCGGATGGACTTCACGGCCATGATCGACGCGCACATCGCCTCGGGCATGGGCGTGACGGTGGCTGCGATCCGCCAGCCGATCGCGCTGGCCGACCAGTTCGGCGTGATCGAGCTCGACCCGAAGAATCCCGAGAAGATTGCGGCGTTCCGCGAGAAGCCCAAGGATGCGGTCGGCCTGGCCGACTCCCCCGGCGAGATCCTCGCCTCGATGGGCAACTACGTGTTCGACGCCGATGTCCTGATCGATGCCGTGCAGCGGGACGGCGCCCGTGCGGACTCCAACCACGACATGGGCGGCGACATCGTCCCGGACTTCGTCGCGCGCGGGGAGGCCGGGGTGTACGACCTGAACCGCAACGAGGTCCCCGGAGCGACAGAGCGCGACCGGTTCTACTGGCGTGATGTGGGGACCATCGACTCGTTCTTCGACGCGCACCAGGACCTCATCGCCGCGCTTCCGGTCTTCAACCTCTACAACCGCGAGTGGCCGATCTACAGTCAGCAGCTCAACTCACCGCCGGCCAAGTTCGTCCGCGACGGAAAAGGCGCGGTCGGCACGGCGATCGACTCGATCGTGTCGCTCGGTTGCGTGATCTCGGGCGGCCATCTCGAGCGCAGCGTGCTCGGCGCCTGGGTGACCATCGACTCCGGGGCGAAAGTGGCTGACTCGGTCGTCTTCGAGCGCGTCCACATCGGCGAGAACGCGGTCGTGCAGCGCGCTATTCTCGACAAAGACGTGGTGATCGCTTCCGGGGCGACCGTCGGCGTCGACCACGACGCGGATCGCGCGCGCGGCTTCACGGTGACCGATTCCGGCATCACGGTGGTGGGCAAGGGCGAGGTCGTCAGCTAGTCCCGATCACTCACGACGGAAGGCATCCCCGCCCTCATGCCCGCCTTCCTGGTCGTTCTGGACGTCGATTCCACCCTGATCGAAGACGAGGTCATCGAGCTGCTCGCCGACGAGGCAGGCTCGCATGCGGCGGTCGCCGCGATCACCTTCCGCGCGATGAACGGCGAGTTGGATTTCGAGCGCAGCCTGCGCGAACGGGTCGCCACGTTGAAGGGACTTCCCGTGTCGGCGATCGAGACCGTGCGTCAGAAGGTCACGGTGACGCGCGGCGTGCCCGAACTGATCGCCGGAGTGCACGCGGTCGGGGGGCGGGTCGCCGTGGTGTCCGGTGGGTTCCACGAGGTGATCGACCCGCTGGCCGCAGAACTCGGCCTCGACGCCTGGAGGGCCAACCGCCTCGAGACGGCCGACGGGGTGCTCACGGGTGGACTCATCCCCCCGATCATCGATGCAGCCGCCAAGGCGCACGCTCTGCGGGAATGGGCGGCGGATGCCGGCCTCCCGTTGTCGCAGACCATCGCGGTGGGCGATGGCGCCAACGACCTGCCGATGATGGCGATCTGCGGCCTCGCTGTCGGATTCGACGCCAAGGCGCCCGTGCGCGATCTGGCGCACGCCCTGCTCGACGAGCGGGACCTGTCGATGCTGCTGCCGCTGATGGGTATTCGCCGGTGACAGTGCGCGTGCGATCCGCGGTTGTCGGGGATGCGGAGGGGATCGCCCGAGTGCACGTCCAGGTGTGGCGGGACACCTATTCAGCCATGGTCGAGCCGGGCGAGTTCGACGAGCTCTCGGTGGAGCGGCGAGCAGAGCGGTGGCGCACCTACCTCGAGGCGGGTGCAGAGACCTGGGTCGCGGTTGCCGACGACGACGAGATCGTCGGCTTCGCCCGCGCAACGTCGCATGATGAGAAGGCAGTGCGTCCGCGGGAACTTCAGGCGATCTACGTGCTCGTCGAACATCACGGCACCGGGATCGCCCAGACTCTGCTGGATGCGGCAATCGGCGACGCTCCAGCGTTCGTCTTCGTGGCGCGCGGCAATCCCCGCGCGACACGCTTCTATGAGCGCAACGGCTTCGAGTTCGACGGCGCGAGCGAGTCGTATCCGCTCGTCAGGACCCCGATCACCTCGTTGCGCATGGTGCGCTGAGCCTCAGTGCCCCATCCCGAGGCCGCCGTCGACCGGGATGACCGCGCCCGAGATGTATGCCGCGTCATCGCCTGCGAGCCAGACGATGACCTTGGCGACCTCATCCGGCGTCGCGAACCGGCCCGCCGGGATCGACTTCTTGTACTCGACCTGCTGCGCCTCGGGCAGTTCGGCGGTCATGTCGGTCTCGATGAATCCGGGCGCCACCACGTTCGCGGTGATCCCCCGGCTGCCGAGCTCGCGGGTGATCGAGCGCGCCATGCCGACCAGGCCGGCCTTCGACGACGAGTAGTTGACCTGCCCGGCGCCGCCGAAGAGGCCGACGACGCTCGAGACCAGGATGATGCGGCCGAACTTCGCCTTCAGCATCCCCTTCGACGCCCGCTTCACGACCCGGAACGCGCCGCCCAGGTTGGTGTCGACCACCTCGTCGAAGTCCGTGTCGGTCATGCGCAGCAGCAGCATGTCGCGGGTGATGCCCGCGTTCGCGACGACCACCTCGACCGGGCCGAGCTTCTCTTCGACCTCGCTGAACGCGTGATCCAGGGCGGCCGCGTCGGTGACGTCGGCGCGCACGGTCAGACTGCCGCTCGGGCCCTCTCCGGAGCGCGCGGTGACGGCGACCCGGTGGCCGGCGGTCACGAATTCCTGGGCGATGGCATAGCCGATGCCGCGATTTCCGCCGGTGATCAGAACGGTACGGGGGGTGCTCACGATCGACCAGCCTAGCGATGAAGCACATGACACGGCGGCGGACGTAGGGTGGGGGTAGCCATGCGAGCCAAGTCCGTGTCGATCACCGAACTGCCCCCGTCGCCAGACGCCGAGCGGCATTCCCGGATGATCAAGTACGCCATCGCGCAAGGCATCCGCGTGCTCTGCATCGTCGCCGTCTTCTTCGTGCACGGCTGGTGGGTCCTGATCCCGGCCGCCGGCGCGGTCTTCCTCCCCTACTTCGCGGTCGTGGCCGCGAACAACGTCAGGCGCGGCGGCTCGACCGTCGTGCAACGGCCCGGCGCGATCGTTCCGGTCGCCCCCTCCCCCTCGAACGGCAGACAGGCATGATCGGATTCGGCGAGACGACGACGCGCTGCTCGGCAGCCGGCTGCACCGGCCCGGCCGAGTGGCGGATCAACTGGCGCAATCCGCGCATCCACACGACCGACCGCGTCAAGGTCTGGCTGTCGTGCGACACGCACCGCGCACACCTCACCGGGTATCTCAGCTCGCGGGGGTTCCCCGTCGTGATCACGCCCGTGGATGTCGCAGCGGCGAGCGTGCCCGACATCGCCTGACCGCCCTCCGAACACCGTCTCGCTGCGTGACCGACCCCGAGAACC
>Ga0207698_10000798_pt1 | contig 18308 bp, 12 predicted proteins | sample KBSCornC22_FD_184298 | JGI IMG/M metagenome (GOLD analysis project Ga0207698, IMG submission 184298) | Corn rhizosphere microbial communities from Kellogg Biological Station, Michigan, USA - KBS Corn C2-2 (SPAdes) (version 2) | ecosystem: Host-associated > Plants > Roots > Rhizosphere > Soil ... | reverse complement strand
GCGGAGATCGAAGACGAATCGCGGGTCTCCGACCACATCACGTCCAAAGCGGGTCGGAGCGGTGTCGTTATGGCGTAGGAATTTTTCTACTTCTCTGAGCAAATTCACTTGATGTTTTCCCTATAGTCTCGCGACTCGGCTGCTCAGTACTTCCCAACGCATTTCCTACTTGTCTAGGCAGTTTCCTATCACTACTAAGGACGCATTAATGCTAAATGACCCCCGCCTCGTTCTTGAGCGTCTCTGCGCCGAGCGCGGCGAAGACTTTGCCGGCCTGTCGCGCATGCTGGGGCGCAATCCGGCCTACATCCAGCAATATGTCCGCCGCGGCGTGCCGAGGCGCCTGGGGGAAGAGGAGCGGCGCAAGCTTGCGCGCTATTTCGGCGTTCCGGAGGCCCTGCTCGGTGGCCCGGCGGAGCAAGTTGGCGCCGCCGCAGGCCTGGTCAGCATCAAGCGGCATCCGGTGATGGTCTCGGCGGGGCCCGGGGTCATCGTCACCGAGGAGCTCGGCAAGCCATATTTCGCTTTCGACGAGCGCTGGCTGAAGGCCCTGACGCCGAGCGAACCGGCGAACCTGTCCATCGTTCGCGTCGAAGGGGATTCGATGGCGCCGACGCTGAACGCCGGCGACGACATCCTCGTCGACCTCGGCGATTCGGTCGAACGGCTGCGCGACGGGATCTACGTGCTGCGGATCGACGACGCGCTGGTGGTGAAAAGGCTGGCGCTGAACCCGACCGCTCGCCGGGTCACGGTGCAGTCCGACAATCCGGCCTACCCCGACTGGCCCGACTGCAGCCTGGCCGACATCAAGCCGATCGGCCGGGTCATCTGGTCCGGCCGGCGGATCGTCTAGTCGCCGCGGCGCGCCTTATCGATCAGCCAGGTCGCGATCGCGAGCACCGTCCCGATGCCCAGCCCGATCAGCACGCCCTTCAGCGGATTTTGGATCGCCAATCCGTAAACGAAGCCGAGAAGCAGGAAGAGGGTGAGGAAACATCCTCCGGCGCGGGTCGTGCTGCCTTGCATGAGCCCGCCAATGGCAGAGGCGGCTTCAGCGCGCCAGTCAGGCGGGAAATCCGACCTTGTTGATGAGGGCGGCAAGCCGTGGGTCGGTCCGGAGGGGATCCAGCAGCACGTCCACCTTGAGATTGAGGAGGCCGCTGTCGCGGATTTCCCAGGCTCGATCGAATGCGGCGAAAGCACGATCCTTGTCACCGAGCTGGGCATAGATTTCCGCATATTGGTAACTCGCCGCGTCTCCATACAATTGACGCAGGCGGTCGATCTTCGCGGGCACCTGCGCTGCTCGTCCGGTTCGCTTCAGCAGAGCGCATTCGAAAACGATTCGCTGGTAGCTGTCCGCTGGGGTCAAATCGAAATAATGTTGAGCTTCCGAGAATCGACCAAGCAGAACGAGAGTAAGACCCGTCAGTTCGGGAAACGTGTACAGTTTGGGCGATGTGCGCTGCAGCTCTTCCGCGAAACGCAGTGCATCGGCGTACCGGCGGCCGCCAACAAGCACGGCCATACGTTCGTTGTATGTCCGCGGACTCAACGGATCGACCGCGATCGCCTTGTCCGAAAGTTGAAGGGCATCGGAAAAGCGTCCGAGGCGGCTGACCACATGAGAATAGTCGCTAAGCGTTGGCGCGTCACTCGGCGCAAGCTCGAGTGCACGGCCGTACTCGGCGACTGCGGATGGCAGGTTCAACACGACCTGATCGATGAACGCCATGGCGTGATGCGCGCCACCGTAATCAGGCGCGATTTCGAGCGCGCTTTTTGCCGCATCCAAAGCGCGAGATCGGTAAGCCAACAGCTCGGGTACGCCGTTTGAGAAGACGCTGGCATAGGCATTCAGCGCCATTGCCTTGAACGCCACAGCGGCGGCATAGCGCGGATCGAGCGCAATCGCCCTATCGAGGAGCGCGATGGCTTGCAGAACCCCCGCGCCACCTGAGCCGTAAGCGACTTGCTGCGCCTGCAAGTACAGATTTTGAGCGGCCGCATTGGCTGTTCCGCCGGCCATGATCGCCGCCCTTGCGGCCGATCCGAGCCTCGCGATCAGCGCCTGCGCGACGTTCTCGGCAATATCAGTCTGGATCTTGATCGAATCTCCAGGCGACCGGTCATAATCCTGTGACCAGCGGTCTGCGCCGGTCCTGCCGTCGACCAGCTCCGCGGTGATCCGGATTGTCGACTGCGACTGGCGAACGCTTCCCGTCAGGATGTTGCCAACGCCCAGCTTCTTCGCTGCTGTGGGCGTGTCGTCGTTGCGGACCGCTTCGGACGACGTCCGTCCGATAACGGTCAGGCCGCCGATGCGCGCAAGTGCGCTCCTGATCTCTTCGGCAATCCCATCGGAGAAATAGGCTTCCGCAGGATTGCCGCTGAGATTTTCGAACGGCAGGACGGCAACGCTGTCCGAAGCTGCGGCGGCGGAGCCGGGCTTGAGCAGTGCCCATGCGCCGATGCCACCCACCGCAAGCGCCGCAACCGTGCCGCCGGCGATCACTGTCCGCCGGTCCACGCCGCGGTGCGGCACGACAGAACGGGACGCCCGCCGCTTACCGCCGACGTTTCTTCGGACGGCAGAGAGCACTGCCTGATAATGCCCGTCCGAGGCGCTCCCGTGCCAGCCGCGAAGCGAGGTTGCCTGGCTTTCGCCGAACCCGAGCGGCGGATCGACGGCATCGATCAGGACGGGCACGTAAACTCCGCGGCGCTGCGCGCGCGACGCTTCCTCGCGCACGAACTTGCCGTCCGAGCCGACCGAGCGCTTGCTCCAGATCACGAGCACGCACTTTGCCTGATCGAGCTCCCGCTCGATCGTTTCGCGCCACGCGTCGCCGGCGCCGATATGCTCGTCCCACCACACGCTGAGCCCATCCGCCTGGAGGGCGTGCACCAGCGGCTGCACGCGGCGGCGATCTTCCGCCTTGTATGAGATGAACACGTCGGACATCAGGCCAAGGGGAAGTTCATCTTCCCGATGAGCGCCGTGAAGCGCGGATCGGATCGGATCGGGTCGAGGAAGGCGTCGTTCTTGAGATTGGTCAGTCCCGCGTCCTTGATCGCATAGGCGGCCTCGAGCGCTGCGAGCGCCCGATCCCTGTCGCCCATCTGCGCGTAAATCTCGCCCAACTGAGTACTTGCGGCCGCGCCATATTGCGCCTGGAGCTGGTTCGCCTTCTGCTCGGCGCCGGCACGATCACCGGCGCGGGTCCGAATGATCGCCTCTCCCGTCAGCCTTGCCCAGAAGTCGGCCGGAACGAGAGCATAATAGGTCTCGGCATCGTTGCCGCGGCCGAGGAGGACCAGCGAATCGCCGATCGCCACCGCGGCCGCCGCCTTTTTGTCGGGGAACCGAGTTCGCTCAAATTTGCCGAATGCGACCGCATCTTCGTAGCGTCGAGCAGTGAAAAGCGCGTCCAGACGGACGTCGTAAGGGCGAATGTTCAGCGGATCGAGCCTGATCGCCTCGTCGGCGAAACTCAGCGCCGCCGAAGTCGCGCCAAGCCTCGCGCTGAAATCGGCGAAGGCGCTCAGCGTGTCGGCATCGCCGGGAGCGAGTTCGCGCGCGCGTTTCAGCTCGGCGTATGCGGGCGCCATCTGCAGGTTGCTGTTGTAGATCGCGGAAAGAGCGCGATGGCCGGCGGGCAGGTTGGGGGCAATCGAGAGCGCCTTGCTGGCTGATCGCAATGCGTCCGCGCGATCGTTCGGAAGCTCGATCGCTCCGGCATAATTGTTGCTGTAAACGATCAGCAATAGCGCCTCTCGCGCATAAGCGTCGGCATATTGCGGATCGAGCGCGATGGCCGAATCGAGCAGCTGAAGGGCCTTTTGGAAATCCGTCCTGAGGTTGCCCCTGGCGATTGAAACGGCCTCGATAAAGAGACGCTGCGCTTCCGGATTTTGCGTGCCGCCGAGGCTGACGGCGGCCCGTGCCACGGTGCCCAGGGCTGCGCTGAGCGCGCTTGCGACATTTTCGGCGATGTCGGTCTGGATCTTGATCGCGTCTCCCGGAGCGCGGTCATAGTCCTGCGACCATTTGTCGAGGCCGGTCTGCCCGTCGATCAGCTCGGCGCTGATGCGAATGGTCGAGGGCGACTGGCGGACGCTGCCGGTGAGGATGCTCCCGACGCCAAGCTTCTTCGCCGCTGTCTCGGCATCGTCGTTGCGAACCGCCTCCGATGAGGTGCGGCCAACGACCTTCAGGCCTGCAACGCGTCCGAGCGCGCTGCGGATTTCCTCGGCGATTCCGTCCGAGAAATAGGCCTGGCTCGCGTCGGCGCTGAGATTTGCGAACGGTAGTACGGCGATGCTTCGCGACGCCTCGGCGGAGCTTGGCTTGAAGAGCGCCCAGCCGCCCACTCCGGCGACGGCGAGCGCCGCGACCGAGCCGCCCGCGATCATCGTCCGGCGGTCCACCCTCGGCTGTCCGACTGGAGCCCGAGTCGACGCGCGCTTCTTCCCGCCGGCGTTGCGCCTGACGGCGACAAGGACCGCCTCGTAGCGCGGATCGGCGCGGTCGCCTCGCCAGCCGGTGAGCGGGAGCGCCTGCGTTTCGCCGAAGCCGAGCGGCAGATGGACCTTGTCGATCAGCACGGGGACATAGGCGTGCCGCTGCTGTGCGCGGGTCGCCTCGTCCTGCACGAAGGTGCCGTCGGGACCGACCGAGCGATTGCTCCAGATGACGATCACGCATTTGGCGGCGTTGAGCTCGGACTCGATCGCAGAACGCCATGCCGCGCCCCCGCCGATCTGCTCGTCCCACCAGACGGAGAAACCTTCCGCCTGAAGCGCTTCGACCAGCGGTTTGACCCGCTTGCGATCCTCCGCCTTGTACGAGACGAATACGTCCGACATCGAAGCACCCCCGCCGGCGACACTAACATGTTCAACGGGATGTTGACGATATTTGTCGGCAGTCGGGAAACGGCGGGTTGTTATGGGATCCGAATGGACCCCCCCTTCATCCACGGCCGCCCGGTGCTCGAGGACGCTTCCGACCTCATCGACCGCTATGGCGAAGAGGCGGCGCGGGTCGCCGCCGAGCGCGCCCAGCGCAGCCGCGACGACGGCAATGTCGCGCGCTTCTGCCACTGGCGGCAGATCGAGCGGGTGATCGCCACCCTCTCCAGCGACGAAGTGCGCGGCACCGTTCACTAAGCCATTGAACTCGCGGCAGGGTGCCAGTCCCGGACTGGCGCCGTTCAGGAGCCGTAGCTAAGGCTGCACGCCTGATGACCGGGTGGGGATCGAGCGTGGGTGCCGCGCGGCTGCTGTGCGCGGCCGCTTGCGCTGCTTTGGCGGCGGCGCCGGCGTTCGGCCAGGCGGCTCCCCAACCGGCAGCGCCGCCGCCGCCGAACCCGCCCGCCGAACTCGATCCCAACGCGCCGCTCGCCGCGATGCCGGACCTCGGCGTCGAATGGCCCGACCTCAACGCGAAGGACACCAACCTGTCGCCCCAGGCCGCGGCGCCCGCGGCTCCGGCGCAGACCATGCAGGCGACGGGGACTCTCCGCTACGCGGTCGAGGTCGACGGGCTCTCGGCCATCGGCGGCAGCGCGGAGCTGGTCGATGCTTTCCGCAAGCAGTCGACCCTCGAAGCCGAGCGCAAGAAGCCGGCGAACGCGGCGCAGATCGGGCGCCGCGCCGCGGCCGACGCCGATCTCCTCGCGCAGCTGCTCCGAAGCCAGGGCTATTACGATGCGACAGTCGACCCGCGGACAGAGCGCAGCGGCGCCATGCTGCGCGTGATCCTGACCGCCGACCCGGGCATCCAGTACCGCTTCGCCTCGGTCTCGCTTCCCGGCCTCGAAGCCGCCGGTCCGGATACGGCGAAGCTTCGCGCCACGTTCGGCGTCACGGCCGGTGACCCGGTCATTGCGCAAGATGTGATCGCCGGCGGCCTGGCGCTCACGCGCGCGCTGGGCGAGGAAGGCTTTGCCGAGGCGAAGCTCGGCGAGCAGGACATCGCGGTCAATCACCGGACTCACCTCGCGACCCTGTCGCTGCCGGTGAACCCCGGTCCGGTGGCACGCTTCGGCACGATACGGGTGAGCGGGAAGCCGCCGTTCGGCGCCCACCATGTCGCCATCATGGCGCGGTTCAAGCCCGGCGACCCGTTCCAGCGCTCCAAGGTCGAGGATCTGAGGCGCGCGCTGATCGCCACCACGCTGGTCGCCGACGCCGACATCAAGGTGGTGCCGGTCGAGGGCGGGCGCGTCGTCGACCTCGACGTCCAGCTGGAGCCGGCGCCGTCGCACACCATCGCCGGCGACATCGGCTATGGGACGGGGCAGGGCGCGCTGGTCGAGGTCACCTGGACCGACCGCAATTTCTTCAATCCCGAAGGCGCGCTGACTCTTCGCGGAATCGCTGGCACGATGGAGCAGCTCGCGGGCGTGGAGTTCCGCCGCTCCAACTTCCTCCAGCGGGACCAGACCCTCGACGCCCAGTTCACCGCCTCGCACCAGAAGTTCGACGCCTATGAGGCGCGCACGGTCCTCCTCGATGCGCATATCGAACGGCTGAGCAACTTCATCTGGCAGAAACAGTGGACGTGGAGCTACGGTGCGCAGCTCCTCGCCACCGACGAAAATGGCGTGTTCAGCCGCGACGGGCTCAAGGATACGCGGACCTTCTTCATCGCCGCGCTGCCGCTGTCGCTCGGCTATGACGGTAGCGACAACTTGCTCGACCCGACCCGCGGCTTCCGCCTGAGCGGCTGGATCAGCCCGGAATATTCGGGCCGCGGCCAGAGCCTGACCTATGTCCGCTCCCAGGTCGACGCGAGCGGCTATTATCCGGCAAACGACCGAATCGTGATCGCCGGCCGAGTCCGCCTCGGAACGATCATCGGCGCAAGCGCCTTCGACATGGCGCCGTCGCGGCGCTTCTACTCGGGCGGCGGCGGCTCGGTCCGCGGCTACGGCTACCAGCAGCTCGGGCCCAAGGACGCCGTCGGCGATCCTGAAGGCGGGCGCGGGCTCGCCGAATTCGCGCTCGAGGCACGCATCCGGCTCAAGCAGCTCGGCGGCAATTTCGGCGTCGTCCCCTTCTTCGACGGCGGCTCGCTCACAGACAAGGCGCTGCCGGGTTCGGGCAAGTGGCGGTTCGCGGTGGGCGCCGGGGTCCGCTATTATTCGACCTTCGGGCCGATCCGTGTTGACTTCGGAATCCCGCTTGAGCGGCAGAAGGGCGACGGCCCCTTCGCCGTGACTGTCTCGCTGGGCCAGGCCTTCTGATGACCGAGGCCGCCGTCGAGCAATCCGAGCAGGAGGTGACAGTCGTCCGGCTGCGGCGCGACTGGCGACTGCGGTTGCTCGATGAGCTGTTCGCGCTGTTCATCGCGCTGCTGTTCGTCCTCGCGGCGCTGCTGGTGCTGCTCGACAGCGCGCCCGGCCACCGTTTCCTGGTCGACCAGCTCGGCAAGTTCTCGACCGCCTCCGGGCTTCGCATCCACATCGGGCGGATCGACGGCTCGATCTTCGGCAAGTCGCAGCTGCATAACGTGAGTGTCGCCGACCAGCGCGGAGTCTTCCTCACCTCGCCGGACATCAAGCTCGACTGGACGCCCGGGGCGTGGCTCGAGCACCGGCTCAGCATCAGCAGTGTGACGGCGGACGAGGTCAGCGTGATCCGGCTGCCCAAGCTCAAGCCCAGCACCAGCAAAGGGCCGATCCTGCCCGGGTTCGACATCCACATCGGCGAGCTCAGGGTCAATCGCCTCGACGTCGGTCCCCATGTCGGCGGCAAGGCGCGCAGTGGGCGGCTGTGGGGCAAGGCGGACGTCCATTCGGGCCGCGCGCTGGTCGAGCTCCAGGCGCTGATGAACAACGGCGGCGACCGAATCGCGCTGCGCCTCGATTCGGAGCCCGACCGCGACAAGTTCGACGTTGCGGCACGAGTGATCTCGCCGGCCGACGGGCTCGTTCCCGCGCTCGCCGGGATCCGCCGCTCGATCAACTTGCAGGTCGGCGGCAAGGGCAGCTGGACGCACTGGCGCGGGACCGCCGCGCTCGACCTCTCGGGGCGCCCGACCGCTCGGCTCGCGCTCGGCGCCGACCGGGGCCGCTATCGGTTGCAGGGGCAGTGGGCGCCGTCGCAATTCCTGACCGGCAAGCTCCAGCGGCTGACCGTGCCGGCGGTGACGATCCGCGGCGCGGCGACGCTCAAGGACCGTGTCCTCGACGGCGAGCTCAGTGCCTTCTCGCCCGAGCTTCACGCGGTGGCCAAGGGCGCCGTCGACCTCGCGCACAACCGCTACAAGGGCATGCGGCTCGGCGTCGATCTCGTTCGGCCGGCGGCGCTGTTCCGGAACATGAGCGGCAAGGCGGTGCGGATGGTGTGGACGCTCGACGGGCCGTTCGCCACCGCCGACTATTCCTATCGGCTAACCTCCGACTACGTGCAGTTCGACAACAACGCCTTCCAGGGGCTTCACGCGGAAGGGCGGGGGCGGCTCGGGCCGTGGCCGATGCGGGTGCCGATCCGCCTCTCGGCGCGCGCGATCACCGGCATCGGCGACGTCGCCGGGGCAATGCTCGCCAACCCGAGCATCGAAGGGTGGCTGACCGTCACGCCGAAATTCGTGCGCGGCGACGGCCTGAAGCTGACCAGCGCCAAATGGACCGGCAAGATCTCCGTGCTGGTCGACCTAGTCACCGGCCGCTTCGAGGTACTGCTCTCGGGCGCCATGCAGCGCTACCTGATTCCCGGCATCGGGATCGTCGATGTGGTCACCGACCTCAAGGTCGTTCCCGCGCCGAACGGTCACGGGAGCCATGTGGTCGGCACCGGCAAGGCCTGGGTCCGCCGCCTCGACAACAGCTTCTTCGCCAGCCTCACTGGCGGGCTTCCCTCGCTCACCACGAACCTCGAGCGCGGCAGCGACGGGATCGTCCATTTCACCAACCTCCAGCTCACTTCGCCCAAGCTCAGGCTGTCGGGCGCCGGGGAGCGGTTCAAGGACGGCACCTTCCACATCGTCGCGACCGGCAGGCAGGCAAAATACGGCCCCCTCAAGATGGTCCTCGACGGCCATATCGAGCGACCGCGGGTCGAGCTGCTCCTGGCAAGCCCGAACGAGGCGCTCGGCATCAAGGCGATGCACCTCCTGCTCAACCCGACCGCGGCGGGTTTCGATTATCGCGCGAGCGGCGGATCGAAGCTCGGGCCGTTCACCAGCAACGGGCAGATCCTGCTGCCCAAGGATGCGCCGGCGGTGATCGCGATCGCCGCGCTCGACGCCGGCGGCGCCCATGCGAGCGGCAGCCTGCGGTCCGACCCGGGCGGGTTCAGCGGACGGCTGACCCTCGCCAACGGAAGCCTCGCCGGGACTCTCGACTTCGCCCCGGCCTCCGGCGCGCAGCGGATCGACGCCCATTTGACCGCCGCCAACGTCGATTTCCCCGGCGCATTCTCGGTCCGAAGCGGGCGCGCCGACGGCATCGTCGTCCTCGCCGACCAGCGGACGACCGTCGATGGCGTGGTCGATGCGCGCGGAGTCGAGCTTAGCGGAGTCTCGCTCGCGCGGATCACCGCCAATGCCAAGCTGGTCAACGGCTCCGGCCAGGTGCGCGCGGCCTTCGCCGGCCGCCGCGGCGCCGCGTTCGACTTCTCGACTCTCGCCGAGGTTTCGCCCGACCGAATCAGCCTCACCGGCAAGGGCGAGATCGACCGCCAGCCGCTGGTGCTCAACCAGGCCGCCGTCCTCACGCGCGCCGGAGACGGCTGGGCGGTCGCGCCGACGAGCCTCAGCTTCGCCGGCGGCACTGCCACCGTCTCGGGCCGCAGCGGCTCGGCGCCGGAGGTGCACGCCCAGCTCGCCGGAATGCCGCTTCAGGTGCTCGACGTCCTGTGGCCCAACCTCGGCCTCTCGGGTTCGGCCTCGGGGCGGGTCGACTATGCGTGGCAATCGAACCGCAGCGGTCGCCTCGACCTCAAGGTCCGCGGGCTCAGCCGCGCCGGGCTCGTGCTCGCCTCCAAGCCGATCGATGTCGGCATCGCCGCGATCGTCAACGACAACCAGGCGGCGGTCCGCGCGGTCGCCGCGAGCGACGGCGCGGTCGTCGGCCGCGCCCAGGCCCGCTTCGCGCCGATGGGCAACGGCCCGCTGGTCGCCGAGCTCCTCAACGCGCCGCTGTTCGCGCAGGTGCGCTATTCCGGGCCGGCCGATACGTTGTGGCGCCTGACCGGCAGCGAAGTGATCGACATGTCGGGTCCGCTCGCGGTCGGCGCCGATATCGGCGGCCGCCTCGCCGACCCGGTGATCCGCGGCTCGCTGAGAACACAGAACGCGCGGCTCGAAAGCCAGGTCACGGGCATGGTCATCGACCATCTCGCCGCCGACGCGCATTTCTCCGGCCCGCAGCTAATCTTCAACCAGATCACCGGGCAGACATCCGGCGGAGGATCGATCAGCGGCAGTGGCGCGGTGACCTTCTCCGGCGGCAATGCACTGCTCAATCTTTCGTTCAATGCCAGCCAGGCGCTGCTGCTCAACCGCGACGACGTGGCCGCGCGCGTGACCGGGCCGCTCAAGCTCGTCTCCAACGCCAATGGCGGGACGATCTCGGGCAACCTCAGGCTCAACAAGGGCCAATTCCAGCTCGGCCGCGCAAGCGCCGCGTCGGCCGTGCCGCAGCTCGACGTGCGCGAGACGGGGCTCGACGAGGAGGACGTGATCGAACCGGCGGCCGTCCACCACTGGACTCTCGACCTCAAGGTCGCCGGGGGCGACCTCAACGTCACCGGCCTCGGCATCACCAGCCGGTGGAGGACCAACCTCAAGATCGGCGGCTTCGCCGATGCGCCGCGCTTCACCGGCGAGGCGAACCTCGTCCAGGGCAATTACAATTTCGCCGGGCGCATCTTCCGGCTCGATCGCGGCGTTATCCGCTTCGAGGGCGAAAGCCCGCCCAATCCGCTGCTCGACATCCACGCCGAGGCCGCGGTCCAGGGCCTCGACGCGAGCGTCAGCGTGCGCGGCACCGGCCTCAAGCCGGAGATCACCTTTGCAAGCTCGCCGCCGCTGCCGCAGGACGAGCTCCTGTCGCGGATCCTGTTCGGCACCTCGATCACCAACCTGTCGGCGCCCGACGCGCTCCAGCTCGCTTCCGCGGTCGCCGCGCTCCAGTCGGGCTCGGGAAGCCTCGACCCGATCAACGCGCTGAGGAAGGCGATCGGCCTCGACCGCCTGCGGATCGTCCCGGCCGACGTCGCCACCGGCCAGAAGACCGCAATCGGCGCGGGCAAATACATCACCCGCAAGCTCTACGTGGAAGTGGTGACCGACGGCGCCGGCTATTCCGCGACGCAGGTCGAATATCAGATGACCCGCTGGCTCTCGATCCTGTCGACCGTCTCGACCATCGGCCGCTCGAGCGCGACGGTGCGCGTCAGCAAGGATTATTAGCGAGACTCAGCCCGGAATGCCTTCGCGCCCGGCCGAAGAGGATCAGGCCAAGCTTGCCTGGGACAGGGTTGACGAAGATGGCACGTGCGCCGAGCGTCCCCCACGGGGACGGGCGCGCGATGGGCATTCAGGCAATTGGACTCGAACCTGATGCTGGTCGGCAGCACGACCTGTTGCGAATTCTCGGTGCCGTGTTCGGTATTGCTTTGGGAATCGGCTCGATGGTGGGCGCCGGGATCCTCCGCACGCCGGGAGCAGTCGCTGCTGCAGTGCCGTCTCCATGGTGGATTGTTGCGCTTTGGATTTTCGGCGGCGTCCATGCATTGCTTGGCGTCAACGTCGTCGCGGAGCTGTTTTCCGCCGATCCCCGCGCCGGCGGCCTTTACGTCCCGGTACGCCGCGCGTTTGGCGATTTTGCGGGGCTCGTGGTGGGATGGAGCGACGTACTTGCGAACGCCGCCTCGGCGGCGGCGTTGGCAATCGTCGGGGTTGAGTTTCTCGCCTTCGCGTGGCCGGGAGTGGCGCGCGTGGCACTGGCGCTTGCAAGCGCCACCATCGCCGCCTTGGTAGCCATCAACGCACTCGGCATCCGCGAGGGGCGCGCAGCGCAAATCGTCGCGACAGGCCTCAAAACCGCTTTGCTTGCTGTAATCATTGCCGGCGCGATATTCATGCCGTCGGGACCGACGCCACTTGAAAATCCCCGCATTTCCAGCCCGGTGATTGGCGCCGCAGCTCTCTTCGCCGCTTATCAGCTCGTATACGGCGCCTATTCGGGATGGTACGGGCCCGTGTACTTCGCCGAAGAAGATGTGGCCCCGGCGCGGAACATTCCACGGGTGCTACTTGGGGTCGTGGCGTCGGTCATGTTGCTCTACCTCGGAGTCAATTTCGCGCTTCTTCGCGGCATCTCCGTGGCAGAGCTTGGCAAGAGCGACATCCCGGTTCGCATCCTCATCGACCGCATGTTCGGGCCGTTCGGCGCGATCATCCTTGCCTTGACGGGCTTCGTGCTTGTCGTTGGCTGCCTGAACTCTGCATTGTTGATCGCGCCGCGGACCATGTACGCACTTGGACGGGATCGGCTTTTGCCGCGCATCTGCACGCAAGTTGGCGCTGGCGGAACACCACAAGCCGCGCTCCTCCTCTTCGGTGCCGCCGGTATCGCCATGGTCGCGACCGGCAGCTTCGACGCGGCATTTCGTGTGATGGGGGCGCTCGGTGGCATCGCCCTGCTTGCCGTCGACCTTTCGCTCTTCCGGCTGCGGGGTCGCGAGCCAGGCTTGAAGCGGCCGTTTCAAGCCTGGTTCTATCCAGTGCTTCCACTGGCTGCCCTCTTGATCGACTCGCTGCTGCTGTGCGGCATCGTTTGGTATGATCCAACCAGCGGCTGGATCACGCTTGCAACAGTTGCGGCGATACTCCCGGTCTGGTGGCTGATGACGCGCGCCCGAGCGATCGCGACCGATTTAGTCTGACCATGCTAGTGGCACCTGTCGCCGAACGTGCCCGCCAATCTCTGCCTTCAGTCGAAAGCAATCATCGGAATGTGCAGGCGGATCGACTCCGTGCCGGCGCGACTTCGCCATGTTTCGCAGTTGGACAATCCGGAGCGAACGCATGACGCCTATTCAGTTGCGCCCATCGGGATTGCTTCGCTACGCTTGCGATGAAGAACGGGTAGGGGCCTCAAGCACATGAAGAACTGGAACGTCCGCAAGGCGGTGGTCGCGCGGGAGGACATGCCGGAGGAGCACCGGCTTCGGCAGTCGCTCGGCTGGCCGCACCTCATCGCGCTCGGCGTCGGCGCGATCGTTGGCACGGGCATCCTGACGCTGATCGGCGTTGGCGCGGGAAAGGCTGGCCCGGCCGTCATCCTGTCCTTCGCCATCGCCGGCGTGATCTGCGCCTGCGCCGCGCTCGCTTATGCGGAGGTCGCGACGATGATCCCGGCGTCCGGGTCCGCCTACACTTACTCCTACGTCGTCTTCGGCGAGCTGATCGCGTGGATGATCGGGGTGGCGCTGATCCTCGAATATACGCTGGTGGTCAGCGCGGTGGCGGTCGGCTGGTCGGGCTATGCGGCGGGGTTCCTCAAGTCGGTCGGCCTCGGGCTGCCCGATGCGCTGATCCAGGGGCCGGAGCTCGGCGGCGTGATCAACGTGCCGGCGATCTTCATCATCTGGGTGGTCGCCGCGCTGCTCATTGCCGGCACCCGCGAAAGCGCGACCGTCAACGCCATCCTCGTGGTGATCAAGCTCGCGGCGCTGGCCTTGTTCATCGCGGTGACCCTGCCCGTGTTCGACCCCGCGCATTTCCACCCGTTCATGCCCCACGGATTCCCGCGTAACGGCCTTCCGGGGCAGGAGGTCGGCGTGATGGCCGCCGCGGCTATCATCTTCTTCGCCTTCTACGGCTTCGATGCCATTGCCACGGCTGCCGAGGAGACCAAGAACCCCGGCCGCGATCTTGCGATCGGGATCATCGGATCGATGCTCATCTGCGTGGCGCTCTACATGATCATCGCCGCATGCGCGATCGGCGCCGTGGTCTACACCGGCTTCGCCGACAGCCCGGAACCGCTGGCGCTGATCCTTCGCGAGATCGGCAAGCCGTGGGCCGCGCGCGTGCTCGGCGCGGCCGCGGTGATCGCGCTTCCGACTGTGATCCTCGCCTTCTTCTACGGCCAGAGCCGGATTTTCTTCACCGTCGCGCGTGACGGGCTTCTGCCGAGCAGCCTTGCGCGCGTGTCCCGGCGCGGAACGCCGGTGCGGATCACGATCTTCACCGCCATCGTCACCAGCATCTTCGCCGGCCTGATCCCGCTCGCGTCGATCGCCGCGCTGGCCAATGCCGGCACGCTCGCGGCATTCGTCGCGGTCTGCTCGGCGATGCTGGTGCTGCGGCGGCGCGAGCCGGACCGCGAGCGGCGCTTCCGCACGCCGGCGGCGCCGGTCATCGGAACGGTCGGAATCCTCGGGTGCCTCTACTTGTTCATCAGCCTTCCGAACCGGACTCAGATCTTCTTCGTCACGGCGCAGGTGATCGGCCTGTTCCTCTATTTCATCTACGGGAGCAGGGCCGCCGAACGCGCCCGGACGGCCGGCTAGCTGAGCAGCGTCAGCGCTTGAGGAAGCCTTCGAGCTCGGTCTTCAGCTCGGAGATGCTCGGATGATTCCAGTTCGAATCGCGTTCCGACGCCTGCACGGCCGGCCGTGAGGTCGCGAGCAGGCGCATGTCGAATGGCGTGTCGAAGTGCAGGCCGACCTGGTCGCCGACGGCCCAAGCGACCGTGGAGGACACGAAGGCGGTCGCGCTGAGCTCCAGCGTCGGCTCGGCGCCGACCCGGACCGGGACCCTGGTTTCGATCATCGCGCCGGTGGAGGAGATGTTGCGCACCCTCACGGTCGTGCTCTCGAAATCGTGATGCAGGACGGCCGACCAGATCAGCGGGTGGCGCGGGGCTCGGCGGTGATCCGAATCGGCGCTCTCGTCCGCCGGCGATTCGAATTCGACCTCGGGGAAGCTGCGGGTGATGACTTCGCGAAGCACCGTCGCCTGCTCGTCTTCCGAACAGTCGAGCCGCGTTTCGTGGGCGAACTCGAGGCCGATCCTGCCGTCGCGAATCCACAGGACCACGCAGTCGATCGTGCCTTCGGGACCGAGCTGAAGCTGGAGCTTGTCGTGGAGCATCGCCTCGAACGACGCGGCGACCATGGCTCCGCCGCCCGAGACGTTGATCAGCTCGACCTCGACTGTGGTGCCGTTGTGCGTCAGCCGCGCGGTTTCGTCCGAAAGCCGGTGCCGGTCCTGCTGGCGCGTGTCGCCGCGGCGGCCCTCGTTGCGGGCGACCGGGATGCTGTGAAGCTCGTCGGCCCGCACGCCTTTCGGCTGCTTGGCCTTGAGGATCGGCTCACTGCGCTCGGGCTGGCCGAAAATCTGCGCCCTGATGTTCATCGCGCCCACTCCGCAATCAAGGCGCGGTTATCGCCGGGAAATGGTTACGGAATGGTGCATTTTCGGGGCGCTGGAATGATGCCGATGGGGGGAAGGGAAGGTGGGAGGGTCCCCCCATCGGCGTCCCGAAAGGACCAGCTTACTGCAAATTTAACTGGAATAATACATGTCGAATTCGACCGGGCTGGGCGTGGTTTCCCAACGCATCACTTCCTCCCATTTGAGCTCGATGTAGCTGTCGATCTGGTCGTCGCTGAACACATCGCCGCGGGTGAGAAACGCGCGGTCGTTCGACAGGCTGACGAGCGCTTCGCGAAGCGAGCCGCAGACTGTCGGGACGTTGACCAGCTCCTGCGGCGGAAGGTCGTAGAGGTTCTTGTCCATCGGGTCGCCCGGATGGATCCGGTTCTGGATGCCGTCGAGACCGGCCATCAGCAGCGCCGAATAGGCAAGATAGGGGTTGGCGAGCGCGTCCGGGAAGCGGAACTCGACCCGCTTCGCCTTCTCCCCGGCACCGTAGGGGATTCGGCACGAGGCCGAACGGTTGCGGCTCGAATAAGCGAGCAGCACCGGCGCTTCGAAGCCGGGCACCAGCCGCTTGTAGCTGTTGGTCGTCGGGTTGGTGAAGGCGTTAAGCGCGCGGGCGTGCTTGATCACCCCGCCGATGAAGTAGAGCGCAGTCTCGCTGAGGCCCGCATAGCCGTTGCCGGCGAACAGCGGCTTCTTCGCCTTCCAGATCGACATGTGGGTGTGCATGCCGCTGCCGTTGTCCTTGGCGATTGGCTTGGGCATGAAGGTCGCGGTCTTGCCGTAGGCGTGCGCGACCATGTGGACCACGTACTTGTAGATCTGCATCCGGTCGGCAGTCTCGACCAGCCCGCCGTAGGTGAGGCCCAGCTCGTGCTGCGACGCGGCGACCTCGTGATGGTGCTTGTCCATCGGCAGCCCCATCTCGAGCATCGTCGAGACCATCTCGCCGCGGATGTCCATCGCGCTGTCGACCGGGGCGACGGGGAAATAGCCCCCCTTGGCGCGGGGGCGATGGGCCAGGTTGCCGCCCTCATATTCGCGCATGGTGTTGGTCGGAAGCTCGATGTCGTCGATGCGATAGCACGAGGCATTGTAGGTGTCCTCGAACCGCACGTCGTCGAACATGAAGAATTCGGCCTCGGGACCGACGAAGACGGTGTCGCCGACGCCGGTCTGCTTGAGATAGGCTTCGGCGCGGGTCGCGGTCGATCGGGGGTCGCGGCCGTAGAGCTCGCCGGTCGACGGCTCGACCACGTTGCAGAACAGCACCAGCATCGGAGTCGCGCTGAACGGGTCGACATAGGCGGCGTCGAGGTCCGGCTTGAGGATCATGTCGCTCTCGTTGATCGCCTTCCATCCGGCGATCGAGCTGCCGTCGAACATGAAGCCGTCGGTCAGCATGTCCTCGTCGATCACGGCCGACGCCATGGTCAGGTGCTGCCACTTGCCCTTGGGGTCCGTGAAGCGGAGGTCGACCCAGTCGATCTCCTCGTCCTTGATCCGCGAAAGAATGGTGCCTGCGCTCGTCGCCATGTGAATGTTCCCGCTCATCGGTTTGTCGTCTGCGCCCGAAAAAATGCCCGCGTCCGGACGATGCCGGGCGAGGACGAGACGATTCGAGCCTGGGACTTCAGATTCCCCACCCGCGCGGCAGAGTCAGCAGGGCAGCGAATATTTCACTGCTGCGCTTGCGTCGCCGCCCGGCCGCTGTGAATGTGCCGCATGCTCGTTGCGCTCTTCACTGCACTCATCCTCGCAGCGCTGGCATTCAGCTTCGTGCTGATCAGGGCGGCGATCGCGAAGCGCGCCGTTCCGACGGCCGAGTCCATCGTTCTCGGCGCCGTGGTGAGCTTCTTCGACACGCTGGGAATCGGCTCATTCGCGCCGACGACGGCGTGGCTGAAGTTCCGCAAGCTCGTGCCCGATCGGTTGATCCCGCCGACGATGCTGGTCGGGCTGACCTGGTCCGTCTTCGCCGAGAGCATCATTTTCCTGAAATTGATCACGGTCGATCCGGTGCTGCTCGTCGGCTGCGCGGCAGCGGTGCTGGTCGGAGGGTTGGTGGGCGCTCCGCTGGTTGCTCAATCGCGCACCTGGGTCGTCCAGCTGGTGGTCGGAATTGCGCTTGTCATTGCGGCGGTTGCCTACACGATGGTCAACCGCAACTGGATGCCGGCCGGGGGCGCGGCGCTGAGCTTGCCGCTCGGGCTTACGCTCGTCGCGATCGTCGCCAATTTCATTATCGGAATTCTGCTAAATTTCGGGGTTGGAAATTATGCACCGACGCTGGTGATCCTCAGCCTGATGGGCCTGAACCCGCGGACAATCTTCCCGATCATGGCCGCGGGTGCCGCGGTCATGGGCGCCGGGGCCTGCATACGGCACATCCAGATGGGCAAAATGGACCTGAGGGTCGTTCTCGGCCTTGGCTTGGGCGGCGTTCCTGGTGTGCTCGCTGCTGCTTTCATCGTCTGGAAAATCCCGATCGAGCTGCTCCGCTGGCTGATCGTGGTCGTCGTCCTCTATACCGCTGCCGTGATGTTCCGCGCAGCGATGCTCGGGCGCCGTGCGGGGCCGCAGACGGCCGAAGAGGCGGTGGTTACAAGCTGAACAGTCAGCCTGATCGCGCTCGTGTCGGGCACGATCGCGGTCGCATGAGGTGCTGGAACCACACTCACCGGCCGTGCTCTGCAAGACATGTGAAAAGCGGCGGTCCACCCCTTCACAGACCCCGAGGCCCTCGCTATCAGGCCGGCCAATCGCCCCGGACTTGAGACCGGAGCGAGCCCGCTCACGCGCCTTCCGGCACGTGCGTCACATCGCGTCACAAAGGGGAATGATGGCCACCAAGGCAGGGTCCGCTGAGGTTTCGCAGACCGCAGATCCAACTGGC
>Ga0207698_10000793_pt1 | contig 18375 bp, 10 predicted proteins | sample KBSCornC22_FD_184298 | JGI IMG/M metagenome (GOLD analysis project Ga0207698, IMG submission 184298) | Corn rhizosphere microbial communities from Kellogg Biological Station, Michigan, USA - KBS Corn C2-2 (SPAdes) (version 2) | ecosystem: Host-associated > Plants > Roots > Rhizosphere > Soil ... | reverse complement strand
CTCGGTCGGCGAGACCGGCAGGAACTGCATGAAGTCGACCTGGTCGGGGTAGATGTCGAAGGCGACGTTCGGCCACAGCTTGAAATAGGTCCATAGCCGCTGCCTTTCCTCGGGCAGGTGCCCGACGCGCGGCAGGAAATGACAGTAAGCGCGCTCCGACGGGTTGGACGAAGGCCGGTCGACCAGCGGCCCCCACATCTTGTCGACCCATTCCGCGCTCTCGACGCCATAGCCGTCGCCCATCAGGCGCTTCAGTCCCGGATGCGCAACCGCGATGTGCAGTCCGTCCGAATAATTGTCGGCGATATTCTTCCAGTTCACATTGCGCGGGCGGAGCGTGACGCGGCCGAGCGCCCGCAGATCAGCGAACCGGTAAGGCGCGACTTCGTGCGCATAAGGCGCCATCATCTCGGCGACGCTCGGCCCCCCGCTTTCGAGGCGGACGAAGACGAAACCCTGCCACACCTCATGTTCGACCGGGGCGAGACGGATGCCGTCGAGCGCACCCGGATCGTAGGTCTCCCTCATCGGTGCGCCGACCAGCCGCCCATCGCTGGCATAGGTCCAGGCATGATAGGGGCAGACGATCCGCCGGGCGCAGCCACGCGCCCCGTCCAGGATGCGCGCACCGCGATGACGGCAGACATTGTGGAAGGCGCCGACCGAACCATCGACTTGGCGCATCACGACGATGCTTTCGCCTGCATAATCAAGGCTGTGCCAATCGCCCGCCTCCGCCACGTCGCTCATATGGCAGACGATTTGCCATGATGGCCGGATCACCTGGCTAAGCTCGGCTGCGAAGAAATCCGGGTCGGAATAGGCCCACGCCGGCAGGCTCCGGCCTTCGTCGGGATCGGGTCGTTCGGCGCGGGTGGGGTCTGTGGCCATGTTGCCGCAGCAGGTTAGGAGAGTGCTTTCGCGCTCGCAACATCGCGTTGACAAGGTCCGCCGAGGCGCGTTCATTCCGCCCCCGGCTCGTAACGGTCCAGCAAAAGGGACGGGAATGGCGGCGCGCGCGGAGCAAGCGACCGGATCGCTGGAAATGGCGTTGGCGCATGCCGAACGCCTGATCGGGGAGAACCGTCCCGATCTCGCCCTGCGGCAATCCCGCGAGATATTGGCGGCCGTGCCGGGGCATCCGCAGGCCGTCCTGCTCGAAGGTCGCGCGCTGAGACTGCTCGGCCACGCGGCCGAAGCCCGGCCGATCATCGCACGGCTTGCGGCCGCGGAGCCGCGATCGGCGGCCACCGCGCTCGAGCTGGGATCAATTCTTCGCGATCTCGGCGATGTGGCGGGTGCGGTTCGCGAATTCCGGCGCGCAGTGGAGCTCAAGCCCGATCTGATCGATGCGTTGATCGCGCTGGCCGACGCGCTTCGCCTGGCCGGCGACGATGCGGGCGCGGACCAGGCACAGCTGGCGATCGTGCGTGCCTCCACCGCCGATCCGGCCTTGATCCGTGCCGGCGCGGCTTTGGTCGACAATGACCTGCCCCAGGCCGAAGCCTTGTTGCGCGCGCATCTTCGCGCGCACCCCGGCAATGTCGCCGCGTTGCGCATGCTCGCCGAGCTTGCGGCGCGACTGGGGCGGCTGGCCGATGCCGAAGCCCTGCTCGCGCAGGCGGTCGCGCTCGCACCCGGATTCGATCCGGCGCGTCAGGCCTATGCGATGATCCTGCAGCGCAACAACCGCGGCGAGGAAGCGCTGGCGCAGGTCGACATCCTGCTCGCCAAAAATCCGCGCCAAGGGGGAGCGCGCACCGTCAAGGCCGCGACGCTGGTGCGGTTGGGAGAATATGCTGCGGCGATCGAGATCTACGAAGGTCTGCTTTCCGATTTCCCCAATCTCGCGCGCAACTGGATGAGCTATGGCCATGCGCTGAAGACGGTCGGCCGCCACGAGGATGCGGTTGCAGCCTATCGACAGGCCGCGGCGATCGAGCCGACGCTAGGGGAGGTCTGGTGGAGCCTCGCCAATCTCAAGACCTATCGCTTCGAGGATGAGGCGATCGCGGTGATGGAGAGCGCGCTGGGCGCCCCCGACCTGACCGAGGAGGATCGGCTCCACCTCCATTTCGCGCTCGGCAAGGCATTGGAGGATCAACGCGCCGATGCGGCGGCGTTCGATCATTATGCGGCGGGCAATGCGATCCGCCGCCGCCAGCTCGATTACGATCCCGGCCGGACGCGGCGCCAGATCGCACGCGCCATCGCCACATTCGACCGCGCCTTGCTCGATGCGAAAGCGGGGCAGGGCTGCCAGGCTCCCGATCCGATCTTCATCATTGGCCTGCCGCGCTCGGGCTCAACGCTGATCGAGCAGATCCTCGCGTCGCACCCGCTGGTCGAGGGCACGATGGAACTGCCCGATCTGATGACGATCGCGCGCGAGCTTGCGGGGCCCGACGATGCGTATCCGGAGGTGGTCGGCACGCTGTCCGCGGACCGGTTGCGGTCATTGGGCGAGGATTATCTCGCCCGGACCCGCGTGCAGCGGAAGACGGATCGGCCCTTCTTCATCGACAAGATGCCCAACAATTGGCTGCATGTCGGGCTGATCGCGCTGATCCTGCCCAATGCCAGGATCATCGATGCCCGCCGCCATCCGCTCGATTGCTGCTTTTCGGCCTGGCGCCAGCATTTCGCGCGCGGACAGGCGTTCAGCTACGGGCTCGAGGATGTCGGCCTTTATTATCGCGATTATGTGCGGCTGATGGCACATGTCGATGCAGTCGCCCCGGGGCGGGTTCACCGCGTCGTGCATGAGCGCCTGATCGAGGATGTCGACGGGCAGGTGCGCGCCTTGCTGGATCATTGCGGACTGCCGTTCGATGCCGCCTGCCTGTCCTTCTGGAAAACCGACCGTGCCGTGCGCACCGCCAGTTCGGAGCAGGTGCGGCGGCCGGTCAATCGCGATGGCATGGATCGGTGGCGGCGCTTCGACGCGCAGCTCGCGCCACTGAAACAGGCCTTGGGTCCGGTGCTGCACGATTGGGAGTCGCCGGCGACGTAAGCGTAACCCGAAAGCGGTCGGACAAGAGCCGCGCGGGGCAAGCAGGGCGAACAGCTGTTCGAACGAAAGGGAGTCATATGACGGCGCAAAAATCGCAAGTCGGGGGCCGTATGCGCGCAGCGCGGGGCGGATTGTTGCTGGCAACCACGATGCTGATGCCGGCTGCCAGCGCGATCGCTCAGGAGGCGGCGCCGGCGACGCAAGCCAGCCCGGCCGCGCCGCAAATTCCCGGCGAGATCGTGGTGACCGCGACCAAGCGTGCCGAAAATATCCAGAAGGTGCCGATCAGCATCCAGGCGCTCGGCACCGAGACGCTGGAGCAGCATCAGGTCCAGAGCTTCGACGACTATACCAAGCTGCTGCCGAGCGTCAGCTATCAGACCTATGGCCCGTCGCAGCAACAGCTCACCTTCCGCGGCGTCGCGACCGGCGGCATCGACCTGCCGGGCGGCGCGCTGTCGGCGACCGGCGTCTATCTCGATGAAATCCCGATCACCACGACCGGCGAACTGCTCGACGTGCATGTCTATGACGTGGCGCGCGTCGAGGCGCTCGCCGGGCCGCAGGGCACCCTGTTCGGTGCAAGCTCGCTCGCGGGAACGCTGCGCATCATCACCAACAAGCCCGACACGCGGAAATTCGAGGCGGGCTATGACCTGACCGGCACCAAGTTCGGCAAGGGCAATGCCGGCGGCACGGCCGAAGGCTTTGCCAACATCCCGCTCAGCGAAAGTGCCGCGGTCCGGCTGGTCGGCTATTACGAACATGATGGCGGCTATATCGACAATACACCCGCCCAGCGGACCTACACGCTGTCGGACAATGATCCGACCAACGACAAGACGGTCAACAATGCCAAGTTCGTGAAGAATGACTTCAACGATGTCGACACCTATGGCGGCCGCGTCGCGCTGGCGGTCGACCTCAATGACAATTGGACGGTCACGCCGGCGATCATCGCCCAGCATCAGGTCGCGCACGGCACCTTCGGCTTCGATCCCCATGCCGGCGATCTGAAGGTCCATGAATTCACGCCCGACCGCAATCTCGACAAATGGTATCAGGCGGCGCTGACGGTGCAGGGCAAGATCGGCAATTTCGATCTGGTCTATTCAGGCGGCTACCTGCAGCGCATGATCGATAACCAGCAGGATTATTCTTATTACACCGTCTATTACGACAATGTCCCGGGCTACACCCATTTCCCGGATGGCCATGGCGGGTTCCTCGATCCCACGCAATTTTATCACACGCATCAGAACATCTCGAAGCAGACGCACGAATTGCGGATCAGCTCGCCCTCGGGCGAACGCTTCAGGTTCACTGCGGGCCTTTTCTATCAGCGCCAGGCCAACCGCAACCTCGCCGATTATGCCATCCCGGGGCTGGGCTCGATCCCGGATACGCCCGCGGTGTTCGGCGACGACATCTTCATCACGCGCACGCACATCGTCGATCGCGACTATGCAGTCTTCGCCCAGGCATCCTACGACATCACCTCGACGCTGACGCTGACCGGCGGCATTCGCGGCTTCAAGGCGCATAACACGCTCGCCGGCTTCTCGGGCTTCGCCAGCAATGCCGCAAACGTCGGCTGCAGCGTGCCGATCACGACCAGCTGCGTGAACGTCGACAAGGGCTACAAAGAAAGCGGCGAGACGCACAAGGTCAGCCTCAACTGGCAGGTCACGCCCGACAAGATGGTCTATGCGACCTATTCGACCGGATTCCGCCCCGGCGGCAACAACCGGCGGCCGGGCATCAATCCCTACAAGGCCGATACGCTCGACAATTACGAAATCGGGTGGAAGACCAGCTGGTTCGACCACAAGCTGCGCTGGAACACCGCCTTATTCTATGAACGGTGGAACGACGTCCAATATGCGCTTGCGCCCGTCGGCGCGGTCGGCGTGGTGAATATCTACAATGTCGGCAAGGCCAATATCTACGGCATCGAGAGCGACGCCTCGATCTATCTCGGACACCTCACTCTGTCCGGATCGGCCGCCTATACCGACGCCAAGCTGGGTTCGGATTTCTGCTCGATCGGCACGACCGGCAATCCGGATTGCACGCTCGGCACGCTGACCGCGCCCAAGGGAACCCGCCTGCCGGTCCAGCCGAAGTTCAAGGGCACGGCGACCGCGCGCTATGATTTCGACCTGCAGGACCATCCCAGCTTCCTGCAGGGGTCGATCCTCCATCAGACCGGGGTGCGGAACTTCCTCGGTTTGGCGGACGACAATGCGGTTGGCGACACCAAGGGCTTTTTCACCCTCGATTTCTCGGGCGGAATCAAGTTCAATTCGCTTTCGTTCGAGGCCTTCATCACCAACGCCTTCGACAAACGCGGTATCCTCAGCCGCAACACCTTCTGCGTGCCGACCTATTGCGGTGCGAACGCCCGGTCCTATCCGGTCAAGCCGCAGCAATTCGGGATCAAGGTCTCGCAACGCTTTTAAAGGCAGACGGGCGGGCGCATCGGCGCTCGCCCGCTTACCCCCAGAGCCGACCTGTCGGCTCAGTTCGACAGGCGCTGGATCAGCACGTCCCAATAAGCGATCCCCGGCGCGATATTGGCGAGCGGGGTCCGCTCGTTCAGGCCGTGCGAGAAATCCTCGCTGTCCTTGATGAAGATCGGCGCCACGCCATAGCTCGGCACGCCGCGCACGCGGAACCACATGCTGTCGCTCGCGCCTGACCCCATGCTCGGTACGATCGGCACGCCCTTATAACCGGCGTCCAATGCCGCGCGCACGGCGGCGGTGACATCGGCGCGGAGCGGCGATGCGGGGCTGGCGGTGGTGCCGATATCGGTGAAATGGATCCGCATCCTCGGATCGTCGGCGATACGAACGAGCTCGTCCTCGACCTGCTTGAATGAGGTTCCCGGGAAGATGCGGCAATTGATGTTGGCGGTGGCGCGCTGCGGCAGTGCGTTGAGCGCATGGCCGCCGTCGATCATGGTCGCGACGCAGGTGGTCCCGATTTGCCCCACATGGGCCGGATCGGCCGACAGCGTCGCGATCGCTTGGCGGTCCGTCGGATCGGCTGCGAAGGCGCGCATCGCGGCCGCCGTTTGCGGCGCCGCATAGTTGGCGGCGGCGCTGAAATAGGCCTTGGTGATGGCGTTCAGCTGCGGCGTGAAGGGGTGGCTGCCGATCCGCGTCAGCACCGCCGCGAGGTCGTAGATCGCATTGTCGCGGCGCGGCGCGGAGGAGTGGCCGCCGGGATTGGTGAAGGTCAAAGTATAATCGGCATAGGCCTTCTCCGCGCCTTCCAGCGCGAAATAGAGCGGCTTGCCGTCTTCACTCAGCGTGCCACCGCCGCTATCGCCGTTGAGCAGCATATAAGCGTCGGGGAATTGCGCCGCGATCATCTGCGTCGTCTTCATGATCGTCTCTTCGTCGCCCGAGAGGACGAGGATCACGTCGCGCTTCGGCACGAAATGCCGGCGCTTGAGGTCGATCAGGGTCGCGATCATCAGCGCATCGTCGAACTTCATGTCGGTTGCGCCGCGGCCATGGATATAGCCATTCTCGATCACCGGCGTGAAGGGATCGCGCTGCCAGTCGGCCGGCTTGGCTTCGACCACATCCATATGGCCGGACAGCAGCAGCGGCTTCAGCTTCGGATCGGCGCCGCGATAGCGCGCGACCAGGAAGGCGGTATCGTCGACCCGGGTGATCGTCACATCCGCGTCCATGAAACCACCGGCGACCAGCGCCTGCTTGAAATAAGCGGCGAGCGCCGGTGTCTGATTGTCGGGCCCGGTCACGCTGCGGAAGCTTATGGCATGCTCGAGCAGGTCGAGCGCCTGGGCTTCGGCGGCGGCATTGGGGCCTGCCAGCGTCGGCGTGGCCGAACCCAGCGCGCACGCTGCGAGCAGGAGGCGGCCGGTTCTCGATAAGCGTCTGATCGGCATCCAATTCCCCTGGCCGCGATCTATCCCGGAAAGACGGCGGAAGGGAAGCGCCGCAGGATCGGCCTCAGCCGGATTTTGCCGCCGCCGCCTCGTGCCCCCCGGCATCGTACAGCACCACCCGGTCGCGTCCCGCTTCCTTGGCGGCATAGAGCGCGCGGTCGGCAAAGCCGATCGCCGGGCGGATCTTCTCGGGCAGTCGCTCGCAATAATAGATGCCGAAGCTTGCCGTGAGCCGCCCATGGGGGAAGGAGGCGGCCGCGACCAGAAGACGCAATTTATTGGCCATCTCCACCGCGGCGCGGACATCGCTGATGCGCGCGATCAGCAGGAATTCCTCGCCGCCCCAGCGCGCGATCAGGTCGCTGTCGCGCGTATGGCTGCGCAGCAAGGCGGCGAAACTGGCGAGCACTTCGTCGCCAAGCACATGGCCGAACTGATCGTTGACCGCTTTGAAATGGTCGAGATCGATCAACATGATCGCCACCGGCTTGTCGCTATGGTCCACCAGCATGTGCTGATAGCGTTCGGTGATGCCGCGACGGTTGAACAGGCCGGTCAGGTGATCGCGTCGCGCGGTCTCGCGCGCGAGTTGCGCCTCGCCCTTGGCGACCTGTTCGAGCAGGCGGCGGCGCCGCAGGTCGCGCTGAAGCCTGAGGATGCGGTAGATCAGGAACAGGCAGATCAGGACGATCCAGCAGCCGAGGATGCCCAGATACCATTGCTCGACGGGCACGATACTGCCCTGCAGCATGACGGTCTCGACGCGGAAGGCGTGAGTCCCCAAAGGCGCATTGTTGCCGGTATCGATTTCCAGCGTCGCCACATTGTCGAATTGCGTATGGGTCAGCCGATAGGGCAGGCGCATCCATTGCAGCCACCAGTCGGCCACCTTGAAATCGCTCAACGGGACGTCGATCGTCTGCCGGCCTCGATGGAGCGGCAGTTCGATCTGATTGAATTTCATCGTCTGGCGGTTGGTCGTCCTGCTGTAGCGCGGATCGAAATTCTTGAGGCTGATGCGGAGCGAATCCGCCGGCCCCTGATAATCCAGCGTCAGGCGGATCGTCTTGAAGTGGCTGAAATCGCGGCCCTCGCCCGAAAATCGGTCGAGTACGATCTCGTAGGAGCAATAAGGATAGCGATAACCGGCGCGCAATTCGCATGACCATGTCAACGGCCGGTCGCGGTGGGCATGGACCACCGATTTGCCGTGCAGCACCGCATCGCCGCGCCACTCCGTCGTGAAGCGCGAGGCATGCGCGGCATCGATCACGAAACTGTTGCGCAGGATCAGGCCCGCAAAAGAGATGGCGCCGATCGTCAGGATCAGCAGGCCGATCACCGCCAGTTCGAAGCGCAGATCGGACAATGCTTGGCGCACGCCGGCCGCGCCGCCGCGCGGGGCGGCGACGCCGATCACCGGATTGGATGCCTCATTCTTCGATGCCATCCTGTCCTAATGCCCCACATACCCCCACTGGCGGGTTAACGGCAGGCTATTTCCGGCGCAACCGCGAGCGGCTATGTCCTTGGGATCAGGGGGAAGCCATGACTGCATTGCTGCTCGATCGCGTGACCAAGGACTTTGGCGACAAGCGCGCGGTCGACGATTTGAGCTTCGCGGTCCGCGATGGCGAGGTGTTCGGCTTTCTCGGCGGCAATGGCGCGGGCAAGACCACGTCGCTGCGCATGGTGCTCGACATCGTCCGCCCGACCGCCGGCCGGATCGAGATATTGGGCGGGCCGCCGGGCCGCGAGAAGAGCAGCGAGCTCGGCTTCCTGCCCGAGGAGCGCGGTCTGTATCGCACCATGACCGCGCTCGACACGATCGCCTATTTCGGCCGGCTCAAGGGCATGAGCAAAGGCGATGCGCGGCGCGAGGGACGGGCCTTGCTCGATCGCTTCGGGCTCGGCGGCTCGGCGCATATGAAGATCGAGAAATTGTCCAAGGGCATGGCGCAGAAGGTCCAGCTCGCGACCGCGGTCGTCAATCATCCGCGCCTGCTGATCCTGGACGAACCCTTTTCCGGGCTCGACCCGGTCAATCAGGGCCTGCTCGAAGACGAGATAAAGCGCCTGTCGCACCAGGGCTCAACCATCGTCTTCTCGACGCATGTGATGCAGCATGCCGAGCGGCTGTGCGACCGGTTGCTGCTGCTCGCCGACGGCCGCAAGGTGTTCGAAGGCACGCAGGACGAGGCGCGCGCGACCTTGCCCGCGCGCCTGTCGCTCGTGTCGCGCGCGCCGCCCGCCGGGCTGCCTGGCGTGATCGAGGCGATCGAGCAAGGCGGCGAGGGCGACTGGCGCGAGTGGGAGGTCAGGCTGGTCCCCGGCGGCGATCCAGGCGACCTGCTCCAGGCCTGCACCGAGCAGGGCTTCGCGCTCAGGCGCTTCGAGCAAAGGCGGCCGAGCCTGCACGATGTCTTCATTCACCTCGTCGGTGGGGAGGGGGCGCAGGCATGAGCCATCCCATCCTCCTCGTCGCCGCGCGCGAATTCCGCCAGATCGCCGCCACGCGCAGCTTCTGGATCACGTTGCTGATCATCCCCTTCGCGCTCGCGATCGGGCCGATCGCATCGCACTTCATGGAGAAATCGCAGACCGAGACGGTGATGCTGATCGATCATTCGGGCGTGGCCTCGGCTGCGATCCGCGACAAGCTGCAGCTCGACGAGCAACGGCGGCAGCTGATGGCGCTGTCGCGCTATGTCGAAAGCCATGACCTGGATCGGGCCGACCGCCAAGCACCGTGGGCGCAGCATGATCGTTATTATACCGACGCCGACGTGCGCGCTTTCGTAGCCGGCGGCGGTGTGGCCCATGCCAAACGGGTGATCGGGCGGGCGGCGCCACCGGGGACCAAGCCGTTCGAGGCGCCCGATCCCGACTTCCGGATCGTGGCCACGCCGCCGGATATCGCCTCCGCCGGTCGCGCCGAGCTCGCGCGGAGCCTGCCCAAACTGATCGACCCGCCGCACAAGGATCATGACGCGCAGCCGCTCGATTATGCCGTCTACGTGCCCCCCGATTTCGAAAGCGGCCGCACGCCGGTCCAGATCTGGTCGGACGGCCAGCCGCCCGCCAGCCTGATGGGGGCATTGCAGGACACGCTCACGCGCGCGATGCGGCTGCGCTTTCTCGAAGCGCAGGGGCTGAGCCCGGCAACGGCCGATGCAGCCGGCCAGATCGCGCCGCTGATCGCGGTCAATCGTCCGCCGCAGGGGAAGGGGCAGGAACGGGTGGTGATCCAGTCGATCCTGCCCTTGCTGGTCTCCTATCTGCTGCTCATGTCGCTGATGCTGTCCGGATCCTGGATGCTGCAGGGCACGGTCGAGGAACGGTCGAACAAATTGATCGAGACCGTGCTCGCCTGCATCAGCCCGGACGAGCTCATGTATGGCAAATTGGTCGGCACGGTCGCGGTCGGGCTGACGATGGTCGCCTTCTGGGTCGGCTGCGCGGTCGCCGCCGCCTTTGCCAGCCAGGGGATGATCGCGGATTTCCTGCGCCCGGCGCTGGCCCCGCTCGCCGATCCGAAGGTCGCGCTGGCGATGGTCTATTATTTCCTCGCCGGCTACCTGATGATCTCGATGATCTTCCTGACCATCGGCGCGATGAGCGACAGCTTCCGCGACGCGCAAAGCTATTTGAGCCCCGTGATGCTGGTGATCGCCATGCCGTTCGCGATCATCGCCCAGGCGGTGCTGCGCGACCCGTCGAGCCTGGGGGTCAGGATCATGAGCTGGATCCCGATCTACACCCCCTTCACCATGCTCGCGCGGCTGGGCGCGGGGGTTCCGACCTGGGAGGTGATCGGCTGCGGCGTCACGCTCGCTCTATTCGTGGCGATCGAAGTGGTGCTGCTCGCACGCGTGTTCCGCGCCAGCCTGTTGGGTGCCGGCTCCAAGCCCAATCTTGCCCGGATCGCGCGTTTGATGCGCGGGCGCGAGCGGGAATGAGCGCGGCTTGACGGCAGGATAGCGCCCCCATAGCCTCGCTCCCCGCATCGAAGCGCGTGGACGGCTTCGGGCCCAAGGGGGAACTGACATGGCAGATAATGAAGTGACGGTGGTGCCGGTCGCCAATCCGGCGGCGCTTGGCCTGGTGGCCTTCGGCCTGACGACGGTGCTGTTGAGCCTGATCAATGCGGGCGTATTGCCCAAGGGCGGCGAGCCGGTCGTGCTCCCGCTGGCGCTGGCCTTTGGCGGGCTGATGCAGATCTTCGCCGGAGCCTTCGAATTCCGGCTGGCGAACACGTTCGGCATGACCGCCTTCCTGAGCTACGGCGCCTTCTGGTGGTGGTTCGCCTTGCTGCTCCTGTTCGCCGGCAATCACTGGATCGACATTTCCGCCGCCGGTCCGACCGTCGGCGTCGCCTTGCTGTTGTGGGGCGTCCTGACCCTCTATCTGTGGATCAGCACTTTCCGCCTGCCCAAGGTCACCTTCCTGATCTTCCTGACCCTGTGGATCACCTTCGGCCTGCTCGGGGTCGGCGCGATCCAGGGCAATGCCAGCCTGACCCAGCTCGGCGGCTGGCTGGGCCTCGTCTGCGGCTGCCTCGCGCTTTATGGCAGCTTCGGCATCGTCACCAACGCGACCTTCGGCCGCACCGTGGTGCCCCTCGGAGCCAAGCCCTTCCTGTCGTGATCTCGACACTCCACATCCTCCCCCGCTTTTGCGGGGGAGGGTTTGGCTGATCGACCACCTCCTCGGCGTCTTGATTAAATCCCGGCTGCGCTCCACGCTGCGGTATCCGGCTTTCTGCCGATCAAGATATCCGAAGGAATCATTCTCCCATGAAACCCATGACGTGGCTGTGGACCTCGGCCGTGGCGACATGCCTTATGACTGGCATGAGCAGCGCCGCGCTTCCCGCCTCCAATCCCTTCGCGCAGCCCAGCAGCCTGCCGTTCCAGGCGCCACGCTTCGACCAGATCAAGGATGCCGATTACCAGCCGGCGATCGAAGCCGGCATGGCCGAGCAGAAGGCCGAGATTGCACGCATCGCCAACAATCGCGCGGCGCCGACCTTCGACAATACGATCGTCGCACTCGAGCGATCGGGCCGCATGCTCGACCGCGTCACGCTCGCTTTCTTCGGCGTGGTCCAGGCCAATACCGACCCGACGCTCGACAAGGTGCAAGAGGTCGAGGCGCCCAAGCTCAGCCAGCACCAGGATTCGATCTTCCTCAACGCCAGATTGTTCGCGCGCGTCCAGGCGATCTACGCCCGGCGCAATAGCCTCAGGCTCAATCCCGAGCAGCGCCAGCTGCTCCAGATCTATCATGACAATTTCATCCGGGCCGGCGCGCAGCTGAATGCCGCCGACAAAGCCAAGCTGCGCACGCTCAACACGCGCCTGTCGAGCCTGGAGACCGCGTTCCAGCAGAAATTGCTGGCGGCGGCCAAGGACGGCGCGCTGATCGTCGACGACAAGACCAAGCTGGCGGGCCTCGACGATGCCGCGCTCGCCGCGGCGGCCAAGGCCGCGGCCGACCGCAAGCTGCCTGGCAAATTGGTGCTGCCGCTGCAGAATACGACGCAGCAGCCGGCGCTGCAGGATCTTGCCAATCGCGACACGCGCGAGGCTTTGTTCAACCAGAGCTGGACGCGCGCCGAGAAGGGCGATGCCAACGATACGCGCGCCACGATCCAGGAGATCGCCCAGCTGCGTGCCCAGAAGGCCAAGCTGCTCGGTTTCCCGACCTGGGCCGATTATGTGCTGCAGGACCAGATGGCGAAAAATCCGAAGGCGGCCAAGGCGTTCATGAGCCAGTTGGTGCCGCCGCTCGCGGAAGAGCAGAAGCGCGAGGTCGCCGAACTGCAGCAGACGATCCGCGCAGGCGGCGAGGATTTCACGCTCAAGCCGTGGGACTGGGAGCGTTATTCCGAGCGCGTCCGCAAGGCCAAATACGACCTCGATCAGAATGCGGTGAAGCCCTATCTCGAGCTCAACGCGGTGCTCGAAAAGGGCGTCTTCTTCGCCGCGAACCAGATGTACGGGCTGACCTTCAAACGCCGCACCGACATCCCGGTCTATCAGCCCGACGTGATGGTCTACACCGTCTATGACAAGGACGGGTCCGAACTCGGCCTCATGTATTTCGACTATTTCAAGCGCGACAACAAATCGGGTGGCGCCTGGATGTCGAATTTCGTCGGCCAATCCTATCTGCTCAAAACTAAACCGGTTATCTACAACGTCGCGAATTTCACCAAACCGGCTGATGGGCAGCCGGCCCTGATCACGTTCGACGACGTGACGACCATGTTCCACGAATTCGGCCATGCGCTGCACGGCCTGTTCGCGGCCCAGGTCTATCCGACCTTGTCCGGTACCAACACCGCGCGCGACTGGGTCGAATTCCCGTCGCAGTTCAACGAGCATTGGGCGCTCGAGCCGCGCGTGCTCGCCAATTATGCCAAGGATTATCGCAGCGGCGCGCCCATGCCGCAGGAGCTGGTCGACAAGATCAAGAAGGCGGCCAAGTTCAACCAGGGCTATACGCTGGGCGAGACCGTCGAGGCCGCCATGCTCGACATGGATTGGCATAGCCTGCCCGCAAGCGCACCCAAACAGGATGTCGATGCCTTCGAGAAGCAGGCGCTCGACACGATGGGGCTGGATACGGCCAACGTGCCGCCGCGCTACCGCTCCAGCTACTTCCTCCACATCTGGGCCAATGGCTATTCGGCCGGCTATTATGCCTATCTGTGGACGCAGATGCTGGAGCATGCCGCCTACCACTGGTTCGTCGACCATGGCGGCATGACGCGCGAGAATGGCGAGCGCTTCCGCGACCTGATCCTGTCGCGCGGGCACACGCAGGATTACGGCCCGATGTTCCGGGCTTTCTATGGCAAGGATCCGGATATCGGGCCGATGCTCGAGGAGCATGGGCTGCCGACGGGGAAATAAGAACGGCGGGCGGAAGGTAGGGCAACTCATCAACCCACCTCCGCGTCGAGCGACGTCGAGACGCCTCTTCGAGGGAAGTCGAGAAGGTGCCTCGGCTCCGCTCGGCAATATCCCTCGACTTCCCTCGGGACGAACGGTTGAATGGGGAGATCGAATCGCAAAAAAGCAAAAACATAAATCGGGAGAGGCGCATGAAACCGGGACATTTTCTGGCTTTGGGGCTCGCGTTTGCGGCCACTCCCGCACTGGCCGCCGACGGCCCGATCGTCACCGTCGAGACCGGCCAGCTCCAGGGCGTGACCACGCCCAATTCGCCCGTCCAGATCTTCCGCGGCGTGCCGTTCGCCAAGCCGCCCGTCGGCGACCTGCGCTGGCGCGAACCACGGCCGGCCACGCATTGGGACGGCGTGCGCCCCGCCGACCAGTTCGGCCCGCGCTGCATGCAGAAGCATATGTGGGACGACATGTTCTTCCGCTCGCCCAAAGCCAGCGAGGATTGTCTCTATCTGAACGTGTGGACGCCGGCCGATCTGAAGCATCCCGCCAAGGCGAAGCTGCCGGTTCTGGTCTATATCTATGGCGGCGGCTTCATCGCCGGGACGAGCGACGAACCGCGCTATGACGGTGCGGCGACCGCCGCGCAGGGCGTGGTGGTGGTCACGCTCAATTATCGGCTCGGTATTTTCGGCTTCTTCGCGCACCCGCAGCTCACGGGCGAATCCCCGCACAAGGCGTCGGGCAATTACGGCCTGCTCGACCAGGCCGCCGCGCTCGCCTGGGTAAGGCGCAACATTGCCGCCTTCGGGGGCGACCCCAAGCGGATCACGATCGGCGGCGAGTCGGCGGGATCGATCTCGGTCAGCGGCATGATGGTGTCGCCGCTGACGCGCAACCTGATCGCGGGCGCAATCGGCGAGAGCGGGTCCACGCTGCCGCCGCTTCGGCTGCACACGCTGGCGGAGGGCGAGAAAGCAGGCATGGATTTCGCGGAAGCGATCCAGGAGCCGACCTTGCCGCAGTTGCGGGCCATCCCCGCCGACAAATTGCTCGACGTGCAGAATTTCCAGGGCGCCAGCTGGTGGCCGTTGATCGACGGCTATTATCTGACCGAAAAGCCCGAAGCGACCTATGCCGCGGGCAAGGCGGCCAAGGCGCCGCTGCTGGTCGGATCCAACTCGCAGGAAGGCGGGGCCAATGCGTTCCTGGGCGATGGTGCGCCGACCGTCGCCAATTACCGCGCGGGCGTGCAGAAGGCGTTCGGCGCCAATGCCGATCGCGTGCTCCAGCTCTATCCCGCCGCGAGCGACGATGACGTGATGCGCGCCGCGACCGAGCTGGCGAGCGACCGCTTCATCGCCGCCAGCACCTGGAACTGGTTCGACCATCAGCGCCGCACCGGCTGGCCGACCTTCTATTATTATTACACGCGCGTGCGGCCCGCGCCGACCGCGTTCAAGGCGAGCGGCCCCGCGCCTTATGGCGCGCTCCACAGCGCCGAGATCGAATATGCGCTGGGCAATCTCGACGCCAATCCCTCCTATGCCTGGACCGATGCCGATCGGAAGGTGTCGGCGACGATGAACGGCTACGTCGTCAACTTCATCAAGACCGGCAATCCGAACGGGCAGGGGCTGCCGCCCTGGGCGCAGGCCCCGGCTGGCGACGGCCAGATCCAGCGCCAGATCATCGATGCCGACACGCGCCGCGCGGCCTTCCCGGAACAGGATCGCTACGAGAAGATCGTGCCGATCCTGGCCGGGCAATGAAGCGGCATTGACGGCTTCCCCCCGCGCCGTCGCTCTCCTATTCGCGATTCCGGGCCCCGCATCATGACGGGGCCGTCATCAACAGAGGATCGCCCGTGACCCGACCGTCCGCCGCTGCCCGCATCGTCATCCTTGGTAGCGCGATCACCAGCGCATTGGCGCTGGCGCAGGCCGCTTCGGCGCAGCTCTACAAGGATCCGTCGCAACCTATCCCCGCGCGCGTCGCCGACCTGGTCGGGCGCATGACGATCGAGGAGAAAGCCGCGCAGATGCAGAATGTCGCGCCCGCCATTCCGCGGCTCGGCATTCCGGCCTACGATTATTGGAACGAGGCGCTGCACGGCGTCGCGCGCGCGGGCGAGGCGACCATGTTCCCGCAGGCGATCGGCATGGCGGCGACCTGGGACCAGGATCTGCTGCATGAGGAAGGTCGCGTCGTCGCGATCGAAGGCCGCGCCAAATACAACCAGGCGCAGCGCGTGGGCAATTTCGACCGCTATTACGGCCTGACCTTCTGGTCCCCCAACATCAACATCTTCCGCGATCCGCGCTGGGGCCGGGGCCAGGAGACGCTGGGCGAGGATCCGTACCTGTCCGGCACGCTCGGCACGCAATTCATCCGCGGCGTACAGGGCGACGATCCCAAATATTTGGAAGCGATCGCCACGCCCAAGCATTTCGCGGTCCATTCGGGGCCCGAGCCGCTGCGCCATGGCTTCAACGTCGATGTCGCGCCGCGCGATCTGGCGGAGACCTATCTGCCGCAATTCCGGCGCGCGATCGTCGAGGGCAAGGCCTATTCCTTGATGTGCGCTTACAACGCCATCGACGGCAAGCCGGCCTGCGCGAGCCAGGCACTGCTCGGCGATATTCTGCGGCGCGACTGGGGCTTCCAGGGCTTCGTCACGTCCGATTGCGGCGCGGTCGACGACATCACGCACGGCCATCATCTGACCAAGACCAACGTCGAAGGCGCGGCGCTGGCGGTGAAGGCCGGCACCGATACGGGCTGCGATTTCGCCAACGAGATGCTCGATCTGCCCAAGTCGGTGCAGCAAGGCTATCTGACCGAGGCCGACATGGACGTGGCGCTCAAGCGTCTGTTCACCGCGCGCATGCGGCTGGGCATGTTCGATCCCGCGGACATGGTGCCTTTCTCGAAGATCGGCATCAAGGAGAACCACTCCGACGCGCACAAGGCGCTGTCGCTGCGCGCGGCGCGGGAATCGATCGTGCTGCTCAAGAATGACGGCGTCCTGCCGCTTGCCGATAATGGCACGAAGATCGCCGTGGTCGGTCCGACCGCGACCTCGCTGATCGGACTCGAGGGCAATTATAACGGCACGCCGACCGAGCCGATCCTCCCGCTCGACGGGATCGAAGCCGCCTTCGGCAAGGCGCGCGTCACCTATGCACAGGGCGCCCCCTTCACCGCCGAGGTCGGCGTTCCCGTGCCGCGCACCGCTTTCCCGGGCGGGCTGACCGCGACCTTCTACAACAGCGCCGACTTCTCAGGCGCCGCGGCAGCGACACGCACCGACAAGGAGGTCGACTTCAACTGGGCCTCGGTCGACCCCGCGCCCGGCGTCAACCGCAACACCTTCTCGGTCCGCTGGACTGGCCGGATCCAGGTGCCCGCGCCCGGCGACTATGAATTCCAGTTCGAGACGCGCCGCCGCTGCGATGTCGGCAATGGGCCGGAAGCCTTCACCGTGCATATCGGCGGGCCTGAGGACCAGAAGGTTGTCGTGCAATGCAATGGCCGCGACCAGAATTTCCAGCCGATGAAGGTCCATTTCGCCGACACGAACCCGCGCGACTTCACGCTCGAATTCTCGCACGCGACGTCCGCGGCAAGCGACATCAGTTTCGCCTGGAAGCCGCCGCTCGCCGCGCTGCGCGATGAGGCGGTCGCCAGCGCCCGTAACGCCGATGTGGTGGTCGCTTTCCTGGGGTTGAACGCCTGGCTGGAGGGCGAGGAGATGCCGCTCAAGGTGCCGGGCTTCGTCGGCGGCGACCGCACCAGCATCGCGCTTCCGGCGGCGCAGCTGCAACTGCTCGACGCGCTCGAGGCGACGGGCAAGCCGGTGGTGGTCGTGCTGCAGAGCGGATCGGCGATCGCGCTCGGCCCCGACAATGCAAAGGCACGCGCGGTGCTCGAGGCCTGGTATCCGGGCGAGCAGGGCGGCCAGGCGATCGCCGAGGTGCTGAAGGGCACGGTCAATCCCAGCGGGCGCCTGCCGGTCACCTTCTACAAGTCGACCGCGGAATTGCCGCCCTTCACCGATTATTCGATGAAGAACCGCACCTATCGTTATTTCGCCGGCGCGACCGAATATCCGTTCGGCCATGGCCTGAGCTATACGCGCTTCAGCTATTCGACCCCGACCTTCTCCACGCGGCGCCTGGCCGCGGGCAGAGACCAGCTGGTCAAGGTGCGCGTGCGCAATGTCGGCAAGGTCGACGGCGACGAGGTGGCGCAGCTCTATCTCTCGACACCTGGTGTGAAGGGCCGTCCGCTCCGCTCGCTCAAGGGCTATCAGCGCATCCATCTCGCGGCCGGCCAGACCAGGACGCTGACCTTCCGCCTGAGCCCGCGCGACATGGCCTTCGCCGACGCCAAGGGCGTGCTGCGCATCCTGCCCGCCACCTATCAAACCTGGGTCGGCGGCGGTCAGCCCGGCACCGGCGCGCCGGGCGGGGCCGGCAGCTTCCAGACCGAAGGAACGCTCGCGCTGCCGCGTTAGCCTC
>Ga0207698_10000791_pt1 | contig 18427 bp, 20 predicted proteins | sample KBSCornC22_FD_184298 | JGI IMG/M metagenome (GOLD analysis project Ga0207698, IMG submission 184298) | Corn rhizosphere microbial communities from Kellogg Biological Station, Michigan, USA - KBS Corn C2-2 (SPAdes) (version 2) | ecosystem: Host-associated > Plants > Roots > Rhizosphere > Soil ... | reverse complement strand
CTTCGCGTCGGCCGCGCTGTACGGCGAGATCACGATCAGGCCGGGTACATGGGCGTACCAGCTGGCGTAATTCTGGCTGTGCTGGGCCGCGACCCGCGCCGCTGCGCCGTTGGGCCCGCGGAACACGACCGGGCAGCGCATCTGCCCGCCCGACATGTAATTGGTCTTGGCCGCCGAATTGATGATGTGGTCGATCGCCTGCATGGCGAAGTTGAAGGTCATGAACTCGACGATCGGACGAAGCCCGCCCATCGCCGCCCCCGTGCCCAGGCCCGCGAAGCCATATTCGGTGATCGGGGTATCGACGACGCGCTTGGCGCCGAATTCCTCGAGCAGGCCCTGGGTGACCTTGTAGGCACCCTGGTACTCTGCGACCTCCTCGCCCATGACGAACACGCGCTCGTCGGAGCGCATTTCCTCCGCCATCGCGTCGCGCAGCGCCTCGCGGACCGTCATCGAAACGACCGGAGTGCCTTCGGGAACCTCGGGGTCGTCGTGCGTCGCGGAGACGTCCGCGACGAGGTCGCGCGCGGCGGTTTCGAACACGTGCGGCGTCGGCGTCGCTTCGTCCTGTTGCGAGGCAGGCTCGGCAACGGACGGCGTTTCGGTCGAAGCCGGCTTGGGCTGCTCGCGGGTGTCGGAGACCGGCTCCGCCGCCGGTGCGCTGACCTGCTCGCCGTCGCCGGCAAGGATCGCGATCGGCTGGCCGACCTTCACGCCGTCGGTGCCCTCAGGCACTAGGATCTTCGCAATCTTCCCTTCGTCGACCGCCTCGAACTCCATCGTCGCCTTGTCGGTTTCGATCTCGGCGAGGATGTCGCCCGATTTGACGTCGTCGCCTTCCTTCACCAGCCATTTTGCGAGAGTCCCCTCCTCCATCGTCGGGGACAGCGCGGGCATCTTGAGCTCGACCGGCATCAGTAGCTCTCCACCAGCACGTCGGTGAAAAGCTCGGACGGGGCCGGCTCCGGCGCTTCTTCAGCAAACTTGGCAGCACCGACTACGATGTCCTTGATTTGCTTGTCGATCGCCTTCAGCTCTTCCTCCTTCACGCCCATCGCTTCGAGGTCGCGCTCGGCGTGGCTGATCGGGTCGCGGTGCTCGCGCACGCCCTGCACTTCCTCGCGCGTCCGGTACTTCGCCGGGTCCGACATCGAGTGACCGCGATACCGGTAGGTCAGGAACTCGATGATGATCGGGCCCTTGCCCGAGCGGACCCAGTCGAGCGCCACGTCGGCGGCGCCGCGCACGGCAAGCACGTCCATCCCGTCGACCTGGAGGCCCGGGATCCGGTGGCTCTCGCCCCGGCGGTAGAGCATCGGCTCCGACGACGAGCGCTTGATGCTGGTCCCCATCGCATATTGGTTATTCTCGATCGCGTAGATGACTGGGAGGTCCCACAGCTTGGCCATGTTGAAGGCCTCGTAGACCTGGCCCTGGTTGACCGCGCCGTCGCCGAGATAGGTGAGGCACACGCCCCCGTCCTCGGCATATTTGTGCTTGAACGCGAGGCCGGTGCCGAGCGGCACCTGCGCGCCGACGATGCCGTGGCCGCCGTAGAAGCCGTGGTCGACGCTGAACATGTGCATCGACCCGCCCTTGCCGTGCGAAATCCCCGCTTCGCGGCCGGTCAGCTCGGCCATGATCACCTTCGGGTCGATCCCGAAAGCGAGCATGTGCCCATGATCGCGATAGCCGGTGATGACGCTGTCCTTGCCGACGGTCATCGCCGACTGGAGCCCGACCGCGACCGCTTCCTGGCCGATGTAGAGGTGGCAGAACCCGCCGATCAGCCCGAGCCCGTAGAGCTGCCCGGCGCGCTCCTCGAAGCGGCGAATGAGCAGCATCTCGCGATAGAGCTTCAGAAGGTCGTCCTTCGACGCCTTGAAGCGCTTGGGCTGCGGCGGGCGCGGGATGTCGTTCGCGTCGGTTTCGGGAACGGCGGATTTCTTGGCGGAACGCGCCACGGCAATCTCTCTCAGGTTGAATGCCGGGCCTATAGGAGGCGGTGCCGAACGCGGCAACAGCCCCGCTAGGCGCAGGGTCGAACAGCCTTAGTTCGGTTCCGCGTGTTTGGCGACTTCAACACCCAGTCGCCGCTTGAAGTCTTCTGTCGAATTGGTGTTGGGCATCGGTTCGTCCGGGACCGGGACGCCGAGGAAACTGCACAGCGGATCCCAGCCCTCCGACAAATCATAGACCAGCAATCTTTCGGCCGGGATGACCCGCTGCACCGTTTCGTTATGCCGATTGTAGACGTCGATGAGCTTGGCCTTGTTGGACATCTCCCGATCGAACAGGTCGCCGACCACTTTCAGGACCATTCGCCCCCAATCGCTCGTCGCATCTTCGAAAATGCGACTTGCGAAGATCGTTGCCTGCGTTGACGTGAACCAGGCCTCCGGATCGCGGACCGTCAGAATGACCTTCGCGTCCGGGTAGGCATCGGCCAATTCCTTGTAGAAGGTGGCGGACGGCCAATCGACGGTCGAACGATAGCCGGCGAAAACCTCTTCCCAATCGACGGGCTTCCCGTCGGCGGCAGCTTCCCAGTAGCCGGGCGCCGCCGAGTTCTTGAACACCTCGCTCATGTGATAGCATGGGCCGATGCCGAGCTGCTCGAGCGCGAGCTTGAGCGACATCGTGCCGGTTCGGCCGAATCCGGCGCCAATCACCGAAAGGGGCATGCCTCATTCTCCTTTCGAAAATGCAGCGTCAGTTTAGCGGAACAATGACCTCGTCCGGCCGAACCAGGCCGAGCTGCTTGCGCGTCATTTCCTCGGCGAGGTCGGGATCCGCATGGCGAGGGTCGAGCAGCTGGGCGCGATGCTTGAGCTCCGCCTGCTCCTGCTGGAGCTCGGCGAGCTCGGCCTGCCGCTGCTGCAGCGCACGATGGTATCCGCCCCAGGCGAGAATCCCGTTGGGGCCGGCGATCGCGTGGCCGGCAAAGGTGCCGACGACGATCAACGCAAGCGCCGGCGCCGCCGAGCGACGGATCAGGCTCAAACTGCGCGAAGCACCCCCCATGACGTCATGAAAGAATCACGGGCGAGTCCCGAACGCAAGCAAAAAGAACGGTTTGGTGGACATTTCGGGGATAAAGTTGTGGATCAGCCCGGCCGATAGGACTTCAGCACCGCCCGGCCGCCGTATCGGGCCGTGTCGCCAAGCTCTTCCTCGATCCGCAGCAGCTGGTTGTACTTCGCCGTCCGGTCGGAGCGCGCGAGGCTTCCGGTCTTGATCTGCCCGCACCTGAGCGCGACCGCGAGGTCGGCAATCGTCGAATCCTCCGTCTCGCCCGAGCGGTGCGACATGACCGACGTATATCCGTTCGTCTGGGCGAGCTTCACCGCGTCGATGGTCTCGGTCAGAGTCCCGATCTGGTTGACCTTGATCAGGATCGAATTGGCGATTCCGTGGTCTATCCCCCACTGCAGCCGCTTCACGTTCGTGACGAACGCGTCGTCGCCGACCAGCTGGACTCGGTCGCCGAGCTTCTCGGTGAGGACCTTCCACCCTTCGGCGTCGTCTTCGGCCATTCCGTCCTCGATCGAGGCGATCGGGTAGGACGAGGCGAGATCGACATAATAATCGGCCATTTCAGTAGGCGTCAGGCTCTTCCCCTCGCCGGTGATCTCGTAGCGTCCGTTCTTGAAGAACTCGCTCGCCGCGGGGTCCATCGCCAGGAGCACGTCGTCGCCAGCCTTGTATCCGGCGCTCTCGACCGCCTTCAGGATGAAGTCGATCGCCTGCCGCGGCGTGTCGACCGCCGGGGCGAACCCGCCCTCGTCGCCGACCGAAGTCGAAAGGCCGGCCGAATGAAGCGCGCTCTTCAGCGCGTGGAAAATCTCCGCGCCACAGCGCAGCGCCTCGGCGAAGTCGGGCGCGCCAACCGGCATGACCATGAATTCCTGGAAATCGAGCTTGTTGTCGGCATGCACGCCGCCGTTCAGGATGTTCATCATCGGCACCGGCAGCAGGTTCGCGTCGACCCCGCCGACATAGCGGTAGAGCGGAAGCCCGATCGCGTCTGCGGCCGCCTTCGCCGCCGCCAGGCTCACGCCGAGGATTGCGTTCGCCCCTAGCCGTCCTTTGTTCTCTGTGCCGTCGAGCGCGATCATCTCGGCATCGATCGCGGCCTGGTCCTCGGCTTCCATGCCGACCACGGCTTCGACGATCTCGCCGTTCACCGCCGCAACGGCCTTGGAAACGCCCTTGCCGCCCCAGCGGCTCTTGTCGCCGTCCCTCAGCTCGACCGCTTCGTGCACGCCCGTCGACGCGCCCGACGGGACGGCCGCGCGGCCCATGCTTCCGTCCTCGAGCGTGACGTCCACCTCGACCGTCGGATTGCCCCGGCTGTCGAGAATCTGGCGGGCGTGGACGTCGACGATTGCAGTCATGGCTTTCCTTCTTGCGCAAGCGTAACAATGTCGGCTGACGCGAGCGGCTATAAGCCGAGCGCCGGACCGTGCAACTTTCGGCCTTTCGTGCCGGAACGCCCCGTGCGGCTCGCAGGTTGAGTCGGGCAAAGGAGGACCGCGATGGCTGACCAAACGACTGCTGACCTGCCCGAGGGAACCGATACCGTGATTCAGGGCGCTTCCAACGATGCGATCGCCGACAATTCCGGCGGAAACGACCAGGGCGGCCAGACCGTCACGGTCGGCGACACCGCGCTTGTCGGGGAGAAGGAAATTGCCGCGCCCAAGGGCGATGCCGAGCGGCCGGTGACCGGCAGCGGCAACCCCGAAGGCGGGCTCGCCCGAGTATCGCGCAGCGGTCGCTCGAGCGGAAGCTCGGCACTGTCCGACCGGCTCCGCAGCGGCGGCGAGAAGCTCGCCAGCCAGGCGGGGGACAAGGCCCGCGGCCTCGTCAGCCAGGGGCTGGAGCGGACCTCCGAAGCGCTTGCCAACGTCGCCAAGATGGTCGGCGACACCGCGCCCGGCATCGATGAGCGGCTCGGTGGAGACTATGGCGACTACGCCCGCCGGGCGGCCGGCACGATCGAGAATGTCGCCAACAGCATCGCCGAGAAGGACCCGGACGAGCTGATCGACGACACCCGCACCTTCGTGCGCAACAGTCCCGGGCTGGCGCTCGCCGGCGCCGCCATCGTCGGCTTCGTCGTCGCGCGGCTGCTGAAGACCGGGCTCGCCCGCGACAACGACCGCGAGGACGACGCCGACTGATGCTCAAGCCGGCCGAGCCGACGCCGCCGCCCGAGCGCCCGATCGGCGAGCTCGTCCAGGAGCTCGTCGAGGAGGGCAAGGCCTATGCGCGCGCCGAGCTCGACCTTGGCAAGGCCATCGCTCTGGCCAAGGCGAAGGCGCTCGCGCTTCCGGCCGGGCTGCTCGTCGTTGCGCTGTTCCTTGCCATGGCGGCGATCAACGCGCTCGCCTTCGGAATCGTGCTCGCGCTCGCTCTCCTGATCGGGCCACTGCTTGGAGGAATTGTCGGCATGCTGATCTTCGCCGCGATTGCCGGCTGCCTGGCGTGGTTCGCCGTCGGGCGATTGAGGCGCGCGCTGTGATCGACACGCCGGAGATCGCGGCCGCACGCACCGAAGCCGAGCGCCGCCGCGCCCGCCTCATGGCCACCGCGCACGTGCTTCAGGCGCGGCTCAGCCCCGGGACCCTCGCCAAAGACGCGTGGCAGGGTGCCAAGGAGAAGGGTGCCGACCTCGCCGAGGATGCGGTTGATGCGGTCCGCGCGCGTCCCTACGCGGCAACCGGCGTGGTCGCGGCGATCACCATGTTCCTCGCCCGCGAGCCGCTGATCGATCTCGCCGGAAAGCTCGTCGGCGCGGCCAAGGGAAAACCTCGGAAGCGCCCCAAGGCGCCGAAGAAACAGAAGATGGAGACAGCGGAATGACCGACCGGGACGACCCAAGCGAGAGCGGCGCGCGGCAGCGCGCGATGGAGGCGTATGAGAGCGCGACGGATACGCTCGGCCAGGCGCCGCTGCTCGTGCTCGCCGGCGGGCTTGCGGCGGGCGCGCTGATTGCGGCGCTCCTCCCCCGGACGGAGGCGGAATCGAGGCTGGTCCGTCCTACGGCGCGGCGCGTCAGGGACACGGCGAGCGTCGCCTTGAAAGCGGCGAAGGACACCGGCAGCGACCGCCTCGACGAGCTCGGGCTGAGCCGGGACAAGGCCGAGGAGACGGTCCGAAGCCTCCTCGACGGCCTGACCGACGCCGCCAAGGCTTCGGCCAACGCCGCGCTCGAAGCCGCGCGCAACGCCGACAACGGCTGACGCCGCCGGGCAAATTCGCTAGCACGGCGGAATGAGCAAGCTACACCTGGTGTTCGGGGGAAGGGTCAAGGACCCGCGCGGCCTCGACTTCAACATGGACACGATCGAGGTCGTCGGCATCTACGACAGCTACGCCGCGGCCGAGGACGCCTGGCGCGCAGCCGCGCAGCGGACCGTCGACGACGCGGAAATGAAATATGTCGTCGTGCACCTCCATCGGCTCCTAGAGCCAGACCTCGAGGGTTCGATCAGCGGGATCTCGCGACCGAAGCAGACGGCGACCTGATTGGAACGGCGCCGATCCGTGTTAAGCGGCGCCCCATGAAGCACTGGTTCAAGGACCAGCATTTCCGGTCGCTGCTGAAGAACAGCAGCTATCTCGCGGTATCGAAAGTGGTCGCTGCAATCGCGCAGCTCGCGACCATTTCGCTTGCTGCCCACGCCTTGGGGCTGCTGCTGTTCGGCGCGCTGATCCTGATCGACAGCTATGCGCGCGCGCTCAGCGGGATCGCTAAGTTCCAGTCGTGGCAGCTGATCGTGCGCTACGGCGGCAGGGCGCTTCAAGGCGAGCACGAGGATTTCAAGGCGAGCACCGGCTTCGCTTTCGCGCTCGACGCCGTGAGCGGCATCGGGGGAATGCTCGTCGCGCTTGCGCTTCTGCCGTTCGTCGCGACGTGGGTGGGAATCCAGCCCGACCAGATATGGCTGGCGATGATTTATTGCACGCTGCTCCCGACCATGGCCTCGGCGACTCCGACGGGCGTCCTCCGCGCGCTCGACCGGTTCGACCAGATCAGCTGGGCCGACAGCGTCACGCCGATCAGCCGCCTCGGCGTGGTCCTGGTCGTTTATGGGCTCGGCGGCGGCTTCGTCGCTTATGTCGCCGCCTGGTACCTGACGACCCTCGCCGGCGACCTTTACGACTGGTTCCTGGCGTGGCGCGAGCTTCGCCGGCGTGACCTGCTCGAAGGCATTCGCCCGACGCTCAAGCCCGAGACTCTTCCGGGCGCGTGGCGCTTCGCGATCCACGTCAACCTCACCGCCAGCGTGCAGGCGGCATGGGGCCCGATTGCGCGCCTCGCGGTCGGCGGCCTTCTGGGAGCCGCGGGCGCGGCGCTGTTCCGCGTCGCGTCGGCCCTGTCCGACAGCGCCTCGAAGCCGGCCGACCTGCTTGCCAAGGCCTTCTACCCCGAGGTTGTCCGCATGGACCTTTCGAGCAAGAAGCCGTGGAAGCTGATGCTGCGCGGCGCCGCGCTCGCGAGCGGCCTTGCGCTCGTCGCGGTGCTCATCCTGCTGCTCGGCGGAAAGCCGATCGTCTCATTGCTGTTCGGCCAACAATTCCTCGGCGCCTACGAGGCGCTCGTCATCCTCACGGTGGTGCCGTTCCTGAGCGTCCTCAGCTTCCCGCTGCCGCCAATGCTGTATGCGCTGGACCGGCCCGATGGGCCGTTGAAGGCACGGCTGTTCGGAACCGTCACCTATTTCCTGATCATCGCGCCCTTGTGCTGGAACTTCGGCGTCGACGGGGCGGCGATCGCCTTCGTCGCCGGCAATCTCGGTACGGTCGGAACGATGATGTGGCAGCTGCGCGGCGAGCACCGGCGGCTGCGCGGGCCCAAGGCAGTCTAGGTCTAGGCGAGCCCCTCGACCACCGCGACCGGACGCCAGTCCCCGAGACCGTTCCGCTCGGCGAAGTCCTCCGGGAAAGGTTCGCCTGCGTGGATGCCGCCGGTCACGAACACCGTGTCGAAGCCCATCCGCGCCGCGCCGAGAATGTCCGTCTGGAGCCCGTCGCCAACCGCCAGCACCTCGTCGGCCGGCGGATTGCCCGCCCGACGGAGCGCATGGTCGTAGATCGCCGGAAACGGCTTGCCGTACCAGGTCACGCGGCCGCCGAGCATCTGGTAGATGTCGGCAATCGCGCCCGCGCACGCCTCCGGCACCCCGCCGCGGACCACGAGCCGGTCGGGGTTGAGGCAGTGCATGTGCACGTCGCGGTCCATCAGCCGCTCGAGCTCGGAGCGGTATTGCTCCGGGTCGGTTTCGCCCTCGCGAACGCCGGTGCAGGCAAGGTCGGCGAAGCCCCCGTCGTCCGCGATGCGCACGCCCCTTCCCTCCAGCACGGCACGGTCTCCGGCAGTGCCGATGAAGCCGACCGGCGTCTTAAGCGCGCTGAGCGCGGCAATGCCCGCTTCCCCACTGGTCGCGATCGCGTCCCAGCAGTCGCTCGGCAGGCCGATTCGCAGAAGCTGCTGCTCGACCGCCTCTTCGGTCCTCGGCGCGTTGGTCAGGAGGATCACGCATCGTCCTCCGCTGCGCCAGGCGCGCAGCCGCTCCTCGGCGCCGGGATAGAGTTCGACCCCGTTGTGAACCACGCCCCACAGATCACACAGAATCAATCGATATTTCGGATCGAGTTGGTCGAGAAAGCTCATTCGAGACCCGCTGCGGCCAGGGCCTCCTCGATCGGCGCCACATCCTCCGGATTGTTGAGCTCGCGCAACGCGAACGGCGGCGGATCGACCTCGACCACCGCCATCGACACGCCGGCGGCGAGGAAGCGAAGCTGCTCGAGCCCCTCGAGCGTCTCGAGCTCGTTCACCGGCGTGTCGCGATAGAGCTCGAGCGCAGCCGGCCGGTAGGCATAGACGCCGACGTGGAGCTTCATCGCCGTGAGCTCGGTCTCGAGCGCGGACGGCGGGAGATAGGGGATCAGCCGCTTGGAGAAATAAAGCGCCCTGCCCGCATTGTCGGTTACGACCGTCGTGCCCCCGACGCGCCCGGCGGCTTCCGCGCGGCGCAATGCCTCGACCTCCCTGGCGCGGAGGCGGATCGCGGGAGTAGCGACCAGCGCGTCGGGGTCGCTCTTCATCCGCGCGATCAGCGCCTCGACGAAGCTCGCCGGCGTGAGCAGCGCATCGCCCTGAAGGTTGATCACCAGATCGGGCTCGTGAAGCTGCGGCAGCGCCTCGGCGCAGCGCTCGGTCCCGTTGCGGCATTCGGGCGAGGTCATGATCACACCGACCTTGGCTGGCACGCAGGCCTCGGCGATGCGCTCATCGTCGGTGACGACGAAAACGCCCGAGACCCCCCTCACCCGCCGCGCCGCTTCGACGCTGCGCTGGATCAGCGGCTTGGGCATGCCGCCGGCGCCCTTGAGCTCGACCAGCGGTTTTCCGGGATAGCGCGACGATGCGTAGCGCGCGGGGATCAGGATGACGCTATTCATCGGGCGGGCGGGCAATCATGGATGTGGAGCACCCCGACAGGTTTCTTCCCGCGCCCGTCCTCATCGACGACGAAAATCGCGGTGATCCGGTGCTCCTCGAATAGGTTCAGCGCGTCATCGACCAGGGCGTCGGGAGTGATCGTCTTGGGATCGCGGGTCATGAACTCGGCAGCGCTGTGGTCGAGCCCCTCCTCGATATGCCTCCTCAAGTCCCCGTCGGTGATTGCGCCGATCAGGTAGCCGCTGCCGTCGACCACCCCGACGATGCCGAGCCGCTTGGACGACATTTCGATCACCGTATCGTGCATCGAGGCGTTTCCGTCGGTCAGCGGAAGCGCCGCGCCGCCATGCATCAGCCGGCTCACGGGCCTGAGCCTGGCGCCGAGGGAGCCGCCCGGGTGAAGCCGCCCGAAGTCGCTCCGAGTGAAGCCCTTTTGGCGCATGACCGTCATCGCGAGTGCGTCGCCGAGCGCGAGCGTCATCGTCGTCGACGTGGTCGGGGCGACCGACTCCGGCCCGACTTCGGCCCAGTGAGGAAGGACCAGCGCCGCTGCCGAAGCCGCGGCAAGCGTCGAGCTGCCGTTTCCGGTGATTCCGATCACCGAAATGCCGACGTGCTGGAAATGGTCGAGCACCGGCTCGAGCTCGGCGGTCTCGCCGCTCTGCGACACCAGGATGGCGACGTCTCCGGCGCTGCTCATCCCGAGGTCGCCGTGGATCGCTTCGGCGAGGTGGAGGAAGGCCGCCGTCGTGCCGGTCGAGGCAAAGGTTGCGGCGATCTTGCGCGCGACGTGGCCCGATTTGCCGAGGCCGCTGACGATGAGCTTGCCCTTGCCCTCGAGGATAAGCCGAACCGCTTTCTCGAATTCCGCGTCGAGCGTGTCGGCGAGCGCGTCGAGCGCTCGCGCCTCGTCGTGAAGGACCTCGCGGCCGAACTGCAATACATCCGATGTCATGGGGGGGCCCTAGCCGAACCGCGGCGCGGCTGTGAAGCTTGACGCATGCTTCGTCCGCTGCAAGCGCTTCAGTCGAGGAGAGCGGGCGTGGCGACGAAACTGACCAGGTTTATCCTGATCGCTCTGGTGCTGGGCATCATCGCGGGCTGGGCCATCAATTACGGGATCGACGACGGCAGCCCCGCAGCGGCCGCGCGGCTGAAATCGATCGCCGACTATCTCAGCATCATCACGACCCTGTTCCTGCGGCTGATCAAGATGATCATCGCGCCGCTGGTCTTCTCGACGCTGGTCGCGGGCATCGCCCACATGGGCGACGTCGCGGCGCTCGGCCGAATCGGAATCAGGTCGCTCGGCTGGTTCATCGCCGCGAGCCTCGTCTCGCTGACCCTCGGGCTGATCCTCGTTCATCTGTTCCAGCCGGGCGTCGGCCTCAACCTGCCGATCCCGCCCGCGACCGCGAGCAGCGGGGTCGAAACGGCGGCGTTCAACCTCAAGGACTTCATCACCCATCTCGTGCCCGCGTCGATCTTCGAGGCGATGAGCACCAACGAGATCCTGCCGATCGTGATCTTCTCGATCTTCTTCGGAGTCGCGCTGACCGCGATCGGCGAAGCCGGGCGGCCGGTCTTCCGCGGCGTCGAAAGCCTCGTGAAAATCATGCTCCAGGTCACCGATTACGTCATGCGCTTTGCGCCGCTTGCGGTGTTCACCGCGGTGACCGGCGCGATTACCGAGCGGGGCCCGGAGATCATCGCGACCTTCGGCAAGTTCGTCGGCAGCTTCTACCTCGGCCTGATTGTCCTCTGGGCGTTGCTGATCGGCGTCTGCTTCCTGATCGTGGGCCCAAGGACGCGCCTGCTCGTTCGCTACATCCGCGATCCGGTCGTTCTGGCCTTCTCGACCGCCTCGTCGGAGGCCGCTTACCCGCGCACGCTCGAGGCGCTGGACCGCTTCGGAGTCCCGCCGCGCATCGCTAGCTTCGTCCTCCCGCTCGGCTATTCGTTCAACCTCGACGGCTCGATGATGTACATGACCTATGCGTCGATCTTCATCGCCCAGGCTTACGGCCTGCACCTGACGATCGGCCAACAGGTCACGATGCTGCTGGTGATGATGGTGACGTCGAAGGGAATGGCCGGGGTGCCGCGCGCGAGCCTGGTGGTAATCGCCGCGACCTTCCCGATCTTCCATATTCCCGAAGCCGGGCTGCTGCTGGTGCTCGCGGTCGACCACTTCCTCGACATGGGCCGCTCGGCAACCAACGTGGTCGGCAATGCGGTCGCCTCGAGCGTGGTTGCGCGCTGGGAAGGCACGCTCGACCCGATCGAGCCCGCCGACGTCGAACCGCCGCACGCGCCCTCGCGGCGCCCGGCGCGGTAGAGCTAGCCGAACGGCCGGTCGATGCTTGGCGCCGGCTCGCTGAAGAATTTCGGGCCGGATTCGGTCATGTGCCAGCAGTCCTCGAGCCGAATTCCGAACTTGCCCGGAATGTAGATCCCCGGCTCGTCGGAAAAGCACATGCCCGCCGCGAGCGGTGTCATGTCGCCATGGACCAGGTATGCGGGCTCGTGGCCGTCCATGCCGATGCCGTGGCCGGTGCGGTGCGGCAGGCCGGGCAGCTTGTATCCGGGCCCGTAGCCCCAGCTTTCGTAGGCGGCGCGCACCGCGTCATCGATGGTGCCGACTGGCACCCCGAGCTTCGCCGCGCGAATGGCGATCTGCTGGCCTTCGTGGACTTGGTTCCAGACCTTGCGCTGCTCGGCCGTGGGCGCGGCGCCGTACACGAAGGTCCGCGAGATGTCCGACTGATAGCCGTGGACGGTGCAGCCGCAGTCGAACAGCACCGTGCTCCCGCGCCTGACGATCTGCGGCTTTTTCGAGCCGTGCGGCTGGGCGGCGGCCTCGTCGATCAGCACCAGCGAAAATTCAGGGCTTCCGCCGAGCGCCGCGGTCGCGGCGTCGATCGCCGCGCCGAAGTCGGCCGGAGTCATGCCCATCTTCGCCGCTTCCCCGGCGTGGCGCATGGCTCGAAGAGTGATGTCGTTCGCGGTTTGCATCAGCGCCAACTCGGCGGGCGACTTGATCAGCCGCAGCGCCCTGACCACCGAATGGGCGCTGACCGGCTTCACGCCCGGAAGCTGCTGCTCGAGCCGGTCGTAGATGAAATAGCGGTCGGTCTCCTCGAACGCGACGGGCGCGCCGGCCACGCCGCGCTCGCGAAGGAAATCGGCGACGAGCTTGAGCGGCTCCTCGTCCTCGTTCCAGGTGCGGATCTCCGCGGGAATCGCGAGCGTCTCCTTGACCGATGGGCTCTCGAAGAAGGGCGTGACGATGATCGGGTCGCCGCTCGCCGGGATCACCGCGGCCGTCAGCCGCTCCGAGCGATGCCACTGGACGCCGGTCAGGTAATCGAGGCTGGACCCGGGCTCGACGATCAGCGAGCCGATCCCGTTCTGCTGCATCAGCGTCCGCGCCCGGGCAAGCCGCGCGAGCCGCTCGGCCTGTGAGATGGGCGGCGGCAACGGCATTGGCTGCAACGCTTCGGCGGCTGCGGCGGCGACCCGGCTCAGCGGCACGGTCAGTGCCGCGGCCGTGACCCCCGCGCCTGTGAGAAAGCTCCGACGCTGAATCATACGCGTCCCCTTTTCGGCTGAATTTCGGCCACTGTTGCACGGGTCGCACGGATGGGCCAGCAGGGCCGCGACTTGACCTGAAGGGCGCCTCTGACTAGGGCCGCCGCTCGCAATTGATCCCGCATGCCCGGTGAAGCGGCGATCGCGCTGGACGCTCTGGTCCAGCGGTGCGGTCCCGGGCGCATAACGAAACGCGAATTGGAGAACGACACGTGACGAAGCGCACCAGCGCCAAATACAAGCTCGACCGCCGCATGGGCGAAAACGTCTTCGGACGGCCCAAGAGCCCGGTCAACCGCCGCGAATATGGCCCCGGCCAGCACGGCCAGCGCCGCAAGAGCAAGATCAGCGACTACGGCATCCAGCTTCGCGCCAAGCAGAAGCTCAAGGGCTATTACGGCGACATCACCGAGAAGCAGTTCAAGAAGAACTATATCGATGCGAGCCGGATGAAGGGCGACGCGTCGCAGAACCTCATCGGCCTGCTCGAACGCCGTCTCGACATGGTCGTCTATCGCGCCAAGTTTGCGCCGACGATATGGGCCGCGCGCCAGCTGGTCAGCCACGGGCACATCCGCGTCAACGGGGTCAAGTGCAACATCGCGTCGCGCCGCGTCGACGTCGGCGACGTGGTCGAGCTCGGCCCCAAGGCGCAGGAGATGGCGCTGGTGATCGAGGCGCAGGGCCTCGCCGAGCGCGACATCCCCGATTACGTGGTTCCGGACGGCACCTCGAAGGTCACCTACACGCGCGTGCCGAAGCTCGACGAGGTGCCCTATCCGGTGCGCATGGAGCCGAACCTCGTCATCGAATTCTACTCGCGCTAACCGGCGAACCACCGAAATTCACGAAGGGCGGCCCGTCGCGGCCGCCCTTTTTGCGTCAGCGAGTGACGGCCCGCTTCGTCATTTTGACGCTGTGTCGGCGCCATTTGGCGCCACCGCCGCGACTTCTTCGCTGGGATTTTCGAGCCGCTGGTACAGCGCTTCGGCGAGCGCGGCGCGGAGTGGCTCGCGTGCGCCGGCGAGCTTCGTTCCGATGCGGAGGCACGGGCCCATGTACGGCACGAGATTGGCGAAGGCCGTCCCTTCACCGGGGCTGTACGGCGCCGAATCGAGGAGCGCGAGGATTGCCGACGGATTCGTGTCCGCGACGCACGTCGCCATTTCATCGACGCTGACGTCGCGCCCGGTGAACGCATGCCATGGCCGCGAATAGACCTTCTGAAGCGGCAGCGGCGGGAGCTGCGCAGCCGAGCTGCGGTCCCGCTTCACCAGTTCCTCGGCGAGATCGCCGCGCATGACATCGGGCGGAAAACTCACTTGGACTCCGTCGACGAGGTCGTTCCGGTCGATGTTCGCGAAGCACTCTTCCTCGCCGCCGAGGCGCTCGCGCGATTCTTTCACGGCCTCGGCGGTGCGCGCGTTCAGCAACTCGCGAGCAGCCGATCCCCGGGTCAGCAGGGCGCAGCCGGCGAGCTCATGGGCGACGTGAGCCGCCTCGGCCTGGTCATTCACCTTCTGCTTGATCGTGCGCTCGCCAACCCGCGAGCCGATTGGCGGCTCAGCAGAGCCAGCCGACGCCAATACGAACAGGCCCGCGCAGGCGAGCAACGCAACTTGCAACTTCATCGCCCCCCCCTTTTCGGCGCCCGAATAACGCATGTTTGCGAAGCCCGCACAAGATAGTCGCTACTCGCGGTCACGGGCGGACATTTGCCAGACGCGCCGTTACCGATGGACCAGCGTCCTCCTGGCAGGCGGAGGTTTCATTCCCCAAGGCAGCCGGTTTTCTTCTTTTGCCCGGACGCTCGTTCACGCGACGCGGCGAGCGCGAGATTATCCATTGTTACGGGCAAGGGAGTTCACCGGCTCTTGCTCGCTCAGCATCATCTGCGGCTCCGATAGCGGCACGCGTCGTCCGCGACCCAACGGAGGAGTTCCCCGGTCTTCACTCAGTCAACATCGGGACGTGCTCGCGGGCGGTATGCCTGGCAGCTAATCCATGTGGGTATAGTCGCTACGCGGGAAAGCGGAGGAAATCCATTCACCAGAGTTTCCTTCGCGGTAGTGATCATCTACCCATCCGCTGAATGGCTCGAAAAGCGGACACAGAAAAGCGGATCCTCGTCACTGGAGGCGCCGGGTTTATTGGGGCGCACTTATGTGAGCGGCTTCTGCGTGATGGCCACCAAGTGCTTTGCGTCGACAATTTCTACACTGGGAGCAGGCGCAACATCCACCACCTGCTCGCCAACGACGCGTTCGAGGTGCTGCGGCACGACGTGACGTTCCCCCTCTACGTCGAGGTGGATCAGATTTACAATCTGGCGTGTCCGGCGTCGCCCATCCATTATCAGCGTGATCCGATCCAGACGACGAAAACGAGTGTCGCCGGCGCAATAAACATGCTCGGGCTGGCGAAGAGGCTGAACATACCGATCCTTCAGGCTTCTACGAGTGAAGTGTACGGCGACCCGGCGGTCCATCCGCAGACGGAGGAATATTGGGGTCACGTGAATCCGATCGGACCGCGCAGTTGTTACGACGAGGGTAAGCGGTGCGCCGAGACACTCTTCTTCGATTATCGACGGCAGCTAGGGCTCAAGATCAAGGTGGCGCGAATTTTCAACACCTACGGCCCGCGAATGAGTGCGAATGATGGAAGGGTTGTTTCGAACTTCATCGTTCACGCGCTCCAGAATCGTCCAATTACCATCTACGGCGACGGATCGCAGACACGCAGCTTCTGCTACGTCGACGACCTTATCGACGCGCTGCTGCGGCTGATGAACTCGTCCGACGAGGTCACCGGACCGATCAACCTCGGCAACCCGAACGAATTCACCATCGGCCGCCTGGCCGAGCTCGTGATCGACAAGACCGGAAGTAGCGCTGGAACGCAGCTGTGTGACCTCCCCGCGGACGATCCCAGACAGCGACAGCCCGACATCAGCCGCGCTCGCGAGCTCCTCGGGTGGGAGCCGAAGGTGCTGCTCGACCAGGGACTCCACAGCACGATTGCTTATTTCCGGGAGGTTGTCGCGTCCGCGGCTTCTAACACGACGCAAGGTGGGTCCCCTTCAAAAGGGTTTTCCCGCCTCTAAGGTGAAGGTGAGACGATTCAGCATCCCTTTCGGTAGCCGTTGATGATGTTCCAGATTGCGAAGTTCGGGTTCGCTGCTTTCACATAGGGCAAGCTTCTCGATTGAAACGAAGCCAGCTTTGGCCATGAGCGCGCGCAGCGTGGGCTCATCGTAGACGAACTGATGTCCCCACTGTTTGTAATAGTCCGATAGCGCCACCGCTGCCGTAAATACGGGCGATTCCGAACTCCATTCTCGGCGATGCCAGAGCAGGTATTCTTCGTCTTCCAGCGAGGGATTGACGACCAGTTTGATCAAATACTCCAACGGCGGAGTGGAGATTCTGATCCGCCCGGCCGGCTTCAGCACACGGCGGCACTCCTGCAGCATCGTGAATGCCTCACGCAGCGGCACATGTTCTATCATGTGCTCGGAAAAGACGAAATCAAAGGTGTCGCTTGGCAGTGGAAAAGGGTTCTGTACGTCGAAATAGGCCACCGAGAGCGGAGCACTGCCCTCGTACTCAGTGTTGAGCCAACCATCGAGCACATTGTCCCCGCAGCCAATGTGCAACTTGCGGACCGGATGACGGTCCAAATAATCGCGAATGGTGCGCCGCGTCTGCCAGTTGGAGTTTCTCACCGCGTTGTGACCACGGTGATAGAACCACCGGGTCAGCCGATACGGTGGACTTCTCTTAATCCATGGATTTTGCTTGATCATACTGCGGAGACCCATGGAAGCTTATTGGCCGGGCGAGCATGTGCGGGCAATAGTTCAACCTGGAGCTGAGGGATGGACGTGACCCGTGATAAACATTTCGTCGTTAAATATGATCACGAGCGCAATCGCCAGTGTCACTCGGTGGAGGGAGCAGCCGAGGTCCTGCGAGCGTTGTTCGCAGGGGATTTTCCTCGCACAGTGCTGGATGTTGGTTGTGGCACCGGGAGGGACGCGAGAACCAGCATGAAAGTCGAACGCCTCATCACTCGCCCCTTTCGATCGCCGACCTTAGCCTGAACCGCGCACCGGACACCATATTCGTGCTCAGTCGACCGGTTCGGCATGTCTGGCATCGGGGTCGGTGACCGAAACCGGCTCCGGCCGAAGCTCCTCGATCTCTACTTGGCCGGCGGTGCCGCTGCAACGGGTGTTGAACTCCCCAGCGCTCGCTTGCCGATGAGGCCGCCCTCCCCTAACCGCCGCGCAGATGTGCGCGCGGCGATTCCTGGCGGTCATATTCGTGCTCACGCTGCTCGTCGTCGCCGCGGCCTTCGCTTTCTACCAGTGGGGCGGCAGCGTCCTGGTCAAGGAAGCCACGCCCAAAGGCCATTTCGAGCCGAAGCAGGCGGGCGGTGGACCCGACTACGCACAGGCTTCGAGCTGGGTCGCGCGCCCGAGCCTCGCCGACGATCCCGCCCTGTGGCTCCCCGACGGCTTGTCGCAAGGCACGGTCGGCGACGCCGCAGTCTTCTACATCCACCCGACGACCTACCTCCTCAACGATCGCTGGAACGCGCCGCTCCTGCCCGGCGGCGACACCGAGTTCCGAACGCGGCTGTTCGTCGAAAGCCAGGCGAGCGCGTTCAATGGCGCCGGCCAAGTCTGGGCGCCGCGGTATCGGCAGGCGGCCTTCGGCGCCTTCCTGCTCGACAGCAGCGATGCCGCCGAGGCGCTCGACCTTGCCTACGGGGACGTCTCCCGCGCGTTCGACGCCTTTCTCAAGCAAGCGGGCGACCGGCCGATCATCCTCGCCGGGCATAGCCAGGGCGCGCTCCACCTCGAACGGTTGCTCAAGGACCGGATCGCCGGAAAGCCCATCGCGAAGCGCATCGTAGCGGCCTACGTCGTCGGCTGGCCGATCGATACCAAGGGCGACCTTCCCGCGCTCGGCCTGCCGGCGTGCACCGCGCCGCAGCAGACCGGCTGCATCCTGTCCTGGATGACCTTCGGCGACCCGCCCAATGCGGCGATGATGTTCGACCAGTGGAAGAAGACCAAGGGCTTCGACGGGCTCGACCGCAGTCCGGATAACGTGCTGTGCGTCAACCCGATCAGCGGCACCGAGGGCAGCGCCGCGCCGCCGAGGGACAATCCGGGGACGCTGATCCCGTCCGCGAACCTTCGCTCGGCGAGCCTCGCGACCGGCCGCGTCGGCGGCCACTGCCACGGCGGGCTGCTGATCCTCGACGGCGACGTTCCTGGACTCCCGACGCCGCCGATCCTCGGCAACAACTACCATGTCTACGACTACGCGTTGTTCTGGGGCG
>Ga0207698_10000789_pt1 | contig 18471 bp, 18 predicted proteins | sample KBSCornC22_FD_184298 | JGI IMG/M metagenome (GOLD analysis project Ga0207698, IMG submission 184298) | Corn rhizosphere microbial communities from Kellogg Biological Station, Michigan, USA - KBS Corn C2-2 (SPAdes) (version 2) | ecosystem: Host-associated > Plants > Roots > Rhizosphere > Soil ... | reverse complement strand
TGGGACGAGCGGCTGGTGGGCTCCAACCCGATGTTTTCGAAGACCTCCAATCCCAGCGGCTTTTCCTACCCGGCCGCGGGAGCGATGGCGACCCTGCCGCAGGCGAAACGCCATCCGCCACGGCCGGCTCCGCGCAACGGGCAGCACAGCGAAGAGGTCCTGGCGGAACGCCTGGGCCTTGGCGGCGCCGAGATCGGGCGCCTGATCGATGCCGGCATTGTCGGCCAGCTTTCCGGAGAAGACGAATGAACGAAGCGGCGCTGGCTGCGGCGCGAGCCTATGAGGCGGCAGCCTTTGCTGCACTTGGCGCGCGGCTGGAAACCCAGTCCGCCGAGCAGGCCCAGCGTGCGGCCCACGGCTGCGCCTGGGTGGCGACCAGCGTTGCCGCGCTGGATGCCGTGCTGCGCTGGAACGGCGCGGGCGGTTCGGCCAATCCGGTGGACGGGCTGGTGGCGGAGCTGGCCCTTGCCGAGACACTGGCTCAGCTCGTCGGCGGGCTGCCGATGAGCCAGAACGAGCTGTTCCGACCGGCCGACCTTGGCCTGCAGGACGCCGCCGCGGCGCTTGCCCGCGCTGCCGCGCCCATCCTGGCGCGCGACCAGGCGGAAGCGCGCGCCCGGCTTGTGCAGGCGCTGGGCGAGGGCCACTGGCCGAGCGAGACGTTTGGCGATCCCGAGCTCGATGCGATCCGCGAGCAGTTCCGTCGCTTCACCGAGGGCGAGATCCTGCCCCACGCCCACCGCTGGCACCTGGCGAACCAGCTGATCCCCGACGAGGTGGTCCGCAGCATGGCCGAACTGGGCACGTTCGGCGTGTGCATTCCCGAGGAGTTCGGCGGTCTCGGGCTTGGCAAGCTGGTGATGTGCCTTGTTACCGAGGAGCTTTCGCGGGGGTGGATCGGTGCCGGTTCGCTGGGCACCCGGTCGGAGATCGCGGGAGAGTTGATCCTGCTGGGCGGCACCCCCGATCAGCAAGCCGATTGGTTGCCCCGGATCGCCAGCGGCGAGGTGCTCCCTACTGCCGTGTTCACTGAACCGGACACCGGATCGGATCTCGGCTCGCTCCAGACGCGCGCCACGCGCGATTCTGACGGGCACTGGGTGGTGCAGGGGGGCAAGACCTGGATCACTCACGCCAGCCGGTCTGATCTAATGACGCTGCTCGTGCGGACCCTGCCCGATGTGAAGGGCTATGCCGGCCTCTCGATGCTGCTGGTGCCCAAGCCGCGCGGGACCGAGGCCGATCCGTTCCCGGGGGATGGCATGTCGGGCAGCGAGATCGAAGTGCTCGGCTATCGCGGAATGCGCGAATATGCGCTGTCCTTCGATGGTATGCGCGCGCCGGCCGACGCCCTCCTGGGGGGCGAGGAAGGGCAAGGGTTCAAGCAGCTGATGCGCACCTTCGAGGGCGCGCGGATCCAGACCGCGGCCCGGGCCGTGGGGGTGGCGCGTCGCGCGCTGGAGCTGGGTCTGTCCTATGCACTTGACCGCAGGCAGTTCGGCAAGCCGCTGATCGCCTTCCCGCGGGTGGCGGACAAGCTCGCGATGAGCCTGGTTGACATGGTGCTGGCGCGCGAGCTGACTTACGCCGCGGCGCGGGCGAAGGATTCCGGCAAGCGGTGCGACATCGAGGCCGGCATGGCCAAGCTGATCGGCGCGCGCGCGGCCTGGAGCAATGCGGACGCCGCGCTTCAGATCCATGGTGGCAACGGCTATGCGCTTGAGTTCGAGATCAGCCGCGTGCTGTGCGACGCCCGCATCCTGAACATCTTCGAGGGCGCGGCAGAGATCCAGGCCCAGGTGATTGCCCGAGGGCTTCTCTCGGCGCGAAACTGAAGGGACCGGCATGAGCGAATGGACGGCATGGCCGGGGCGCGAGGAGCGGCGGCAGGATGTCCTGAGCTGCGCACGGGTGGAACGCTGGTGCGCCACGCTCGATTGCGCCGGGCCGATCAACGGAATGGCGCCGCAAGGGACGCACTGGATACTGTGCACGCCCGACGAGCCGACCGCCGCGCTGGGCACCGACGGGCACCCCCGGCGCGACGACACGGCAGAAAGCTTCCTCCCTCCTCTGCCGCTCCCGCGCCGGATGTGGGCCGCCAGCAAGGTCTCGTTCCTCGCCCCGTTGCGACTGGGGGAGGGTATCGCGCGCCGCTCGCGCGTAGTCTCCATCGCTCCCAAGCAGGGCGGATCTGGCCAGCTCGTCTTCGTGGAGGTCGAACATGAAACCTTGTGCGGTGCCGAGCTGGCGGTGCGCGAGGTGCAGTCGCTCGTCTACCGCGAAGCCTCCCCGCGCGGCGCGCCGCCGGTTCCACCGCCATCCGGGCCTGACGGGTTCGATCCCTCGCCATGGGACGCGGTCCGCACGCTGACGCCCGCCGAGCCGTTGCTGTTCCGGTTTTCCGCGCTGACCTTCAACAGCCACCGCATCCACTACGACCTGCCTTATGCCACGTGCGAGGAAGGCTATCGCGGTCTCGTCGTCCATGGCCCGCTCACCGCCACCCTGCTGCTGGACCTCGTCCGCCGCGAACTGGGCGAGCAGGCGCTGGCCCAGTTGGCCTTTCGCGCCCTGTCCCCGGCGATCTGTGGCGAACCACTGCACCTTGCCCTGCGCAGGGCGGGCGATCAGCTGGAACTCGGCGCATTCGCGTCGGACGGGCGCCCCATCATGAGCGCCACTGCCAGGACCGAGGCAACCCTTCCCAAGGCCTGGCATTCCTGACCCCGGCCAGGGGTGGCAGGCCGTGCATTCCGCCGCCGACGGATCGGAAAATGCTGCAATCGCCGTGCCGTCTGGCGCTGCAGTTGCCCCCCGTCGCCACGGATGCCAGTCTCCTGCCAGACATATCCGGAAGAAGGAGAGCAGAATGCCCGCTTTGCAGGGAAAGGTGGCGATTGTGACGGGCGCGGGGCGGGGGATCGGCCGGGGCATGGCCGAAGCCTTGGCGCGCGAAGGGGCGTCTGTGCTCGTCGCTTCGCGTTCGCAGGGGGGCATCGACGAGGCGGTGGATTCCATTCGCACTGCCGGCGGGACGGCCGAGGGCCTGTCGCTCGACGTGGGCAACGAAAGCGAGGTGCGGGCCATGGTTGGTGCGGCTGTGGACCGGTTTGGCAGGCTCGATATTCTCATCAACAACGCGCAGAGCTTCGGCGCCGCCAGCGGATCCGAGATCACGCAGGATTACGTCGCTATCGAGGATGTCACCAACGACCAGTGGGACAACACCATCCGTACCGGCCTTACCGCCAGCCTGTGGGCCATGCAGGAGGCATTGCCGCACCTGCGCGAGCGGGGTGGGCGCATCATCAATATGGCCTCGGCTGCGGGGATCATCGGCCAGCCGGGAATGCTGCCTTACAACTGCGCCAAGGAGGCGCTCCGCTCGCTAACCCGCACCGCCGCGCGCGAATGGGGGCGCTACGGCATCACGGTCAACGTGGTCTGCCCGCTGGTGAAGACCCGGGCGCTTGCCGAATGGACTCGCATCTCGCCGGACCAGTCGGACGCGCTGCTGGCCGAGGTGCCGCTCGGGCGCTTCGGCACCCTCGAGGACGCCGGCGATCTCGCGGTGTTCCTCGCGTCGGACGCATCGAAGTACATGACCGGCATGACCTTCATGCTCGACGGCGGCAGCACGATGTTGACCTAGGGCCCCTGCGGATCCTGAAGATCTTGCTGCCGCCCGACGGCAGCGGTCACTGAACGATCTGCGTTCCGACGTGGACCACCTTGACCTCGGCCGGCGGCAGACCGTTGCCCTTGGCCATGGTCATCAGTTCCTTCTTGCGTTCGAGCATCTGGTCGCGGAGCGCGATCAGATCGACGCCGGCCTCGCGAGCCTGAGCGAACATGCCTTCCTGCCGGCGCTCTTCCTCAAGGACATGATGCCGGATTTCCTCGCTCAACACCTTCACCTTAGCGTCGTAGAACTCGTCGTCATCGGGCGACCCGGCCTCGATGTCGTTGACGAGGACCTTGGCTCCGTCGTGCTCGACGAAGGCCTCGCTCCAGGTATCCTGCTCGATCTTGCCCTTCAGTGCCGGGTAGAAGATTTCCTCCTCGATGATCGTGTGGATTTTCAGCTCGTTGCAGATCTCCTGCGCGACAGTCTGCTTGGAGCCTGATCGGGCGCGCTCGAATTTTTCGAACAGGTCCTCGACCTTGCGGTGATCGGCCTTCAACAGGGCAATGGCATCGGAAAAGCCCTTGTTCGAGCGCCGGGTTGAAGTGGCCATGGTGCGTCTCTCCTGCGGCGCCGGGGCGGCGCGTCTAGGCAGAGAAGGCTGAACGAGGCGTGTGGTTCCAACAATTTGTCGCATGGGTATGGGCAGGAGCGCCCATCGCGGCGGTTCGGGTCCGATGCGGAGGTTGGAACCGGGCGTCCTGCCGGTTAAGAGTGGGCCATGGTCAGGCGGGACGGACATCTCAAGCTCAAGCTGCAGATTCTCTGCGGAGAGGAGATCGCGATGGGGCCGGGCAAGGCCGATCTGCTCGACGCGATCGCGCGCGAGGGATCGATCTCGGCGGCCGGACGCGCGCTCGGCATGAGCTATCGGCGAGCCTGGTTGCTGGTCGATGCGATGAACCGCTGCTGGCAAGCGCCGCTGGTGGAGACCGCCCCAGGCGGCCGGAGCGGGGGCGGAGCCCGGGTCAGCCCCACCGGCCATGCGGTACTGAACGCCTATCGTGCGATCCAGAGCAACCTTCAGGGCGAAGCCGAGACCTCGGCCCAGAGCGCGTTGGCCCCACTGCTGCGCCTTGAACCCCGCGCCCGGCGCAGTGCCTCCGACAAAAGCGTCGCAAAGGACTGTTAAACTCATATACAGAGGAATATAGCGCTGCGGCAGAAGCAGGCGGCGTCGCCTTGCATGAGCGACTCGCGAGGGAGATGGCGTGGCCGTGCGTAATAAAAGATGGGCTCTGGTCGTCGCGGTAGCGGGTGCCGTTGCGGCTCTTGCCGCTCTGCTCGCGGCTCCGTCGGAGCGCGTTCTGGCGGCAAGTGAGCGCGCGCCCGTGGTGTTGGCCGCGGCCAGCCTCCAGGAATGCCTCACGGCCGCCGCCGATGCATGGGCACGGCAGGGGCATTCCCGCCCGGTGCTGTCCTTTGCCGCCTCGTCGGCGCTGGCTCGACAGATCGAAGCGGGCGCTCCGGCCGATCTGTTCGTCTCCGCTGACGAGGAGTGGATGGACTATCTGGCCGCGCGGCGGCTCCTGGCGCCGGGTAGCCGGACCAACGTCGCTACGAACCGCTTGGTTGTCGTTGCTCCGGCCGCCTCGCCGCTCCGGCTGGAGGTGCGGCCAGGCTTCCCCTTGGCGCGGGCGCTGGGCACCGGCCGGCTCGCCACGGCCGATCCGGCGACCGTGCCTGCCGGGAAATACGGTCGCGCGGCGCTGACCCGGCTTGGCGTGTGGAACCAGGTGGAAGGGCGCGTGGCCAACGCCGAGAACGTGCGCGCCGCCCTGGCTCTGGTAGCCCGGGGCGAGGCTCCGCTGGGGATCGTCTATGCCACGGATGCACAGGCTGCACCGGCGGTGCGGATTGTGGCGCTGTTTCCGGCGCAGAGCCATCCGCCGATCATCTACCCCGTGGCCCGCATGGCCCGATCCGGCAATGCCGAGGCGGAGGGCTTCCGCCATTTCCTGCTCAGCGTACAAGGCCGGGCGATCTTCCGGCGCTTTGGTTTCGGTCCAGCCTAGGCTCGTGCGATGTTGAGCCCCGAGGAATGGAGCATCGTGCTCCTGTCGCTTAAGGTCAGCGCGGCGGCGATCGGCCTGTCCCTGCCGCTCGCCTTCGGCGTAGCCCTTCTGCTGGCACGGGCGCGGTTCCCCGGAAAGATCCTGCTCGATGCCCTCGTCCACCTGCCGCTGGTCGTGCCCCCGGTGGTCACGGGTTGGCTGCTGTTGTTGGCCTTCGGGGCCAACGGGCCGGCGGGTCGGCTGCTGGAGAGCACGCTGGGCCTCACCTTCATGTTCCGCTGGACCGGTGCGGCGTTGGCCAGTGCCGTCATGGCCCTGCCGCTTATGGTGCGCGCCATACGCCTCTCGCTGGAGGGCATCGATCGCCGGCTGGAGGCAGCCGCACGCACGCTTGGCGCGGGGCCATGGCGGACCTTCTCCGCGGTCACCCTGCCGCTGGCGATGCCGGGTGTTTTGGCCGGGACCGTTCTGGGTTTTGCGCGCTCGCTGGGCGAGTTCGGGGCGACGATCACGTTCGTCTCCAACATTCCCGACGAGACTCGCACCCTCCCGCTGGCGATCTACACCGCGCTGCAGGCACCCGGCGGGGACACCGCCGTGGTGCGCCTGGCCTTGCTCTCGATTGCCCTGTCGCTCGGGGCCTTGCTCCTCTCGGAGGCGCTGGTCCGCCGTTCGGCCGGGTGGAAAGGACGGCGCCATGTCCTCTGAGGGTCTCCCGCCCACGTTCGAGATCGACCTGCGCCTGACCCGCGGCAACCACACCGTCGCTGTGCGGCTGGCCACCGGCAGCGGAATCACCGCGCTGTTCGGGCCCTCGGGGGTGGGCAAGACAAGCATACTCGACATGGTCGCAGGCCTCGTCCGGCCAGACGACGGGCGCATCGCCGTGGCGGGCGAGGTGCTGTTCGATTCCGCGGCCGGTATCGATCTGCCACCTGAAAAGCGGCAGTGCGGCTATGTTTTCCAGGACCTCCGGCTGTTTCCGCACCGGACGGTCGAAGACAACCTCCTGTTCGGCTGGCGCCGCCGGGGGCGGCAGGCGGGGTGGATGGGACCGGCTGAAGTCACGGCGTTCCTCGGCATCGACCACCTCAGGCAGCGCATGCCCGCGAACCTTTCCGGGGGGGAAGCGCAGCGAGTGGCGATTGGCCGGGCTCTGCTGTGCGGACCCAGGTTTCTGGCGATGGACGAGCCACTGTCATCGCTGGACCGGCCGCGGCGCGGGGACATTCTGGGCCTGATCGAACGCATGCGCGACGAGCTGCGTTTGCCGATCCTCTACGTCACCCACGATCATGCCGAGATCGAGCGGCTGGGCGCCAGGGTGGTGGAACTCGGCTGAGCGCCTCCAGTCGGGCCTGGGGGCGGAAACCGGATCGCGCCTCACTCATTGGAGGAGCATGATCGTTACCGGCTTTCTTCTCGGCGTTCTGGCCGCCCTTACTCTCGGCGAAGCGCGCACCGCGCGCTGATCGGTTGCGGCATGCATCATGCGCCCCGGGGGGCGTTTCCGATCCAGCTGATTTCTGAGGTTTAAATGGTCGGGGAGACAGGATTCGAACCTGCGACCCTCTGCTCCCAAAGCAGATGCGCTACCAGGCTGCGCTACTCCCCGACCGGGGGCCTCGTGGCGGCGGAGGCGATGGTGGGCCCGGCAGGATTCGAACCCGCGACCTAGCCGTTATGAGCGGCCAGCTCTAACCGCTGAGCTACAGGCCCGATCCCATCCTTCGCGCCGGCCGCCGCCGGCAGGCGCCCGGGGCCTAGTACGGCAGAAGGGATTACGCAAGTTCGGTGGCAGCCATGATCCCGCTCACCGTGGTCGGTCGGACGCCGCGCTCCTTCAGCCGGGCGAAGACCGTGCGCCACCATTCGTAAAGCGCGTCAAGGTCTCGCTCAGACCGGACGTAGGGCGTGTGGCCCGGCTGGAGCGAGGGGCTGTGGAACGAGAAGACCAGTACCGGCAGCCCTTCGTCCAGCGCCGTATCGATGCCGCGCAGGACTTCGACCGTGTTGACCCCCTCCGGCGTCAGCGGGATCCGCTCCAGCAGGCCGATCCGGGCCAGCGCTCCGCGCAGCCTGGGCCAGCGCCACAGCACCGGATAGAGCCAGTGCCCCCAGCGCCGCAGAAGGCCCCAGTAGACCGTGGTCAGCGGGAGTTCCATCAGCCCGCCGGGCTTGTCGACCCACCAGGGTTCCACCGGCAGGTCGCGGAAGTTCGGCCCGCCCTCGGCGCTGTAGTCAAACCGGGCTCGCGCGGAGGAGTCAAACGCGATGCCATGCTCGCGCAGGATCGGCACAGTGTTGGGGCCGATGCCATAGCGCCCGGCACGGTAGATGGCCGGAGCCATTCCGAAGTTCTGCTCGATCGTTTCGCGCAGCTTGTGGAACTTGGCCCGCTCCAGCGCCGGGGGCAGGTTGCCGGCAAACGAGGTGAAGGGTCCGACCTCTTCCTCGAACGGCGGATTGACCCACGGGTGCAGCTGAACCCCGATCTCGGCCCGTCCATCGCGCACCGCGCTGGCCAGGATTTCGACTGCGAGACGCGAAGTGGCAACGGGATAGTCGACCAGGTAGACCGGAACGACACCGTGCCCTTCGCAGAATTGCTGGAACTTGGCGAGGCGCGAGACCGAGTGGAGCGTGTGGCCGCTGGCGCTGAGCGGCTGGTCCCAGTCAAACTCCTCCTCGGTGTCGACGGTCACGATGAACCGCTGCCCGAAGTCAGGCGCGAAGCGAACGAAGTGTTGGGGCTGATCGGCAATGGAAATCGGGACCATGGCAACCTGCCCCTTCGCGGCGGTGTTCATGCAGCGCTAGAGCTATTGCCGTTATCTTCGTTGTGCAAACAGTTATTTACTGCCGCCTGCGGGCATTCCGGTAAGGTCAGCACGAGCTCCTCTCCGGTGCGCTCCAGCCCGCCGCCGGCTGCCCTTGCCTCGGCGGCGGCAAGACGCAGCGTGAAGCCGCTGCCGAAGACGCCGGCGCTGATTGCCTGTCCGGAAGGCGGCAGGCTGGCAGCAAAGGGATCGGCCAGATCGGCGAGGGCGGCCGGCAGGGCGAAGCTGGCGCGGGCCAGCCCGCCTTCGGCGGCAAGCGTCACGTCGAGCACCTCGCCCGGCCGCGCCGCGCCGGCCAGTGTGGCGAGCAGGCGCCAGAGCAGGTGCTCGGCCTCGTCTCCCGTCATGCCGACGGTCAGGCGGGTTGCGCCGGCCTTCAGCGCAAAGCCGCTGCTGCGCGGAGCAGTGAACGATTCCAGCTGGTGGATCACTCCGGCGGCAAGGGCGGATAGGTCGGCCGAGCCGGGCTCCGGCGTCAGCACGCCCGATTCGAGGCGCGCCAGCCGGTCCAACTCGGCAAAGCCCGCAAGGATCCGTGCCGCGTCTCCGGCGATCGAGGCGGCGAGCGCACGGTATTCGTGGAGCAGGGGGCCGAACAGCTGCTGCTGTATTACCTCGGCAAAGCCCTGGATCGCGTTCACCGGCGTCCGCAATTCATGCAGGACCTGACGGATGCGGTCCGCCTCGGGATGGGCGGCGGGGGCCTCGGCTGCCGGAATGCGGCGCATCTGGCCAAGGTAGCCGCGGAACTGGCCGCCGTCGGAGAAATGGGGGGCGGCATCGAGTTGCCATTCACCGCAGATCGCGGGCGCACCGTGGAGCTCGACCACGAAGGCGCGGACCGGCTGGCGGCGGCGCAGCTTCTCGTCAATCGCGGCGCCCGCCGGTTGCGGCGAAAGGGCAGAGAGACGCAGGCCTACAACCATCGGGGCCACGGCCGGCTCGGCCCAGCCAATTCGCCCCGCCGCGTCGGTCTCGAAGCGGAAGGCGCCGGCCTGGCGCATCGCATGGTCCGGCTCGCCCAAGGGCAAGCGCGGGGAATCGTTGGCCGGCTGCAGGGTGCCGCCGGCCTCGCGGGTGCGGCGGAAGGCCTCGATCCGGCGGACGATGGCCGAGATGCCCTCCGCCGGCTGGAAGCCCGTGGCGGCAGGCGCTTCGGCGGCAAGGCGTGGCTTGGGACGGGCAGGTTCCGGCGCGGGCGCTTCTGCCGGCTCCGGTTCGGGGGCGACTGCGGTGGCGGAACTATCGCCCGCGGGAAGCGCTCGTTCGGCTATCCCAAGTTCGTCCAGCCGCCGTTCAAACTCCGGACCAAGGTCGCGCCGGGTGCGCAGCAGTCCGCGCGCGGCGAGGGGAAGGGCGGGGACGAGGTCCAGCCACTGCTCGGGCTCCAGCCGCGCCGAACGGATCGCGGCGAGGGCCACGGCCGGAGCATCTGCGGCAAGGAGTGCAACCAGTGCAGGGTTACGCAGCCTTACGCCGGCCTGACCAACCGCGCGGGCGCGTTCGTCTGCGGGAATGGCGTCTGCCAGCTCGCCCAGCCGCACCAGCGCCCGGTCCAGCAGGCCGCCACGCGCGTCCGCCGGGGTCGTGCCGACAAGGTCGAGCAGCTGCCGGTACTGTACGCGCATCGCGGCCGCGCCCTCTGTCCGGGCGTCCAGCACCGTGGTCAGGCGGTCATCAACGTGCATCGGTACTCCGGGCAGGGCAGGTCGCGAGTCAGGCCGGTTTGCGGCGTTCCGGACTGCTATGCACCGGAAGGGATTAGCAGCTTGTTACGTTTCGGGAAGTTTGTTTCCCGCAACCGTTGCAGAGCGGGACGATTGCGGAGCTGGCATACGGAAATTATACGCGGTTGGAACAGAGCGTCGCCGGCAGCGCGATTCGAGCAAGAATGCTGTGGTTGCGTAATAAAAAACAAGGAACCGTCATTCCATGGCCAATCTCGATCCGATCGACCGGCACATGCTGGCCGAACTGCAGGACGACGGGCGCATCACCAACGTCGAACTGGCCGCCCGCGTCGGCCTGACCGCTCCGCCCTGCCTGCGCCGGGTCCGGGCGCTGGAGGAAGCCGGGGTCATCCGCGGCTATCACGCCGATCTCGATCCGGCCAAGCTGGGTTTCGCCATCACCGTCTTTGCTCTCGTCTCGCTCAAGAGCCAGGCCGAGGAGGCCTTGCGCGGCTTCGAGGAGCACATGAAAAACCTGCCCGAAGTGCGCGAATGCCACATGCTCAATGGCGAGATCGACTTCATCCTGAAGATCGTCAGCCGCGACCTGCAGAGCTTCCAGGAGTTCCTGACCAGCAAGCTCACGCCGGCGCCCAATGTCGCCAGCGTCAAGACCAGCCTGAAGATCCGCACGGCCAAGCAGGTGCCCGGGGTGCCGATCGAGCCGTGATGGCATTGGTGGGGTGACACTGCGTCACCGTTCCACCCTGCCGCCGTCTTGCCGCTTCGCCTCCCAGCCAGCAGGAGAACACCCGGATTTCAGCCCTCGCGCCGGGCGAGCCATTCCTCCAGCCACTTGATCGTGTAGTCGCCCGAGAGGAAGTCCGGCTCCTTGAGCAGGGCCTGGTGCAGCGGGATTGAGGTTTTTGGGCCGGTGACGACCATTTCCTCCAGCGCACGCTTCAGGCGCATGATGCAGCCTTCGCGGGTGCGACCGTAGACGATCAGCTTGGCGATCATCGAATCGTAATAGGGCGGGATGCGGTAGCCGGCGTAGAGCCCGCTATCGACGCGCACGTGCATGCCGCCGGCCGCATGGTAGCTCGTGACTTCGCCCGGCGATGGGGCGAAGGTCCACGGGTCTTCCGCGTTGATCCGGCACTCGATCGCGTGGCCCTTGAACTCGATGTCGTCCTGCTTGACCGAGAGCGGCAGGCCATCGGCGATGCGGATCTGTTCGCGGACAAGGTCGACCCCGGTGATTGCCTCGGTCACCGGATGCTCTACCTGCAGGCGGGTGTTCATCTCGATGAAGTAGAACTTGCCGTCTTCCCACAGGAACTCGATCGTGCCAGCGCCGCGATAGCCCATGTCGGCCATGGCCTTGGCGACCACGCCGCCCATCCGCTGCCGCTCGTCGGAGGAGATGACCGGGGAGGGGGCCTCTTCCAGCACCTTCTGGTGACGGCGCTGGAGCGAGCAATCCCGCTCACCGAGGTGGATCGCGTTGCCATTGCCGTCACCGAAGATCTGGAACTCGATGTGGCGCGGATTGCCGAGGTATTTCTCGATATAGACCGTGGCGTCGCCGAAGGCGGCCTTGGCCTCACTGCCGGCCTGCTGCATCAGCGTTTCGAGCTGGTCCGCCCCGGTGCAGACCTTCATGCCGCGCCCGCCGCCGCCCGAAGCGGCCTTGATGATCACCGGATAGCCGATCTCCTCGGCGATGCGGCGCGCCTCGTCGAAGTCTGACACGGCGCCGTCGGACCCGGGGACGAGCGGCAGGCCTAGGGCGCCGGCGGTGCGCTTGGCCTCCACCTTGTCACCCATGGTGCGGATGTGCTCGGGCTTGGGGCCGATCCAGGTAATGTCGTGGGCTTCCACGATCTCGGCGAACTTGGCATTTTCCGAAAGGAAGCCGTAGCCGGGGTGGATCGCGTCGGCGTGAGTGATCTCGGCGGCCGAGATGATCGCGGCGATGTTGAGGTAGGAATCGCGCGCCGGTGGCGGGCCGATGCACACCGCGTGATCGGCAAGGCGCACGTGCATCGCTTCGGCATCGGCGGTGGAGTGGACCGCAACGGTCTCGATCCCCATCTCGTGCGCGGCGCGGTGAATGCGCAGGGCGATCTCGCCGCGGTTGGCGATCAGCAGCCGGCGGATCGACACGGGCTTAGCCGATCACCACGAGGGGCTGGTCGAATTCGACCGGCTGGGCGTTTTCGACAAGGATCGCCTGGATCGTGCCCGCCTTGGGCGCGACGATCGGGTTCATGACCTTCATCGCCTCCACGATGACCAGGGTTTCCCCGGCCTTGACCGGCTTGCCCACGGCGATGAAATCCGCCGCGCCCGGCTCGGGAGCGAGATATACGGTGCCAACCATGGGCGACTTCACCGCATCGACCGGGGCCGTGGCAGGAGCGGCGGCAGCGGGGGCCTCGGCCGGAGCTGCGGGAGCGGCGGCTGCGGCCGGGGCCGGAGCGGCATAGGCAACCGGGGCGGCGGCGATCTGGCGGGCGACGCGGATCTTGCGCTCCCCGTCCTCAACCTCGATCTCGGACAGGCCGGTATCGGCCAGGAGTTCCGCGAGCTCGCGCACCAGCTTGCTGTCGATGTTCATGCCGGCGTCCTTCTTGCTGGCGTTCGTGTTGCGACCGGCTTCGGCCTTTCCGGCCTGTGGGTTAGCGCCCATGAAAACCTCTGTTGGTATCTGGCGCCCCCGTATCTCCGGTGGACCGCCACTGGCAAGGGCAAACGTCCGGTTGTCCCCGGAGCCTAGAAAGCGGCCACGGCCTGCAGGGCGAGGAGATAGCTGGTCGGGCCGAAACCGGCCACGGTCCCGCGTGCCGCCATGGCCACATAGCTGTGGCGGCGGAAGGGCTCGCGCGCGTGGACGTTGGACAGGTGCACCTCGATCACCGGCACGGAAACCGACTTGATCGCATCGTGCAGGGCAACGCTGGTGTGGGTATAGCCGCCGGGATTGAGGATCACCGCGCGCGCGCCCTTGAGCTGCGCCTCGTGGATCCAGTCGATCAGCTGGCCTTCGTGGTTCGTCTGGCGCAGGTCTATGGAAAGGCCCAGCGGCCCGGCCTTTTCCTCCAGCGCAACGCGAATGTCGTCCAGCGTCTCGCGCCCGTAGATCTCCGGCTCGCGCGTGCCCAGAAGGTTGAGGTTGGGCCCGTTCAGGACATAGACTGTGTTCGGCATGGCTCCCCCTCCGGCATCACGCTGGGCGCAGCTTTACGGGTGCTGCCCGCCAGCGCAAGCCGGAAAGGCATTACTTGTCGGTGCCGCGGGTCTTGCCCCACTGGCGGGCCGCCGTGTAGCCGAGATAGCCGGTGCCGAACAGCGCGTAGAGCGGCTCGGGCAGGCCGTTGAGGTAGGATGTCATGCCGGCGCCGATCGCCTGCGCCGTGTCCGGGTGGAACGCGGCAATCACGCCCATCGGCACCGACAGCAAGATCATTGCGTACATGACGTAAAGGAAGCTTGGCCGGGCGCGGCTGGTCCAGGGATCGGCCGAGTTCGCCTCGGCAACGATCGCGGAAAGCTGGGTGCGCAGCAGGTCCAGCTCCTGGGTGCCCTGAAGCTTGAGCAGCTCCAGCTTGGCGGCGTCGCGCTGCTTGGGATCGGGGATCACCTTGTCGATGATCGAGGTGATGGGACCGAGGAGTGCATCGAAAAGGCCCATGGCAGGGGGATCTCCGGCTGTGGTGGAATGGCCGAAATAACCGATATGGTTCGTGTAGGAAAATGCCGTCTGTTCAGGGAGCAGGAAGGTTCCGGAGCTCACCGTCGTTTGTCTAACCGCGTGCCGCAGACTATAGCAGACCGCGAATAAACCGATCGGATGGGTGTTTGATGAACAGGAACAGGATCTTGACGCTTGGACTTGCGGCTCTGGCTGCTCTGCCGGGCGGGCCGGCCATGGCTGCGGCAGGCTACGTCAACAACGCGGACCAGTGGAACCGGCTGACCCCGGCAGACAAGGCCGCCTACGTCCAGGGACTGAACGATACCGCCAACTTCGTCTTCGTGAACGACGATCTCGCCACCGGCCTCGTCAAGGCGGCGCGGACCCGGTGCCTGATCCAGACCAAGATGGCGCCCAACATGCTGTCCGACGTCATCACGACGGCCTATGCCAAGAACCCGGCGCTCCACTCGCAGCCGCCGATGATCGTCTATGTCGCCCGGCTGGCGGAGATCTGCCGGCCGATCATCAACGAGGAACGGGTGCGCATCGGCCTGCCGCCGCAGTAGGCTGGGGCCGGGCGGGCCGGGCGCCGCCCACACTTCATCTCCGACAGGCAAAGAAAAAGGCCCGCCAAACGGCGGGCCTTTCCCTTTTCAGCTGGGCGCCCTGGGTCAGAAGCCGAGGGTGAAGCCACCGCGAACCGCGGTACCGCCGTAGCTGTGGAAGCTGGTGGCGACGCCGGCGTTCAGGGCCAGGTTGTCGCTCACGAGCACGCCGAGCTGGGCAGCGACCGCCGCTTCGTCGCGGAAGGCACCGACGTTGGCGGTCAGGTTGATCTTCTTGTTCGGCAGGAACATGCCGCCTGACAGGGCCACCGCGGTGGCAATGCCGGCGTCAGACCGCTTGCGGTTGCTCTCGACCAGCGAGTTCAGGGTGGTGAGCGAGCTGTTCACGCCCGCAATGGCGGTGTCGACGTAGCCCTTGGTGGCGGCATCGGTCGCCGCGGTCGGGGTGCCGACGTTGGTGATGCGGTTGCCGTTCATGTTAAGCGACGAGGTGACCGACACGTTGGCGGCCGTCACGTTGGTTGCGGTCACGTTGGTGGCGGCAACGGTGCCGGTTGTGGTCAGGCCCGACGAGGTGATCGAGGTCGACGAGGTCGGCGACGAGTTCAGGGCCACCGAGACGACGCCGGTCGACGGGCTGAACGTGGCGGTGCCGCCGTAGGTCGCGAAGGTCACGCCCGAGGTGGTGACGCCGACGACGTTCTCGGTTACGGCAACGGTGTTGTTGGTGATCGCGCCGCTCGAGCTCAGGTTGCCGCCATACAGGATGGTGCCCGTGGTCCCCGAGGCCAGGGCCGCGCCGGCGGCGCCCGAGACCGAGATCGCGGTCACGCTGGCGGTGCCGACGTTGGCGGTGCTGGTCGTCGTGGTCGACGAGGCAACCACCGGCGGGGTGCCGGGGGTGAAGGTCTGGATCAGCGACGAGGACACGGCCTGCGGCTGCGAACCCGTGCCGCTGCCCGTGACGGAGTAGCCGAAGGTGCTGCCGTTGAAGGTGACGGTGCCGCCGGTGGTGGTGGCGCCGAGGCTGGTGGTCAGCGTCTGCTGCGTGACGGTGGTCGTCGTGTTGATGAACGGCGAGACAGTCGAGTCACCCGTGGTCGACGTGGTCGACGCGCCGGTGGTCACCGACGAGGTGGTGGTGCCGCTTACGCTGCCGCTGAAGCCAGGCACGGTCTGGGCGAAGGCGGGCACTGCGGACGCGGCGGCAACCGCTGCGCCAAGCAGGATCTTTTCCCTCATATTCATAAGACAACTCCACAAGATAGGTCGATCGAACCAAGATAAGCAGAGCGAAACCCCAATTTGCGACAGTGTCCCTACGACCCACTCGAACGCCCCCGTCGGGGTGCTCGGCTGCTTATGCTAAGACATCATCGCGAAAGCGGAATTGAGCCCCTCCAAGTCATTGAAAGGAAAAGGAAAAGAGAGATCCTCTGATCCGCCCTCCCAGCCAATGCACGGATTTGACTATATCTCCGGCGCTAACAGGTCAAGAAAACTCAGACTTCCTTCACCAGCAAATAAAAAACACTATTTGAATCAATGATATACTGGTGCCTTGCAGTTTAGCTTGTCCGAGCCTCGCAGCGGGCTATAGCGCCCACTTGGCGCAGCCCTCGCGCGGGCGCGTCCAGGAGAAAGCATGAAGCACGGACTGCAGGGGCGTTTCAGCAAGGCGAGCGCGGCTGAGGCGCGCCGGGATTATCCTGAAGCGGCAGGGATATACAATTCGATCCTCGCAAAGTTTCCCAACAACACGCGCGCGCGCCGGGCACTTCAGGCGCTCGAAAAGAAGATCGCCGCCATGGTCAGCCCGGTGACCCAGCTGGAATACGACGCGCTGCTCGCGATCTACCAGTCGGGGGACTGGGTTCAGGCCGAACGTCGCGCCCTGGCGCTGGTCCAGACCAATCCCGGCCAGCCGGCGTTCCACAACGTGCATGGCGCGGCCCTGCTGCAGCTGAAGCGCCCCGCCGAAGCCGAGCAGGCCTTCCGCCGCTCGATCGCGCTCCGGCCGGAGGTTCCGGACGGCCACAACAACCTTGGCAATGCGCTGAAGGACCAGGGCCGCATTGATGAGGCTCGGGCCTCCTACGAACGCGCGCTCAAGCTTTTCCCGGATTATGCCGATTGCTGGAACAACCTCGGCACGGTCCACCAGGCCAACCAGGACTGGGACGAGGCGCTGGCCGCCTATGACAAGGCCATGGCGCTGCGCCCCGACTATGTCGACGCGATCAACAACCGCGCCACCGCGCTGATGGCGATGAAGCGCTATGCCGAGGCCGAGGAAACCTTCCGCCGCGCGCTGGAGCTTGCGCCGAACTATGCGCAGATCCACGGGAACCACGGCCAGGTCCTGCTCGAGCAGGAGCGCTATCCCGAAGCCATCGCCGCCTATGAAAAGGCTGTCGGCCTCCTGCCGACCTATGCCGAGGGGTGGAACAACCTTGGCGTCGCACTGCGCCGCTCGGGCCGCACGGAAGAGGCGCTGGCCGCCTATGAAAAGGCCATGGCCCTGTCTCCCGACGTCGCCCGGGCCCGCGGCAACAAGGCCGGGCTGCTGCTGGCCGAGGGCATGGTCGAGGGCGCAGCCGAGGAATTCCTCGCCGCGATCGAGACCGATCCGAACGATGTCGAGGCGATCCACGGGCTCGCCATCATCCTGTTCGATTCTGCCGACTACGCCCAGGCACTCGCCCTGTTCGACCGCGTGCTGGAGCTGAAGCCGGACCACCCCTTCGCAATCAACAACCGCGGCAACTGCCTGCGCGCGATGGGCTGGCTGAGCGAGGCCGAGCAATCCTACAGCCTGGCCGTCAAGGAGCAGCCGTTCCAGGCGATCATGTGGGCCAACCTCGGCTCGGCGCGGCAGGACCTCGGCCGCCCCTCAGAGGCGATCGAGGCCTATACCTATGCGCTTGAGCTCGATCCCACGCTGGCCGAATGCCGCGTCCAGCGCCTGCACCAGCGCGCCCGCCTGTGCGACTGGAGCGAGATGGCGGGCATCGGCGCTGAGCTGGCCCTGTCCGAAGGGCAGAAGGAAGTGCCCGCCGCGTTCCCCATACTGGGCATGCTCGACGATCCTGCCTACCAGTTGCGCCGGGCCCAGGCCATGGCCGGTCGCTGGGCCGCCGTCGCGCCGAAGGTCTACCCGCCGCGCCCGGGCCGAGCCGACGGGCGCCGCATCCGGATCGGCTACTTCTCCGGCGACTTCCACGATCACGCGATCATGTATCTGGCCTCCGGCCTGTTCCGCGAGCACGACCGCAACCGCTTCGAAGTCTTCGGCTACAGCTCCGGTGCCGTCCGGCGCGGCCCCATGCGCGAACGCGCCGAGGCCGATATCGAGCACTTCCACGACGTGCTGGAGGTGTCTGACCCCGACCTGCTCGACATGGTGAGGGCCCACGATCTCGATATCGCGGTCGACGTCAGCGGCTACACCAAGGGCTACCGCACGGCGCTCTTTGCCAACCGCGTCGCTCCGGTGCAGATCAATTACCTCGGCTTTCCGGGCACCATGGGGTCGACCTTCATGGACTATGTGGTGGTCGATCCGCTGCTGGTCGCGCCCGAAGAACGGGAGTTCGTCAGCGAGAACCTGCTGGTCATGCCGCACTGCTACCAGCCGAACGACAGCACCCGCCCGGTTTCCGAAGCTCCGCTCTCCCGCGCCGATTTCGAGCTGCCCGAAGACGGCTTCGTGTTCTGCTGCTTCAACCAGGGATTCAAGATTACCCCGCGCGAGTTCAACATCTGGATGCAGCTGCTGAAGGCGGTGCCGGACGCAGTGCTGTGGCTGATGGCCGGTGATCCGGTGGTGAAGACCAACCTGCGGAGGGAAGCAAAGGCCCGCGGGGTCGATCCGGCGCGGCTGGTCTTTGCCGGGCACATGCCGAACGACCTGCACCTGGCCCGGCACCGGCTGGCCGACCTGTTCCTCGACACCTTCGCCTATACCGCGCACACTACAATGAGCGATG
>Ga0207698_10000788_pt1 | contig 18477 bp, 17 predicted proteins | sample KBSCornC22_FD_184298 | JGI IMG/M metagenome (GOLD analysis project Ga0207698, IMG submission 184298) | Corn rhizosphere microbial communities from Kellogg Biological Station, Michigan, USA - KBS Corn C2-2 (SPAdes) (version 2) | ecosystem: Host-associated > Plants > Roots > Rhizosphere > Soil ... | reverse complement strand
GTTCGGGACCAGCGCCGAGCACAAGGAGATCCTCGAGACCTACCGCATGTTCGCCTACGACGAAGGCTGGTCGCGGCGGATCAATTCGGCGATCGACAGCGGCCTCACCGCCGAAGCGGCGATCGAGCGGGTGCAGCAGCGCACCCGCGCCCGCATGCAGGAGATCGACGATCCGCTGCTTCAGGAGCGGATGCACGACCTCGAGGACCTGTCGAACCGGCTGCTGCGCATTGTTTCAGGCCGCATCGGGACCGCGGCGCAGACCGGCCTCAACCGCGACACGGTGCTGATCGCGCGCAACCTCGGGCCCGCCGAGCTGCTCGAATATGACCGGCGGCGGCTCAAGGCGGTGCTGCTCGAGGAAGGCTCGCTGACCAGCCACATGACGATCGTCGCGCGGGCGATCGGCGTTCCGGTGATCGGCCGTCTCCACGACATCCGCCACAGCGTCGAGGAAGGCGAGCCAATCCTGGTCGACGGCGACAACGGAAGCGTGATCATCCGGCCGACCCGCGCGCTTCTTTCGGGCTTCGAGCAGCGCATGGCGCTGAGCCAGAAGCGCCGCGCCGAGTTCGCGGCGATCAAGGCGCTTCCCGCGCGCACCCGCGACGGCGTGAAAGTCAGCGTGATGGTCAATGCCGGCCTCGCCGAGGACGCGGCTGCGCTGCCGATGACCGGCGCCGACGGGATCGGCCTGTTCCGCACCGAGTTCCAGTTCCTCGTCTCGGCGACGCTTCCCGGGCGCGAGCGCCAGCAGCGGCTCTACACCAAGGTGCTCGACTATGCCGGCGACCGGCCGGTGGTGTTCCGCACCGTCGACATCGGCGGCGACAAGGCCCTGCCGTACCTCACCGACGACGCCGAGGAGCAGGCCGAGAACCCGGCGATGGGCTGGCGCGCGCTGCGCCTGTCGCTCGACCGCTCGACGCTGCTTCGGGCGCAGGCGCGGGCGCTGATCGAGGCATCCGCCGGCAAGGTTCTCCGGGTCATGTTCCCGATGGTCTCCGAACCGTGGGAGTATGAGCAGGCCCGCGCGTTGATCGAGGAGCAGGTCGAGTGGGCACGAAAGGCCCATCGGAAGCTCCCGACGCGGATCGAATTCGGCGCGATGCTCGAAGTGCCGAGCCTCGCCGAGATGCTCGACCAGCTCTTGCCGCGGGTCGACTTCATCTCGATCGGGACCAACGATCTGACGCAATTCCTGTTCGCCGCGGACCGCTCCGACCCACGGCTTGCGCAGCGCTACGACTGGCTCAGCCCCGCGATCCTGCGCTTCCTCAAGCGTGTGCTCGATGCCGCCCGCGCCGCGCGGGTGCCTGCGCGCGTATGCGGCGAAATGGCGGGCCGCTCGCTCGAGGCGATGGCGCTGATCGGCATCGGCGCGGAGAATTTCTCCATCACTCCCGCGGGCGTCGGACCGGTCAAGGCCATGGTCCGCTCCCTCGATGCCGCGGCCATCCGGGCGCGCATGGACCAGCTTCTCGCGCGGCCGCCCAAGGACATGCGCAAGGCGCTCACGGACTGGGCGCGGCGCCATTCGGTCACCATTGGATAGGTTGCGGTTGACAGGGCCGCCGCAGGCCTAAACAGTGGCTTTGCGACGCATTTTCAAGGCGAGGCGATGGACGAAGAGCTGGTCGAGTCCGATGTTCCGACGGTTGGCGAGCGGCTGAGGGCTGCGCGCGAGGAAAAGAAGCTCAGCCTCGAGGACATCGCGGCGCAGACCCGCATTCCCCAGCGCCATCTCGAAAGCATCGAGAATGCGGAATGGGACAAGCTTCCGGCGCCGACCTACACCGTCGGATTCGCGAAGAGCTATGCCGGCACTGTGGGGCTCGACCGCAACGACATCGGCGAGCAGCTGCGCGAGGAAATGGGCGGCCAGCGCTTCGCGTCGTCGCAGTCCGAGGTGATCGAGGCCGCCGACCCGGCGCGCACGATGCCGAGGTGGCTCGTCGTCTCGGCCGTGGCCGCCATCATTGTGCTTATTCTGGTCATGACCCTGCTCAACCACCGCGCGCTCGAGCAGCCCGGTCCAACCGCCGCCACGCCGCCGCCGACCGCGGCGGTCGCGCCTAAGCCGCCGATGCAGCAGCCGACGGCTCCCGCGGGCGCGGCCCAGGGACCGGTGGTGCTGACGGCGACCGGCCCGGCGTGGATCCAGGTGACCGACCAGGGGAAGACCTTGTTCATGGGCGAGCTCCAGCCGGGCCAGGCCTACACCGTTCCCGCAACGGCGACTGCGCCGCTTCTCAAGGCCGGCAAACCGGAAGCGCTCAAGGTGACCGTCGGCTCCACCGTGGCGCCGCCGGTCGGCCCGCCGGGCAAGGTCGCGTCGAAGGTCAGCCTCAAGCCCGCCGACCTGCTGCGCGGCCCAGGCCAGACGGCGCCCGCCGCGCCGGCGCAGCCTGTCGCCAATGCGGCGGCGGAATAGATTCATCCGCGGGCAAGGCGACCCGCGGCACAGTCGCGTTGAAAACCGAAGCGTGGGGAATTTTTCAGTGAAATTGATGCGCCCGATCACCGCCCTCGCGGCCGCCGCGCTGGTTGCGCTCGTCCCGGCCTCGACCGCGCTCGCGCAGCGCCAGCCGCCGACCCCCGAGCAGCGCATCCAGCGGCTCGAGCGGCAGGTCGACGAGTTGCAGCGGCGCATTTTCCCCAAGGGGCGCCCGGCGGACACCGCCGGATATGCCGACGACCCGGCCGCGACGCAGTCCTCGGTGATCAGCCTCGATCAAAGGCTGGACGCGCTCGAGCGGCAGATGGCCGACATGCTCCGCCAGAGCGAGGAGAACGGCAATCGCCTGCGCAGCGTCGAGGCGAGCGTCGGACAGCTCAAGACCGACGAGGACCAGCGCATCTCGACCCTGGAGCAGCGCATCAGCGCGGCCGAGACCGCGGCCCAGGCGGCGCCTTCGGAGCCCGCGCCGGACAACACGCCTCCGCCCTCCGGCAAAACCAAGGGCAAGACGGCCGCCACTCCTGCCAAGAGCGCGGAAACCAAGCCGCCGAAGACCACCGAAGCGGCGTCGGCGACGACGAGCGGAGACGAGGCCGCTGCCGCTCCCTCCGACCCCGGCGAGGACGCCTACAGCCAGGGCTTCCACCAATGGGAAGCCGGCGACTACGACAGCGCGATCAGCACGCTTCGCAGCTTCGTGAAGGCCTATCCGAAGCACCGCCGCGTGAGCTACGCCAACAACCTCATCGGCCGCGCGCAGCTCGACAAGGGCGACGCCCGGGCCGCGGCCGCGACCCTGCTGGCCAACTACCGCACGGACCCCGGCGGCGACCGTGCCCCGGACAGCCTCTATTATCTCGGCCAGGCGCTGATGAAGCTCGGCCAGCCGGGCCAGGCGTGCAAGGCCTATGGCGAGCTCGACGCGGTCTACGGTGCCAAGATCCGGCCCGACCTCAAAAAGCTGGAGACCGACGCCAAGGCGCAGGCGAACTGCAGCTGATGTGCTAAATCCTGCCCGATGGTTCCCGGGCAGGCCTCGATCGACCGTTTCCGCCGCGACCTCGACGCGGTCGTGGCGCCGGGGGCGACGATCGGCATCGCCGTTTCGGGCGGTCCCGACAGCCTTGCGCTCCTGCTCCTCGCCGCCGCGGCCCGGCCCGGCCGAATCGAAGCGGCGACCGTCGATCACGCGCTTCGGCCGGAGAGCCGCGCCGAGGCGGAGATGGTCGCGGAAGTGTGCGCCCGCCTCGGCGTCCCCCACGCGATCCTCACGGCCACGTGGGATGAAAAGCCGGGGACTGCTGTCCAGGAGCGCGCGAGGACGATCCGCTATCGTCTGCTCGGCGAGTGGGCGCGGAAGCGGGGGCTGGAACTCGTCGCAACCGCCCATCACATCGACGATCAGGCCGAGACGTTGCTGATGCGCCTTGGCCGCGGCGCCGGCGTGCGCGGCCTCGCCGGGATGCGCCGCCTGTCGCGACGAACCGCGGCTGGCGTGCCGCTCGCTCGACCGTTGCTAGGCTGGCGCCATTCCGAGCTGCAGGCGGTGTGCGCCGCCTCGGGCGTTCAGCCGATCCACGATCCGAGCAACGAGGACGAGCAGTTCGAGCGTGTCCGCGTCCGGAATGCCCTTGCCGGGACCGACTGGCTCGACCCTGCCGCGCTCGCCGAGAGCGCCGACCATCTCGCCGAAGCGGACACCGCGCTCGACTGGGCGGCGGATGGCGAATGGCGGCGTGCTGTCACAGAGGTTCCGGATGGGCTCGTCTACGCGCCCGGCGATGCCCCGCCCGAAATCCGCCGCCGAATCCTCGGCCGGGCAATCCTCTCGCTCGCGAGCGAAGGCGACACCGATCTGCGGCGACGGGAGCTCAACCGCCTCCTCGCGGCGCTCGAGACCGGGGGCACCGCGACTCTGCGCGGTGTGCAGTGCACGGGTGGCGCGGAGTGGCGCTTCAGCCGCGCCCGCGCCCGCCGCCGAACGAAGCCCTCAGCCGAGATTGGCGCGGTAGAAGGGCAGTAGCTCGGCCCAGGCGCGCTCGGCCTGAACCTCGTCGTAGGTCTGGCTGCCGGCGACGGTCCAGCCGTGGTTGGCGGGGTAAACCTCGACCACCGCGTCGCGGTGCGACGCCGCGAACGCGGACTTCAGCGTCGGCGCCTCGTCGGGCATCCGCGCGGCGTCGTTTTGGGCGATCAGCACCAGAAACGCCGCGCGTGTGGCCGGGATCAGCAGGTGCGGGCTGTCCGGCGTGCTGGTCACCAGCGCCCCCGGGTGGAAGGTCGCGACCGCGCCGATGCGCTCGGGCCGCGCCGCCGCGGTGCGGAACGCGATGGGGCCGCTCATGCAATAACCCTGCACCGCGGCCTTGCGCCCGCGATCGGTCTGCGGCTGCCTGTCGAGGAAGCTCACGAAGGCGTCGGAATCACGGTCGACCATCGCGTCCGAAAGCCCGTTCCGGAGCGCCATGATCCGGTTCATGTCGGCCTTGTTTCCGAAGTCGAACGCGCCCTTGACCACCGGCGCTTTCTTCATCCGGTAATAAGGGTTGGGAACCAGCACGACATAACCCTGCGCGGCGAGCCTCCGGCCCATTTCCCGGAACACCGGCCTCAGGCCGAGAATGTCGGCCCACATCAGCACCGCCGGCCAGCGTCCTCGTCCCGCGGGATGGAACAGCGCGGCATCGGCATGGCCGTCGGCCGTGCGGATGCTGACGTCCCTTCCGGTGACTCGCATGGCGCCGGGATCGGAAGCCAGTGCCGGCATTGCCACGCCGCCCGCCGCTGCGACCGCCCCCAAGCTCAGGACGACCGTGCGCCGCGTGACCGAAGTGTCCGCAACATAACCCTGGTGATTGCCGTCGCCGCACATCGACCCTCTCCCGCTGCCTGTCGAGCGATGCTTCCCGCAAAACGGCCGTTTGCGCAATCATTGGCGCTTCACGCGTACCATGGCGCTGACTAGGGTGGCGCGGCTTCCGGAGGGGATAAAATGCGTCATTTAGGTCAGTTGCTCGTCGCCGCGGCGGTTTTCGCCGTCGTTCAGCCTGTCACCGCCACCGCGCAGCCCGCGCCGTCTGCGGCGGCCGCGACGCAGAATGCCGAGGACGCGCGCCTCACCGCGTTCCTCGACGCCGAGTTCGCCAAGGACCTGAAAATGCGTCCCCAGCTCGCGGCACGGCTCGGGCTCAAGGAAGGCGAGGACAAGCTCGACGACATCAGCGACGCCGCCGAGCTGAAGCGGTTGCAGGCCCGCCGCGCCAGCGTCGCCCGAATGAAGGCCGAGTTCGATCGCGCGAAGCTCTCGCCGAAGGGCCAGACCAATTTCGACATCTGGGAAACCGAGTTCCAGCGGATGGAGCTGCAGTACAAGTACCGCCGCTACACGCCGCCTTTCTATTCCTTCCTTTATTCGGTGCACTCGCAGCTGCCGAACTTCCTGATCAACACCCACACGGTCCGCGATGCCGCCGACATGCGCGCCTACAACGCGCGCATCCGCGCAATCCCCGCCGTGCTCGACACGGCGGTCGCGGAGACGAAGCAATCGGACGCGATGGGCATCTACGCGCCGAAGTTCGAGATCGAGCGGATCATCGACGGCAGCAAAGTGATCACCGGCGGCGCGCCGTTCGACGGCGGCAAGGACTCGCCGTTGTGGGCCGACGCCAAGGCCAAGGTCGGCAAGCTGGTCGCCGGCGGGAAGGTGACGCAGGCTGAGGCCGACGCGCTGCTCGCCGACACGCGCGCTTCGCTGCTGGCGATGAAGCCCGGCTACGACCGAGTGATCGCCTGGGCCGACAGCGAGCTTCCGACGGCCCCGAGCGGCCGCGTCGGCGCGATCTCGCTCCCAGGCGGCGCGGACTATTATGCCGCCGCGCTCAAGCTCAACACCACGCTCGACCTCAGCGCCGCGCAGATCCACCAGATCGGCCTCGACGAACTGAAGCGCATCGAGGGCGAGCAGGACGTGCTCGCGCGCCAGGCGGGCTTCGCCGACCGCAATGCCTTCTATGCCGACATGGCGAAGCGCAATCCGCCGCAGCCGTGGACCGACGAGCTTCGCGCCGCTTATCTCAAGCGGGCAAACGACATCATCGCCCACAATCGTTCGCTTCTTCCCAAGCGGTTCTACAACCTCCCGCAGTACCGCGCCGAGGTCGTTCGCGAGCCCTCGTTCAGCGAAGTCGCGGGCGGCGCTGCCCATGCTGCGCCGGCGAGTCCCGACGGAGTCCGCCCGGGCCGGGTCTACGTCCACCTGCTCGGCAAGACGCCCAACCCGGACGGGCTCACCGACCTCATGTGTCACGAGGGCATTCCCGGCCACGTCATGGCCGGCGACATCCAGGTTCGGCAGAAGGGCACGCCGCAGTTCCGCAAGGCCGGCGGCTACGTCGCCTTCAACGAGGGCTGGGCGCTGTACGCCGAGCAATTGTGCAAGGAGATGGGCGCCTATCCCGACATCGCGACCGATTTCATGCACCTCGACGCCGAGCATTTCCGCGCCGCGCGGCTGGTCGTCGACACGGGGATCCATGCGCTCGGCTGGACCGAGGACCAGGCGGTCAAGTACATGATCGACACCGGCCGCTTGCCCCCTGACCAGGCACGGTCGGAGGTGCGCCGCTACATCACGCTCCCGGGCCAGGCGACGGGGTACAAGATCGGCATGCTCAAGATCATGGAGCTGCGCCACAAGGCCGAGGCGGCGCTCGGCCCGAAGTTCGACGTCAAGGCGTTCGACGACCTGATCATCAGCGATGGGTCCCAGCCGCTGCCGGTGCTCGAACGGCGGGTCGACGAATGGATTGCCGCCCAGAAGTGACCGGCGCCCGACCATGACGGAGATTCAGCAGAAGCCTCGCTACTCCGGCGGCGGCGCGATCATCATGCTGATCATCGCCGTTCCGCTGTGGAACGAGTTCCGGGTGCGCGGAGACCTCGGCTGGAACATCTTCCTGGCGCTGCTGCTGGTCGGCCTGTGCGTCGCTGCCGTGCTGCTCCAGCGCTATTTCTGGCGCCACGCCGCTGAAATCGGCGAAGCGCGCTTCGACACGACCAACAAGCCGAGCGACTCCTAGCCCCGTTCACCGCATCCTAAGCCTCACATTGTTATTGGGACCGATGCGCCTATTTTAGGTGAAAGCGCGTTTCCTGCGCGGAAAGACGAGTGATGAACGACAAGGAAAAGAAGCCCGGCAACCCCTGGACCAAAAGTCTGTTGATCTGGGGCGGTGCGATTTTCGCGCTGTTCCTGCTCGTCCAGATGATCGGCGGAGGCGCGCGCACCGCGACTGGTCAATCAATCTCTTATTCGGATTTCGTCCGCCAGGTTGATCAGGGCAACGTCCGATCGGTGACCATCGCATCCAGCGGCACCGGAAACAGCACGATCAGCGGCAAGCTCGACACCGGCGAGACCTTCAACACGATCGCCCCCGGCGATGCGAAGGTCTCCGACAAGCTCATCGAGAAGGGCGTGGCGGTCCAGGTCAAGGCCGAGGAGCAGTCGAGCATCTGGATGTACATGCTCTACAATTCGCTGCCGTTCCTGCTGATCCTCGGGATCAGCTTTTTCGTCATGCGCCAGATGCAGAAGAACGCCGGCTCTGGCGCGATGGGCTTCGGCAAGAGCCGCGCCCGAATGCTGACCGAGAAGCAGGGCCGCGTCACCTTCCAGGACGTCGCCGGGATCGACGAGGCTCGCGAGGAGCTCCAGGAGATCGTCGAATATCTCAAGGACCCGGGCAAGTTCGCCCGGCTCGGCGGCAAGATCCCGAAGGGCGCGCTGCTGGTCGGTCCTCCGGGCACCGGCAAGACCCTGCTCGCCCGCGCGATCGCGGGTGAGGCGGGCGTTCCCTTCTTCACCATCTCTGGCTCGGACTTCGTCGAGATGTTCGTCGGCGTCGGCGCAAGCCGCGTCCGCGACATGTTCGACCAGGCCAAGAAGAGCGCGCCGTGCATCGTGTTCATCGACGAAATCGACGCCGTCGGCCGCCATCGCGGCGCCGGCCTCGGCAACGGCAACGACGAGCGCGAGCAGACGCTGAACCAGCTGCTGGTCGAGATGGACGGCTTCGAGGCCAATGAAGGCATCATCATCATCGCCGCGACCAACCGTCCTGACGTGCTCGACCCGGCGCTTCTGCGGCCCGGCCGTTTCGACCGGCAGGTCGTGGTGCCGCGCCCCGACATCGACGGCCGCGAGCAGATCCTGCAGGTCCACATGAAGAAGGTGCCGCTGGCGCCCGACGTCGACGCGCGCGTGATCGCCCGCGGAACGCCGGGCTTCTCGGGCGCCGACCTCGCCAACCTCGTCAACGAGGCCGCGCTGCTCGCCGCCCGCAAGGGCAAGCGCCTGGTCGCGATGCACGAGTTCGAGGAAGCCAAGGACAAGGTGCTGATGGGCACCGAGCGCAAGTCCATGGTCATGACCGAAGACGAGAAGCGGATGACCGCCTACCACGAGGCCGGCCACGCGATCGTCGCGCTCAACGAGCCCGCGTCCGACCCGATCCACAAGGCGACGATCATCCCGCGCGGACGAGCGCTTGGAATGGTCATGCGCCTGCCGGAGCGGGACAGCTACAGCTATCACCGCGACAAGATGTACGCGAACCTCGCCGTGGCCATGGGCGGCCGCGTCGCCGAGGAGATGATCTTCGGCTACAATAAGGTCTCTTCGGGCGCCTCGTCGGACATCCAGTACGCGACGCAGCTCGCGCGCGACATGGTCACCCGCTGGGGCATGTCGGACGCCCTCGGGCCGCTGCAATATGCCGAGCCGGAGGAGGAAGTGTTCCTCGGCTATTCGGTCAACCGCCAGCGCCAGATGTCGAACGAGACCGCGCAGGCGATCGACGCCGAGATCCGCAAGATTGTCGAGGGCGGCTACGCCCGCGCGCAGACCGTGCTCACCGAACAGCGCGACCAGCTCGAAGCGCTCGCCAAGGCGCTGCTCGAGTTCGAGACGCTGTCGGGTGACGAGATCAAAAAGGTGATCGAGGGCGAGACGATCGACCGCGGCGGCGCCAAGGGTCCCTCGATTCCGGCCGCTGGTTCCTCGATCCCGAAGGCCAAGCGGCCGAAGCCCGGCACCATCGGCGGCCCGGCGACCGCGGGCGTTTGATCTCCCTCTCCCGCTTGCGGGAGAGGGCCGGGGTGAGGGCCTACTCGAACGCGCCGACCATCACGAGGAAGCTGGCGAACAACGAAATCGCGATGAACGCGAAAATCGTGAGCAGCGACGCACGCCAGATCGCGCTGCCCTTGCTCAAGCCGTAAGTGCCGCGAAGCTGCCGGTACATGTGGAACGGCGGCACGAAGAACGCGATCCCGGCGAGGCTGTCGGAAATGACGCCGACGAGCGACGACGCGGCCAGAAGCAGCATCATGAAGCACAGCGAATAGGTGACGAACACCGTGTGGTCGTAGAGCTTGAAGCGGCGGCTGAACGGGAACAGCAGCCATACGAACGGCACCGAGATCGGGATCAGCGCCCAGCTGAACTTGTAGGCGTTGGTCTTGAGCTTGAAGAACAACAGTTCCGGGTTCTTTGCTGCCTGGTTCAGCTGATCGCCGAACGCTGAGCCAAGGCCGCCGAGGAACTGGCTCGCGAACGCCATGTTCGCATCGGCCTTGCCCTCCTTCACCGCCTGGAGGGCCGCGATCTCGCCGTCGAGGTCCTTGATCTTGTCGTCGAGCGCGGCGGCGACTGGCCCTCTGGCGCCCGCCCGCTCTCCTTTCAGGATGGCGAGCTTCTGCTGGTCCTTGCTGAGCTCCTTGAGCGCATCGGCCTGCACCTTGGCGGTCGCGTGGCTGCTGCTGCTGGTCATTCCGACCACCGCGAACATGAAGAAGACGCAGAACAGGAACAAAGCGATCGGCGAAACGAACCGCGCCCGTTGTCCGTCGATGTAGCGGCGCGTGAGCTCGCCCGGCCGCCAGACCAGCATCGGGATGGTGTTCCACAGCTTTCCCTCGAGGTGGAACACGCCGTGGGCGAGATCGTGGAAGAAGGCGGTCAGCGTCTTGTGGACGTGCGCATGCTGTCCGCATTCGTGGCAGTAGGACCCGGCGAGCTCAGCGCCGCAGTTGAGGCAGCGGGTCTCGTGCGTGTGCCCCGCACCGGCTTCGCCCGCCGCGGGTTCGACTGCACGGCCGAGCACGCCGCCAGTGATTGCATCGCCGATCGCTTCGAAATTCCCGCCCATCATTCCCCCTTCGCGCATATTATGCTGCGCAGTGGTCACGTGCTAGCCGTTCGCGCATGGCCCGCATCGGTCTCCTCGGCGGCTCGTTCAACCCTGCGCATCGCGGCCACCGGCGCATCAGCCTGGAAGCGATGCGGGTGCTCGGCCTCGACGAGGTGTGGTGGCTGGTCTCGCCTGGCAATCCGCTCAAGGAAGGGGCGAAGGACATGGCGCCGTTCGGCGTGCGGCTTGCCTCGGCGGAGGCGATGGCGCGCGGCGCGCGCATTCGAGTCAACGATTTCGAGCAGCGGCAGGGCACTCGCTTCACGGTCGACACGGTCCGCCGGCTCAAACGGCTTTGTCCGCAGCACCGCTTCATCTGGTTGCTCGGAAGCGACACCCTGCCGAATTTTCACAAATGGCGTGATTATCGCGGTTTAGCCCGCGAAGTGCCGATTGCGGTGATTCGCCGTCCGGGTTATGATTCAGCTGCCCACGCGGCGCGCGCGATGGGCTGGCTGCGGCGGTTCGTCCATCCGTCCGGCCAAGCGAGTCACTGGACGGAATGGAGTGCACCGGCGATCTTCTTTCTTCGCCTGCCGCCCGATCCGACCTCCGCAACCGCCATTCGCGCGCAAGACCCAAGCTGGTATCGCCGATCCTCTCCGCGCGCACAGTCCCGCGCCGGGCCCGGCCTGCCCCGGTTCGCCAGGAGACCCCTTGACCGAACATCCCGCTGAATCCGCCGGCACCGGCCGTCCTCCGGCCGACGTCGAGCAGCTCCACAAGCTCGTTCTCCAGTCGCTCGATGACGACCAGGCGCAGGAGGTCGTGTCGATCCCGCTCTCGGGCAAATCGAACATCGCCGACCACATGGTGATCGCCTCGGGCCGGTCGACCCGCCAGGTCGCGTCGATGGCCGTTAAGCTTGCCGACAAGATAAAAGAGCAATTTGGAAGGAACGTTCGGATCGAGGGGCTCCCGGCGGCGGATTGGGTGCTGATCGATGCGGACGATGTCATCGTTCACATCTTTCGTCCGGAAGTCAGAAATTTTTACAATTTGGAGCGAATGTGGGCATTTGGCGACGAAGCGAATGTGAGCGCGGCTCGCGGGTGAGGGACATGCGATATATTGCCGTTTTCCTGTCGTTGCTGGCGTTCGTCGCAGCTCCTGCGACGGCCGCCTCTTCTCCCGACCTCGTGTCGGTCGAGCAGCAGCTCAGCTCGCTGGTCTCCGGAAGCTCGGCCGACGTCGGCATCGCCGCGGTCGACCTCAACACGGGCGAGAGCGTCAGCATCAAGGGCGACACGCCGTTTCCGATGGCGAGCACGGTCAAGGTCGCGATCGCGGCGCTTTACCTGTCGCAGGTCGATCACGGGCAGAAGAGCCTCGACGACACGATCAACGGCCAATCGGTCCGGACGCTGATGAACCGGATGCTCATCTACAGCGACAATCATGCGGCCGACATCCTGTTCAAGGACGTGGGCGGCCCGCACGCGGTCCACTCGTGGCTCGTCGACAACGGCGTCCACGGCGTTCACGTCGACCGCACGATCGCGCAGCTGCTCGCCGCCAAGCGCGACCTGTGGGACACCCGGGATTCGAGCACGCCCAAGGCGATGGTCGATCTGCTCAAGCGCATCTACAAGGGCGACCTGATTTCGCTTCAGAGCCGCAACTATTTGCTCGACGTGATGGCCAAGTGCCACACGGGACGGAATCGCATGAAGTGGCTGCTCCCCGCCGGAACGCCGGTCGAGCACAAGACCGGGACGCTGAATGGCCTTGCCGACGACGTCGGCTTCATCAGCATGCCCGACGGGCATCGCATCGCGGTCGCGATCTTCGCGCGCGGCGGATCGGACCGGCCGCGGACGATCGCCGTTGCCGCGCGCGCGATCTACGACGGATTCAAGTCGCTGTTCAGCTGGCCCTTCCGCCCGGCGCTCACCGCGCAGTAGGTGCTGCTGCACATCGTCGCTCGCGGAAAGATCGGCCGCGCCCCGGAAGCCGATCTCGTCGAACGCTATCTCAAGCGCATTTCCTGGCCGACGAAGCTGACCGAGCTCCCGGACCGCGGCGGCAAGATCCCCGATGCGGCGCCCGCGAGCGTCACCGTCGTGCTCGACGAGCGCGGCGAGCCACTTTCCTCGACCGAGCTCGCGCGCATGCTTGAGCGCTGGCGCGACGGCGGCAAGCGTGAGGCGCGCTTCCTGATCGGCGCGGCGGACGGCCACGACGACGCGCAGCGCGCCGGCGCCGATTTGCTGCTCAGCTTCGGCCCCGCGACCTGGCCGCACCTGCTCGCCCGCGCGATGCTCGCCGAGCAGCTGTTCCGGGCGACGTCGATCCTTGCGAACCATCCCTATCACCGCGAAGGTTAAGCGATGAGGCCGCTCGCCATGATCCTGCTGCTGACCCCGCTGGTCGCCGCAAGCGCGCCCGCGCAGCCGCAGGCGACGCCGCTCGAGCAGCAGCTCCAACAGGCGCGCGGCGAGCAGGCGGCGGCCGAGGCCGAAACGGCAAGGCTCGAGAAAGCCGCCGCGGCGGCACGCGGCGAGGCCCAACGCCTGCAAACGCAGCAGGCGGCGGCGGCCCAGGCGATCGAGGCGGCCGAGGCGCGGATCACCGCCGCAGGCGCGCAATTCCGTCTCGCTGCCGCCGAGGTTGCCGCCGAGCGGCAGCGGCTGGCGCAGGAGCAGCAACCCGTGTCGTCGCTCCTCGCGGGGCTGGCGGTCATGGCGCGCCGTCCGCCGTTGCTGGCGCTCGCCGACGGCGGGAGCACCGACGATTTCGTACGAGTGAGCGTGCTGCTCGATTCCACCCTGCCGGTGATCCGCAGCCGCACGCGCGGCCTTTCCGCACAGCTTGCCCGCCAGCAGCAGCTCGAGAGTGCGGCGCTGTCGGCGCGCGCCGAGCTGGTGCGCAGCCGCCAGGCGCTGGCGTCGAGGCGCGAGCAGTTCGCCGAGCTCGAACGGCGGGCGATCTCGCGCTCGCTTGCCGCGGGCGGCGAGGCGCTGAGCACCGGCGACGTCGCCATCGCCGCCGGTGAGCAGGTCGAGCAGCTGCGCGGGGAGCAGGTGGGCAGCCGCTCGGCCCGCGCGCTCGCGAGCCTGCTTGCGTCCGAAAAGGCCGCGCCGCCGCGGCCGTTCGCGCCTGCTGGTCCGCCGCCGCGGCCGCCGTTCGCTTATGCGCTTCCGGTCAGCGCCCCGGTGATCGAGGGCCTGGGCGCCGTCAACGACAGCGGCGTGCGCTCGCGCGGGACCCGCTTCGCCACCGCGCGCGGCGCGCCGGTCAGCGCTCCCGCCGACGGGGTCGTGCGCTTTTCGGGGCCTTTCCGCGATTTCGACGGCGTCGTCATCCTCGACCACGGCGGCGGCTGGATGAGCCTGATCGTCAACGTCTCGTCGCCGCTGAAGCCGGGGCAGAAGGTCGCGAGGGGCGCTCCGCTCGGTCGCGCGCTCGGGCCGATCGAGGTGGAGCTGTCCCGAAATGGGCAGCGATTCTCGCCCGCTCTCATCGCAGGTTCATCTCAAACTCTGTCAAAGGGCCCGAAAGGCGGCTAAACGCTCGCCATTCCGAGACCCGCGCAACTGGGACGCGACCAAATGAAGCTCACAGCCAAGTTCCTTCCGCCGCTCGCGCTCGTCGGAGCGCTCGCCCTGGTCCCCGTGACCGCCAGCTCCTTCGCTGCCGCGGACACGACCAATTACCAGGAGCTCGAGAAGTTCATGAGCGTCTACGAGCGGGTCAAGGCGAACTATGTCGAGCCCGTCGACGACCACACGCTGATCAAGGGTGCGATCGACGGCATGCTCGCCGCGCTCGACCCGCATTCGAGCTATGCCGAGGGCGCGGACTTCGACCAGCTCAAGACGACCACCGACGGCAATTACGGCGGCCTCGGCCTCACCGTCTCGATGGAAGACGGGATCGTCAAGGTGATCGCCCCGACCGAGGACACGCCGGCGTGGAAGGCCGGAATCAAGGCCGGCGACTATATCACCCACATCAACGGCGAGTTCCTCAACGGGATCACGCTCGACCAAGCCGTCGAGAAGATGAAGGGCGACCCCGGCACGCCGGTCAAGCTGACCATCGTCCGACCCGGTCGCGACAAGCCGTTCGACGTCACCATCGTCCGCCAGCGCATCGAGCTGCACCCGGTCAAATGGGAGATCAAGGACGGGATCGGCTACATCAACATCAACACCTTCACCGGCAATGTCGGCGAACAGGTGAAAGCGGCGCTGGTCGGGATCGACAAGGCGACCGGTGGGCACCCGATCGGCTACGTCGTCGATCTTCGCTCCAACCCCGGCGGGCTGCTCGACCAGGCCGTCGACGTCGCCGACGACTTCCTCAACAGCGGCGAGATCGTCTCGCAGCGCGGCCGCACCAAGGACGATATCGAGCGCTATTACGCGAAGGCGGGCGACATGGCCCATGGGCTTCCGGTGATTGTCCTGACCGATGCCGGCACCGCGTCAGCCTCGGAGATCGTCGCGGGCGCGCTCCAGGACCATCATCGCGCGCTGATCATGGGCGAGACGAGCTTCGGCAAGGGCTCGGTCCAGACCGTCGTTCAGACCGGGCCGGACTCGGCGCTGAGGCTGACGACCGCGCGTTACTACACGCCGTCGGGCCGTTCGGTTCAGGCGGGCGGAATCCAGCCGGACATCACCGTGCCGGAGCTCACCGATCCCGACTACAAGGACCGCAAGGTCATTCGCGAGGCCGACCTCAGGAAGCACCTGCTGGCCCAGACCAAGGTCGACGACGCGCTGCTGGAAAGCGACAACACGCCCGACCCGCGCTTCACCGCCAAGCCCGAGGAGCTGAAGAAGCAGGGCATCAAGGACTTCCAGCTTTATTACGCACTGAACACGCTCAAGCGCCTCGCCGGGCCCGCTCCGACCGCCGTCGCGGCAGGCAGCGGCGCGCCGAAGAAGTCGCGGTAGTCGCCAGTGGCTGACGCGGTCGCGTTGCGGTCGGGTCCCTCGGCCGGGTTGCAGCGGGTCGCGACGGCGCGGCTGATTGCGTTGCTTCTGCCGGCGGCGCTGCTCACCGGCGCCTTCGCTTCCGAATATATCGGCCACCTTCATCCCTGCGAGATGTGCTGGTGGCAGCGCTATGCGCACATGGTCGCCTTCGCGCTTGCGGTGATCGCCTTCACGGCTCCGGCGCCGTCAGCGCGCGCGCGCACCTTCACCTTGCTCGCCGCGCTCGGGATCGCCGCGTCGGGCGCGATTGGCGTCTATCACGCGGGCGTCGAAGCCCACGTCTTCGAAGGATTCACGACCTGCAGCGCCCTGCCCAAGGCGGCGAGCACGGCCGATCTCCTGCGGCAGATCACCCACGCGCCGCTGGTCCGCTGCGACGAGGTCCAGTTCCGCTTCCTCGGCATTTCGATGGCCGGCTGGAACGCGATCCTGTCGCTCGGCGGCGCTGCGCTGATCGTGCTCCTGTCGCTGCGGACGAAGCGCGGATGAGCCGCTGGCGTCCCGGCGAACGGCGCGCCGACAGGGCCTCGATGCTCCGCGTCGACCAGGCCGGTGAATATGGCGCGACCCGCATCTACGCCGGGCAGCTGGCGGTGCTTCGCGCCAATTGCGCGGAAGCCAAGCTGATCTCGCGGATGGCCGCGCAGGAGCAGCACCACCTGGAGCGGTTCGACGGCTTGATGGCCGCCCGCCGGGTGCGCCCGACGGCGCTCCAGCCGCTGTGGAACGTGGCCGGCTTCGCGCTTGGCGCTGTGACGGCGCTGATGTCGGAGGAAGCCGCGCTCGCCTGCACCGACGCGGTCGAGACCGAAATCGACCGCCATTACGGGCGCCAGCTCGAGGAACTCGGCGACGAGGACCCGGAGCTTGCCGCCGATATCGCCGAGTTCCGGGCCGAGGAGGTCGAGCATCGCGACACCGCCCGCGCAGCCGGCGCGACCAACGCCGCCGGCTATCCGCTCCTCACCGCGGCGATCCGTGCCGGCTGCAAGGTGGCGATTGAACTGTCGAAGCGGATTTGAGGAACAAGTGACCAAGCGGGCCGCTGTAGGCGCTGGAAGGACTGTCATGACCAAGTTCACGACCTTGATGAGCGCGGCCGTAGTGGCGCTTGCCGGCGGCTATGCGACGCTTCCCCAGCCGGCTGCGGCCCAGGCGAGCCCGAACGTCGCCGAGATCCTCGTCTACGGCAACGATCCATGCCCGCGCTCAACCGACGACCAGGTCGTCGTCTGCGCGCGCCGTCCTGAAGCGGAGCGCTACCGGATCCCGCCGAACATGCGCCAGAGCGGAACGCCGCAGCAGATGGAATCCTGGGCGGTTCGCTCGCAGTCGTTGCAGACGGTCGGCGCGACGGGCATCAACAGCTGCTCGCCGGTCGGGCCGGCCGGCTACACCGGCTGCCTGTCGAAGCTGATCAAGGAAGCGCATGGCGAGCGCAAGCAGCAAGCGGATGAGGAAAATCCGCCGCAGTAAGGGGCCCTCGAAAGCGTGACCGTCGCCGAAGCCACTCCCGACTATGAGATCGGGACTCCGGAGGACCGCGCGTTCCTCGGGCATCCGAAAGGCCTTGGATTCCTCGGCTTCACCGAAGCGTGCGAACGCTTCTCTTATTACTCCATGCAGACGCTGCTCGTGCTCTACATGGTCAATTACCTGCTGGTGCCCGAGCGCATGCACCGCGTCATCGGCCTCGATTGGCTGCAGGCGCACGTCTATCACGGCATTTCCGGCCAGCCGCTCGCGTCGGCGATCTTCGGCACTTACGCGGCGCTCGTCTATCTGACGCCGATTGCCGGCGGGTTCATCGCCGACAAATGGCTCGGGCGCGATGCCACCCTTCTCATCGGCGGATTGCTGATGGCGATCGGTCACTTCCTGATGGCCATCCAGTGGGCGTTCGTGTTCGCGCTTCTCGCGCTCGTCCTCGGGGTCGGCGCGTTCAAGGGCAACATTGCAAGCCAGGTCGGCTCGCTTTACGGCCCGAACGACCTCAGGCGTGCGACCGCGTTCCAGCTGTTCTACATCTTCATCAACGCGGGCGTGATCCTTGCATCGCCGATCGCGGGCACGCTGGGGCAGGAGGTGGGCTGGCACTGGGGCTTCGGGTGCGCGGGCGTGGTGATGGTGATCGGGATGGCGATTTATCTCGCCGGCCGGCGGCATCTGCCGCGCGAGCGGCACGTCGCCCGACGCGACGAGGCGCGGGTTCGCGAGCCGCTCACGCGAGAGGACTGGATACGCGTGCTGTACATCGCGATCCTCATTCCCGTCATCGCCATCGCGCTGCTCACGAACATGCAGATCTTCAACGTCTATCTCACCTGGGGAGACCAGCATTTCTCGCTCGAGCTGTTCGGCTTCACCTTTCCGAGCAGTTGGCTGATCACCATCGATTCGGTGGTCAGCGTCACCTTCCTCATCCTCGTCGCGGCATTCTGGAAGCTGTGGAGCCTCAAGCACCGCGAGCCGGACGAGATCAGCAAGATGATCATCGGCAGCGTCTTCTCGATCGCCGCCGGGCTGTGCCTCTTCATGGGGGCTTTGACCGCCCCTCCGGGCGGCAAGATCAGCATGTTCTGGCCGATGATGTTCGAGATCACCAACAGCATCGGCTTCGCGCACATCCTTCCGATCAGTCTCGCGCTGTTCTCGAAGATTTCGCCCAGGCAGATCACCTCGACCGTCATCGGGCTTTATTATCTCGCCTTCTTCGTCGCGAACGCGCTGGTCGGCTGGGTCGGCGGCTTCTATTCGAGCCTTCCCACGACGACGTTCTGGCTGATCCACGTCGCCAGCGCCGCGTTCGGGCTGG
>Ga0207698_10000787_pt1 | contig 18478 bp, 19 predicted proteins | sample KBSCornC22_FD_184298 | JGI IMG/M metagenome (GOLD analysis project Ga0207698, IMG submission 184298) | Corn rhizosphere microbial communities from Kellogg Biological Station, Michigan, USA - KBS Corn C2-2 (SPAdes) (version 2) | ecosystem: Host-associated > Plants > Roots > Rhizosphere > Soil ... | reverse complement strand
TCCGGTGGAGTGAATTGGAGCGAGGATAGCACCTGAACGTTACGGGCCAGAAGAGTCTCTGGCCCGCAGTTCGTTCTAACGCTTCTTGCCGGCTTTGGCCGGGACCTTCTTAGCCGCGTGCTTTGCCGCGGCGTGAGGTTTGCCTTTAGCGGCAGCTGCGGGTTTCCTGGAAGGAACGGATTTGTGCGCCGGCTTAGCATGAGCCTTGACCTGCGCGGCCTTGGTGGGAGTCTTGGCGGCAGGCTTGGCTGGATGCTTTGCAGCAGGTGCATGTTTCGCGGGCGGCGCTGCTGCTTTTTTCGCAGGAGCGGGCGGCACAGCGGCCTTCTTTTCCGGCTTCGCGGGCTCGGGTTTGACTTTTGCTGCGGGCGCAGGTTTCTGCGCAGGTGCTTTTTCCGGCGCGTGCTTTGCCGGAACTTCCTTCGCAGGCTTCGGCTCGGCCTTCGCAGGTTTCGGCGGAGGAGCCTGTTTGCCGCGGCCCTTGCGAACAGGCGCTTCATCCTCGTCATCGTCAGAGGATTCTTCCTCGTCGTCTTTCTCGCCTTCTTCGTCGTCGCCGAGATCGTCGTCGAGGTCTTCACCCTTAGGCAGCTTCAGTCCGAGATCGATCTCCTCGTCGTCACCACCGATGTCGTCGAGATCTTCTTCCTCATCGTCGCCGCCTTCTTCGGACTCTTCCTCTTCGTCGAACGACTTCTCCTTAACCTTTTCGGCACGCTTGGCGCGCGACCGTTTGATGGTGATCTGAGGCGGTGGCGCGGGCGGAGAATAGGGCTCGAGGAATGCCTTGATCTCCTCGGGTGAATTTAGCTTGCCGTCGATGAGTTGGAGGAAGATCTGGTGAATGACCTCGTTGTAATTCGCCAGTTCGGGAGTGATGCGCATCTCCTGCATTTGCGCATATGGGATGCGCTGGCGGACTTCGGGCCACGTCTTCAGGAACGTCTCGTACTTTGCCTTTACGGCGCTGTCTTTACTGGTGAAGCCCAGCCAGAGCACAGCCTCGGGGTCGTACGTGGTGAACAGCTTGTAGGTGACCGACGGTGTGGCATTGGCCTTGTTGAGAAGCACCTTTGCGAAGCCGCTGGCGAGGGAGTCAAGACTGTTCCACTCCTCCACGAACCCGGGCCGCAGGAGCTGTTTTTTGAGCGAGGCGACGTCTTTCGGAGACAGTTTGGCCGTGAGCAGTTGCATTTGGGCGGCCGACATGTCGGGCTGAACGCCCTGCATCTGCAGTTGAACGCGAAGCTCGTGAAGTGCGTTGAGTTTTTCCTCGTCCGCCTTGTTTGCTGTCCATGCCGGACACAGCACCTTCATCCAGCCTTCTTCTTCAAGAGCGCGCAGGACCCGCAGTCCATCGTCCTCATGGCCGATCTGCTCCAGTTCGTAGCTGCAATCGTGTGGCGAAAGAGACTCGATGATGTTTTCGGCCTTTGCGTTCTCATAGCGCTGCTGCGTGCGCTGGTCGAGGTCCCAACCGAGCCGGGCCTTGTAGCGGGTAGCGCGAATCATTAACGAAGGCTCTTCAAGGAAGCCATAGTTGGAAACAAGGCGCAGGGTGCGCGCTTCAATATCGGCAGCGCCGTTGAGCGGATCCATCAGCAGGCCGTAGGAGCCCTCATTAAGGGACACGGCCATGGCGTTTACGGTGAAATCGCGGCGGCGCAGGTCTTCCTGGATTGACGCAGCGTGAAAGGCGGGCTTGCCGGGCTTTGGATACTCGCGCCGGTGGGTGCTGACCAGGTCAACGCGGATGGTGCCTGGAAAACAGAGATAGAGGGAACGGGAGGGTTCGTCCTCTCCCCAGATCTGGGCTCCGACTTTCTCGATGGGTTTCTTGAGCTTTAGAGCGTTGGCCTGAACGGCTACTTCGATGTCACGAACAGCGTGCCCGCTGGTGAGGTCCCGGACGGCGTCGCCGGTGAGGAAAAGAAGTGAGCCTGCTTCCCGGGCGACTTCGCGCAACTGCCGCAGTGCATTCTGCTGATCGGCTGAAAGCCGGTTCTCAAGAAGGTAAATGTAATCGGGCATTCCGTTCCTGCTTCCACGTCCAAAACCAAGGGCAAGTCTCTGATGTAGCTACGGTTAGATGGCACCCTATCAGAGCACGCAAAGCAGTACCTTATCACAATCTAATGGTGTTGACCAGCACGATCCGCACCAGTTTTGCGACTTTCCAACCCCGGGCAGAGCGGCAGCATGCGAAAATCCAAGCCATGGGTTCTGCTCGTAAGCCGGTGATTGTGCGTAAGTTCTCGCGTGAGTGGTACGCCGGCTATGCAGGCGCTGTGTTCGGGCAGGATGCACATGCTCTGGAGATCCTCGACCAGGGCGGAAAGGTGCTGACGATCGGCTGGGAGACTGTGAAGTGGGTTTGCTACGTTCGCGACTTCTCGTCGAGCGGAGACGCTTCGAATCCGGAACGTCTACTGCAGAAACGCTTTGCGGTTCGGCCTCGGACGGCTGGTGTCTGGCTTCGCATGGTGCTGAATGACGGCGATGAACTCGAGGGCATCGCAGCCAACGATCGTTCCCTGATTACGGGTGCCGGGCTGCTGGTCACGCCCCCCGACACGCGCTCGAACACCCAGCGGATCTATGTACCCCGGCAGGCGATCCAGAGTCTCGAGGTGGTGAGCTTGATCGGGGCCGGAGGGCACCGACGCCGAACCGAGCCCCAGCCTGAGCTGTTCCCTGCCGAGCCAGGGCAGGAGTAGCTCTCCTCTGCCCGGATTAGCTCTCCTGGAGAGACGAGACGGGATAAAAAGGCTGACCCGCTGAATGTCCGCAGCGGGTCAGTCTGTTGGGGGCGCAAGGTCGAGTCCCTGCCGGGAATCCCGGGACGCTACTACTATCGGACCTGCAAGGTTTCAACGTAGTTGGAGATGCTTCGCGCACGCACGCCAGCCCTGAACGGGCAGGTGCGATCGAGCGAGACGAACGCTTTGTACCAATCCGGCATCTCTGCGCGAGTGCCGAGTTGGTGCGATTCGCCGAATTGCGAAAGTGCCGTGGTGACTTTGTATTTCGGGAAGCGCCCCTGGTTGTGCAGAGTAAGAACGGTTAGATCGGGAGCACCCTTGCTCAATACGGGCCATGCAGGACCGTACCCTTTTCCATTCTCGCCATGGCATGCGGCGCAGTAGGAGTTATACATCTCCTTGCCTGCTTCGACTGGGAGAGAACGGATCCGTGTCATCTTCAACTTCATCTGAGGAGTTCGTCGTTGAGCTTGTCCCTTGGAAGGATCCTGCGACCAACCAGGCAGGCTCCTGCCGACAACACGAGACACAGTAATAATGTCATCTGCTTCATGTGGACCCCCACGATTCGCGTTACGCGCGCGAATTTCTTTCCATGCTGTTAGGGACCCTGCCCTGCCTCGGGGGGTGTGCGAGCGGCGGGGTCAGTGCGCTTCGGGGAGGCAGAGCTTCAGCGTTGTATTTACCCCCCTCCATGCTCCTGCGTCAGTGATTCTCACCACCTCTGCGGGTGACAAGGAGAGCAAGTTGATCCCGGACGTTTACTGTTGGGGCCAGAGGCCCTAGCATGAGTTCTGGGAAATTCGAATGAAACTTGGTGAGTTGGCAAGTCGGCTGAGCGCGGAATTGCGCGGAAACCCCGATGTGGAAGTTACGGGTGTGAAAGGAATTGAGGAGGCCGGCGCCTCGGAGATCACGTTCGTAGCAAATCCCAAATACGCAGGGCTCGCCCGGAAGACCAAAGCTGCGGCGATCCTGGTTGAGCCTGAGTTTCCTGAGATCGAGACGCCGACACTTCGATTGAAAAACCCTTATCACGCGTTTTCGCGGGCATTGGGAATCTTCTACCAGCCACCCGCTTACCCTCCGGGCATTCACCCTACGGCGGTTATCGACTCCACGGCCGAGATTGGCGAGGGAGCCCATATCGGCGCCTATGTCGTGGTTGGGCCGGAAGTGCGACTCGGGCCGGGAGCGACTCTGCTGCCCCATGTTGTTCTATATCCGGGAGTGAGGGCCGGGAGCCGGCTGTTCGCGCACGCTCATGCCGTGGTGCGAGAGAACTGCGAACTCGGCGACGATGTGACCCTGGAGAACGGGGCCATTGTCGGGGCGGATGGGTTCGGGTTCTCGAAGGATGAACAGGGACGATGGATGAAGATTCCGCAGTCGGGCCCGGTGCGGTTGGGGGACCGGGTCGATATTCAGGCAAATGCCTGCGTTGACCGGGCGACGGTAGGGGCAACCGAAATTGGAGATGGGAGCAAGATTGACAACCTCGTGCAGATCGGCCACGGGTCGCGCGTGGGCAAAGACACATTGATCTGCGCACAAACGGGCCTGGCCGGATCGTCGGTGATAGGCAACAACGTGATTTTGGCGGGCCAGACCGGGATTGCCGGGCATTGTGCAGTGGGCGATCGCGTGATCCTGACTGCGCAGTCCGCGGTGAGCCATGACGTTCCGGCGGGCAAAATGATTTCCGGATCGCCGGGTTTCGACAATCGTCTCTGGCTTCGGGCGGTTGCCGTCTTCCAGCGCCTGCCCGAGTTGCTGAAGAGAATCGATCGGCTGGAGAAGCGGCTCGTGGTCATTGCACCGGACAGTGCAGCTTCGGACCAGAAAGACACGGACAAATGAAAAAATCGGCTCGGTTCTGCTGCGCTATTGGAATGGTTGCGCTCTCTGCCTGCCTTGTTCTGTTGGCGGCGTGTCACTCGTACCATATCGATGCGACGATCAAAAACAACACGGGCGCGGCGATCTCGTTGCTGGAGGTGGATTATCCGAGCGCCAGTTTCGGAGCGGATGCGCTGGCCTCGGGAAGCGACTTCCACCATCGCTTTCAGACGAGTGCCAGTGGACCACTGAAAGTCCAGTACTCCGACGCCCGCGGAAAGCAGATTCAGATAACCGGACCTACGCTCCACGAGAGGCAAGAAGGACGTCTGGAGATCGTGCTGCTGCCCGGCGGCAAGGCTGACTTTCATCCCATGCTGAATCCGGCACACTAGCTCCCGAATTACCCGACACTGCAACAGCATCAGTTCCCTTTCTCATCTCCCTTTCCTCTCCCCCGATAACCTCTCTTTAGAGCCTGGTGACAGACAGGGGGCCGATGAGCGTACTTCGAAGCCGGTCTTTGCGCGCAGGATCATCGCGGCCACAAAAGAAAGTGGGAGCCGAAGCTCCCATCTGTCTGGACCGTATGCTTTCCGACTTCCTTAGTGAATCATGCTCTGGAACAACGACGAATTGAGCAAGCTGTTGAAGTCGTTATCCGACGTTGCGAAGTGGATGTTCAGAAGTCCGGAGTTCGAACTGATGTCGGTAGCAGCGAGAGCGGCCTTCTCAATTTCGTTGCCACTCATCTTCTTGTAAATAACGGCCGCTGACAGCAGCGACGAAACTGTTGCAGCCGCGAAAGTGTCGCCGGTCGAGATGGTCAGGTTAAACTTCACGCCGTGCTGGAAATCCATGCCGTACCACGACGACTCAAGGCGCTTGCGGATGGATTCGTAGTCTGCAACGGAGCCGGCTTCGCCAAGCACCTGCTTCATCATGATCTGTGTCCCGCTCTTGTCGAGAACACTCCAGAGCGGTTGCGAATCGACCGAGCGCATGGCGTCCATGATGCCGCCGTTGGTCAGCATGCCGGGCTTGAGGCCGTCACGAACATCGAGAGCAGCCTTCACAGCTTCGGGGCTGCCGAAGACCATCGTAGAAGGATCGACGAAGCAGAGGACCATCCCTGTGCGCGCCAGGGGATAAGTCTTATTTGCGCGGACCATCTTGGGCACGATTTTCTGCTTGCGGAAGTTGGCCATGATACTGTCCATGTCGAACTGGCCTTGCGCAATGCCGACAGTCTCGAGCGAGTCCGTTGAACTTCCAATGCGGAAGAGCGCGAATGCCAACTGATCGACGTCGTGATTGTCATTGAGCCCGGAGTGGCGGAGGGCGTTTTCAAACTGTTTGAGGTCCGGCGGCATCACGCGATCGCGCAGTTGCATCGCCGTACTGGAGTTCTGCATTGCCCGGTAATCGATCACAACCAGCTGCTGGACGTCATGCGGGATGGCCGCCCGGGCATCGCCCGAAAGCTGGGCCGCAGGCAATGACATTGCCGCAGCTACAAAGAGAGCTGGTACCGAAAACCTGGCGAAATTCTTTAGCACTTTCATCCTCCGGGAAGCCGGATGGCTTTCCGTCAATTGCGTTCGGGGAGCAGGAGGATACACAACATCCTGCATACCCATTTTACCTCTGTACTGATTGTTAGACGCGCAGGGTCTACGTATTGGTACTGTTACCTTCGCCGGGCCACGCGAGGGGGGTCTCAAGCCGCCGTTCAAGGATTTTGGTTTGGTCATCGAATTCAACTAACTGACGCATCCATTCACTTTCCCGCTCGCAGGCAGGCTCGGGAATCAGCCCGACGACCTCGCCTTCGACGAGGGCCGTCTTGTGGCGGGTGGCGAGACGGGATGCTGCGCTGTAGACCTGCGAAAGAGGCGTGGTTTTGAAATCCGTGATGTTCATCGAGAGCTGCGCGCGTCCGTGAACCAGAAGGCCCATGGCCTTTACGCCCTGAACGCCGCTGAAGCTGGCGCGGAGTTCCCTGGCCACTGCTCGGGCGACGCCGACGTCAGTCGAATCCAGATACACATTGTAGGTGACAAGGAACTTACGGGCTCCGACGACGCATGCACCGGCGGTAGGGTGGAGGCCAGGGCCGCCAAGATCGGGACGGCGCGCAGCTTCTTTGCGGACTGCATCGCGGAGTCCCTCAAATTGTCCCCGCCGCACATCGTCGAGATTTGCGCGATCGGGGCGGGATGCGGCTGCTTCGTAGAAGTAAACCGGCACGCCGTATCGTCGCCAGATTTCGAGCCCGGCCTGCCGCGCGAGCATGACGCACTGTTCAAGCTTGATAGCGCTGACCGGAACGAACGGGATGACATCGGCTGCACCGATGCGCGGGTGCTGGCCTTGCTGATTGGTGAGATCGATCAGCTCAACGGCCTTCCCTACTCCGCGAAGAGCTGATTCAACAACAGCGGCAGGCTCGCCTGCGATGGTAACAACAGAGCGATTGTGATCCGGATCCATCGACCAGTCGAGTAGCCGAACTCCCTCCACGCGCATTGCCGCAATGATGGCTTCGACACGCCGGGCGTCCCTGCCCTCAGAGAAGTTTGGAACGCACTCGACTACCGAATCTTTCATGTTCTTCTTTCAGTGGATCTGCGCACGAAGTCTGCCGCGGCTCTATTTCCAGTATGTGTAACCAAGCTGAATCTGCCACAAAGCATTCACGCCTGGATTGCGATCGCCAAGCGAAGCCGACGAGATGTGAACTGCGTTGAAACCAAAGTCGACAGACCGCCTCGGCCGCGTGAAGTAGTGAATGCCGATCCCTCCCTGCGGAGAGAAATTCCAGACTGAGGTTCCTCCAGGTGTGCCCTTCGGCACCAGAATGTCGGGCGGAAACTTGTGGGTCGTGTAGATGAGGCCGCCGGCGCCCTGAAACCACGGCTGGATGCGCGGCGAACGCGTGAGGAAATTCCAGCGGAAGATCACAGGCGTGATGCTCGCCCCGGTGTAGGTTCCCCCACCGACGGGATAGGTGTAGGTCTGTCCGTGAAACTCGAAGGTCTGATCGTGCGGAGCAGGAGTGTATGCCTGCCAGAGAGGCATGATGTTCCCGCCTAGTTCAAGTTGGCCGCTCAGGATGCCGACATGCAGCGGAGGGGTGAGGATCTTTCCGATCTGCGCGCCTGCAGCGAAGAATCTGAATTTCGAACGGTCGCCGCCGATGCCGTTACCGAAGTTGATGAAGGGGCCGTATTCCCAACTGCGATCTTTACGCACTCGCGCTACCGGAGAGTCTTCCAGGCTTGCTATTCCGGAGCCATTAGAGGCTGTCCGCAGCTGACTTTCTTGATCGGTGTTGGATGCCTGAGCCAAAGCATTTAAAGCCATGCCTGCCATCATCGCCAAAATTAGAAACTTCGCAGTTGAGGTCAACGTTCTATTTTTCCTGTCTTGAAAAATCTCAATTGCATGAAAAAGGCCGCCATGTTCAGGCGGCCCTCGGATTGCCAGCCTGTCTGTTGCTTACCCAGCAACCTGCTCCATCTGTTCGGAACTCATATCGAAATTCGAATAGACGTTCTGGGTGTCGTCGAAGTCTTCGAGAGCTTCAAGCAGTCGGATCATCGCGTTGGCTTGCTGCCCTTCAAGCTTCGTGTAGGTGGAGGCCAGCATCGTAACTTCACTCGATGCGACGGGGATGTTGGCTGCCTTTACGCCGGCTACTACCGCTTCGAACGCGTTGGGCTCGGTGACAATCTCCCATACTTCGCCTTCATCGCGCAGATCCTCTCCGCCGTGCTCAAGAACGATGTCCATGAGCTGATCTTCCGTCGCTGCGGGCTTCTCGATGTCGATAACGCCCTTCTTCGAGAACATGTGCAGGACCGAACCACTTGAGCCGAGATTCCCGCCGTTCTTCGAGAAGGCGTGGCGGATTTCGCTGACAGTGCGATTGCGGTTGTCGGTGAGCACTTCGACGACGATGGCTACGCCGCCCGGGCCGTAGCCCTCGAACGTGATCTCCTCGTAGTTCACGCCTTCGAGCTCACCGGTGCCGCGCTGGATTGCTCGCTTGATATTTTCGGCAGGCATGTTCTCGGCCTTGGCGGCGAGGATTGCCGTGCGCAGTCGCGGGTTGCCGTCCGGATCGCCGCCGCCGTTTTTGGCAGCGATGGTGATTTCCTTGATCAGGCGAGTGAAAATCTTGCCGCGCTTAGCGTCGAGCGCGCCTTTTTTGTGCTTGATTGTCGCCCATTTTGAATGGCCGGACATGGGAACCTCTAAAAGACGTAGAAATACGGGCGCGAACCTCTCCTCGACTCAAGAACGAATATAGGAATGCGATGAGCGCGCTGCCCTTGTGAGTATATCACCGGCTCGCCTTCATTAAATACCACGCAAGAGCCGGAATCCGGGCACTGAGGCCAAGACAAAAACTGAATGTTTCGAGTCATCTGCGGCCCTGCCCCGCCTGCTCCGGCCAGAGTTCGGGATCCAGCCTAGAATCCTCCGCCGCCTCCGTCATCAAAACTTCCCCCGCCGTCATCGAAGCTGCCCGAGTCGTCGAAACCGCCCCCGTCGTCGAGGTTCTGGTCGTCGAGCGCCGACTGGTCATCCAGGGATGCCTGATCGCCGAAAGTCGACATGTCGGCCAGCGCACTGGTGTCGTTTGAGGACCCGGCGCCCTGGTTGTCGAAACCGCGAAGATTGTCGTTGGGATCGTTGTTCCGCGGGTCGTAGCCACCCACTCCAAACTGATTCCCATGGTGTTGGCCGTGTTCGCCGCGACCGGGCTCATCGTAGTAGTTGTTGATGACCTCGACCGGGCGCTCGCCGAAGCCGCCGATCGCTGGGCCGCCGCTCCAGCCATACCCACCGTGGCCAAACCCGTGGAGCATCGATTCGATCCCCTCGAACGCCAGCGCTCCGGCCGCAACGCCCGCCGCGGTTTGAAAAGCTCCTCGCAGAAAACTCGGTTGGCCCGCCGGAGCATACGGCATCTGCTGGTACTGCGCAGCACCATATTGCGGCTGAGGCGGCACATACTGCTGCGGAACGGGCTGATACCCGGCTGCGGGCGCCTGCTGCGCTGGTGAAGGTGCGGGTCGCTCGTCGCGTTCACCCAGTAGCCGGCCGAGAAAGCTCGTAGTGTGCGCTGGCTGGGGGCGCTGCTGCTGTAGCTGTTGCTGCAATTGGCTGAGTTGAGCGTTTGCCTGGTCCAGAGCGATGTTCTGCACGAGAACAGTTTGCGCAAGCATGTACAGGGCGTCGGGGTTTGCGGCGAGTCGCTGATTGAGGAGTGACTCCGCATCAGGATCTTTTTCCTGAAGAGGTGTCTGGTTCAAGCGATCGATCAAGCCATTAAGCAGTTGTTCTTCCTGGGGAGTCACGAATCCAACCTCCGGCAGAGCCTGATTCAGCGGCCCGCATCTCGACATTGAGACGCAAAAGCCCAGACGAAGTTGCTCCGTCAGGGAGCTTTACGCAGAAGCTGCGCGGGCAGTTCCGCGACGTCGAATGAGAGCCGGTAACGGCATTTGCGCATCTTGCCGCCGAACCTGCGAATTCCGCAGTCTTTGGGGACATCGACTATTTCGACGAACTCCGCCCCGGCAATCTCAAGAGTTCTGCGCGACGCGGTGTTCTCAGGGTCGCAGGTAATCCATACCGGGTTGATCTCATGCCTGCGGGCCAGCGGCATCAGCAGTGCGACCGAGCGCGCGGCGTAGTGGTGGCCGCGATGGGCTGGATGCACGTTATAGCCGATGTGCCCGGCGTAGCGTTCAATGTGCGGAGTGGAGCCAATGCGCAGGTTGATGTTTCCCAATTCCTGCTCGGAATGCTGGCTGAACATTCGGAAAGAATAGGTGGGCACACGGTGGAACGAGTGAACAGAGAAATCGGAGAATCGCAGTTCGAGGTCGCCCTGACGCAGATCGAGCGATCGTAGCGTCTCGACAGCTTCGTCGGTATTCAAGGTGAGCATTGGTATCGGACGTCAGTTGCGGCCAACAAGTTCGACAGCTCGGATTTCTTCCTTGCGAACCGTGAGCGTTTCCACCAGGTCAGTGCGCACTTCGTATCCTCGACCCGGAGAATCGGGCACCACGATTTCGCCCTCCGCGGTGACCGTCACTTCAGGTTCGATAATGTCTTCAGTCCAGTAACGAGCCGATGCGGAGACGTCGCCGGGCAGGCGGAAATTTTCGAGCGTCGACAAGGCGACGTTGTGCGCACGCCCCACTCCGGCCTCGAGCATTCCTCCACACCAGACGGGAATCCCCCGCTCCTGGGCGGCGTTGTGGACGGCAATGGCTTCAGAGAAGCCACCGACCCGTCCGAGCTTGATGTTGATGATCTTGCAGGATTCCATTTCGATGGCGGCTAACGCATCTCGCCGGTTACGAATGGACTCGTCGAGGCAGATCGGCGTGGCCATGCGCTTCTGCAACATCGAGTGGTAGTAGAAGTCGTCGTGCCAAAGCGGCTGCTCGATCATCAGCAGGTCAAACTGGTCGAAGGTGACCAGGTGGTCGGCATCGCGGAGTTTGTAGGCGGAGTTGGCATCGCACGAGAGCAGGATGTCGGGCCATTGCGCGCGCACTTTCTCGAATACCTCGACGTCCCAGCCGGGCTTGCATTTGAGCTTGATGCGCTGGTAACCAGCGGCCAACTCCCTGTCGATGATGTCCAGCAACTCTGGGATTGATTTCTGGATGCCGAGAGATACGCCGCATTGGATCTTCTCGCGCACACCGCCGATCAACCGTGAAAGTGGAATGCCCTCACGCTGAGCTTCGACGTCCCATATTGCGTTTTCGAGAGCGGCTTTCGCCATGGGGTGCCCGCGAACGATATCGAAGAGCTTGGGGCAGCTTCCACCATGGTCAGGATGCGCGCCGGCAAGGATCGGCCCCAGTTCCTTGACGATCACCTGCCAGGCTGTGTCGGTGGACTCGCTGGAGAAATGTGGCCGCTCGCCTGCCGTGCACTCGCCCCAGCCGACCAGTCCCTCCGAACGGACTTCAACAAGAAGGATTCTGCGGTTTTTCGTAATGCCAAAGCTTGTCTGAAAGGGGCGTACGAGAGGCATGTGCACTTCGCGAAGAATGATGCCATCGATTCTCATAACTGTGTGGTTCCTTCAGTATTGAGGCGTTGAAGCTCAGGCCCTTCAATGACCGGCAGATGCTCAGCTAAGCAATGGCCGGATGCGTCCAGCGTGCGAGTTCGAAGATTCCGTTCCCCTGTTCGTCTCTGCTGAAACCGACGACAGCCAAACCTTTGGAAAATGCCTCCTGAAATCTACGGCGGTTTTCAGATTGCAGTGCCAGTGCTCGTTCGCGATGCTGAGGAGAAGACTTCCACTGATAAATGATGGCTGGAACCTGGATACACTCGTCAATCTGCTGCGCGCCGGGGTCATTCCCGTCCAGTGCTTGCGTGACCCGCTCGGAGTCGAGATGCCACTCTGCGATGAGTCGATCCGTCGGCAGCCCGCCCTGCAATCGAGATGAGGATACACCATAGAAATTGACCAGATATGAACGCACCACTGCGCCGAGCTTATGTATGTTGAGATGCGCATTCTTGATTTCCAGCGGATCGAACGTCCACTCCATCAGGCGGATTCCGCGTGACAGAGCCTCACGGCGCTGCTCGAGCTTGAGTTGCGCGCCGAGGCCGCGATCGCGATAGCGCTCTCTGACTGCGAGCATGTGGGAGTGGAGGTATGGTTGTGGCTTTCCGTTCGCGGAGCTTGCGCCCGTCTTCATGCCCGGCAAAGACATGGCGAAGCCAACCATCGACTCCGGTGTGCCGTTCGGGCCCGCGCCGGGGAGATCGGTGTCGAACGCGCCGATCACCTGACCGCCGATCTTCTGGCCCACAAGGAAGGCTTTGCGAGGAATGACGTCGCTCTCGTCGTAGCCCCAGGTTTCAATTTGGAGTTGCACGCAGGCTTCGAGCTCGTCGTGTCCGGAGCAGGAGCGGATGAGGATCATCGAGACTCCTCCGGATTTGAGATCGATTGCGATTCGAGATTCGCGAGTACGCTTTTTGCCCTCGCCCACAGCGCTTCGAGTTCGTCGGGGCCTAGCTGTTCAAGAGGCTTCTCTGAAAGCTGCTCCATCTGCTTGAACCGCTGACGGAAGCGGAGATTGCAGCCGCGCAGAGCCATCTCCGCGTCGACATTGAGGTGACGTCCAAGATTTACAACAGTAAAAAGCAGGTCCCCGAGTTCCGCTTCCACGCGCGCCTGTTGCGCGGGATCCTTCGAGTTTTCTGCGAGCGCGGCTTCGGCTTCGAGTTCGGCGGTCTCTTCGGTGAGCTTAGGCAGCAGATCGCGCCAGCGAGGCCAGTCAAAACCGGACTTGGATGCTTTCGAACCAAGCTTGGCGGCTTCAGCAAGTGCCGGCATCGCGCGCTGAACGGAATCGAGGCGCGACTTCGCGGGCTCAAAATCTGAAGGCTTCGCGGCTTTTTCGGCCTCTTTGATCTCTTCCCAGTTGCGCAGCACTTTTGCCGACGAACCCTCGACGGCTGCATCGACCACTGCTTCATTCCCTGCGGCCCGCGATGCCTCTTCGCCGAAGACGTGCGGATGGCGGCGAATGAGTTTGCGATTGAGATGATCAAGGACGTCGGCGATGGTGAAGTGGCCTTCATTAGCTGCCATTTCGGCGTAGAAAAGCACCTGCAGGAGAAGGTCGCCCAGTTCCTCCGCAAGGTGGGGGAAGTCGCGCCGCTCGATAGCGTCGAAGACTTCATAAGCCTCTTCGAGAGTGTATTTCCGGATCGTGTCGAACGACTGTTCGCGATCCCATGGACAACCGCCGGGAGCGCGCAAGCGCGCCATGATGGCAGCAGACTGCTCAAACAGCGTCGCTGCCTCCTTCGGATCGGTCAACAAGTTGTTCGCGGGCTCTTCTGGCATTGGACTGGCTGGCGGGAAGTCCATCTGCGTTCATTCTAACCGGCTCGTTTCGATTTTTTTTTGCAAGCCTGCCCGCCGCCGATCCGGCCTACTTATTTATCACCAGCGGCGCTCCCGCGATGTTGAGGTGGACCCGATACATGCTGCTGCTGGCAGCAATGTAGAGCATTTTTCGATCTGCTCCGCCCCAGGCAACGTTTGCCGCTTTCTCGGGTATGAGAATAATGCCGAGCGGCTTGCCTTCTGGTGTGAAGATCCACACTCCGCCCGGACCGGTGCTGTAGACGTTCCCCTGCTGATCGACCTTCATGCCATCGGGGGAGCCGGGGCGCTGGTCGGCCGTGGCGTCGTAGAAGAGCTTCGCATCGGTGAGGCTGCCGTCCGGCTGGACGCGATAACGCATCCAGATCTTCTTCGGCTCGGAGTTGTTGACGTAGAGAACCTTTTCGTCGGGCGAGAAGGTGATCCCGTTCGGACGCGGCAGGTCGGTGATGAGCAACTGAAGCTGACTGGATACCGGTTTGCTGCCGGGTTGCTGAGCGGTTGCATTCGGGATGCGGTAAACGCCGTTGGACTTCAACTGCTTTGCAGGGTCACTGTCCGATTGAGTGCGCAGACCGTACGGGGGATCGGTGAAATAGAGCGAACCATCGGAGCGATAGACCAGGTCATTGGGGCTGTTGAGTTTCTTGCCCTTGTAGCTGTCTGCGAGGATCGTGATTTGCGATTCGGAATTCAGCGATTCAAGACGGTACACGTCGCGCTGGGCATGCCCTGCAACGGTGAGGCGTCCGCTGGTGTCCGCGGTCATGCCGTTCGATCCGGGCTCGGGACCTCCATAGGCCGTGTGCCCCTGATACCCGCTCGGAGTGATGAACATCGAGACGTTCTCGTCGCCCGGCGTCCATCTGCGAATGCTGTCGCTGGGAATTTCCGCGAAATACAGCGACCCGTTCAACCAGATGGGCCCCTCCACCCATTTGAACCCGGTGGCGATTCGTTCGAGTTTGGCGTCCTTCGGGAGGATCTGATCGATTGCCGGATCGAGGTGATCGAGCCGGACCTGCGTTGCATCGAGAGCGCTGGCTTCATCGCTTCCCTGCTGGCTTGGTACGGCGGCTGTGAGAACGAGACTGAGGATTACAGAGGAAACAGCCGAAGTTACGAGCAGAATTCGTTTCATGCAGTGACGACCTCTTGGGGGCGGGCGAGCGGTTGAGAACGTTGGCTCGTCCAGCTGAATGACGGCATTCATTCTTTCGTCTGGGAGCCGGTCCTGCAAGAGGCATATTCGCGGAATTCTTGCCATTCGAAGGAGAGGGGCTTTCGCGCCGTATACTCGACCTTCCCGGTGATCTTTTCATGATCCGCATCTTTGGCACAGTTTTGGCAGGGCTGCTGGGGCTCGCGTTTGGCAGCTTTCTGAACGTATGCCTGAGCCGCTGGCCCGAGGTCGAGAGCGTGGTTCACCCGCGCTCGCACTGCCGGAATTGCGGGCGCACGCTGGGGTGGTGGGAGAACGTGCCCGTCGTAAGCTGGGTTGCGCTCCAGGGCCGTTGCAGGACATGCAAGACGTGCATTAGCTGGCGTTATCCTCTGATCGAACTAACGGTCGGAGTGCTCTGGGCCTATGTTGTATGGCAAGCGGCAGGAAACTCGTTCGAACGTTTCATCTCTTCAGGAGGTCCGTATGGGGCTGCAGCGATGATCTTGCTGAAGATGACTTTTCTTTGGCTACTCGTCGCGCTCGCCGTGCTCGATGCAGAGCATCTTTGGCTTCCGAACAATCTCACGATGGCGGGGATTCTGGTCGGAATGATCAACCTTGTTGTCGCCTCCATCTCGGCCCGGACATTCTTCATCTTGAGCCGTGGAGCGCTCTTCGCTGCCCTGTCCTGGATTGCCGCAGTCCTTGTTTCTGCCGGGCTTGTCCTCGCGATCCGCTGGGCCTATTGGCTCATCCGCCGGCGAGAAGGCATCGGTCTGGGCGATGCGAAGCTGATGGCAATGTTGGGGGCTTGGCTTGGATTGCCAGGGGCGCTGCTGTCTTTTGGGATCGGGGTTGTGCTCGGCGCGATCTTTGCGGTCGCCGCCCTGGCTGTTCCTGCAGCGCGGCGGGATTCGGATAGGTGGCTCGCAGCGAAGCTACCCCTGGGCACTTTCTTATGTATCGGCGGAATCGTCAGCGTGCTTTGGGGGCAGACGATTATCGGTGCCTATTCACGTTGGGCGGGATTTTGATCGAGTCTCACCATCGATAGCGCCGTGCGGTTCATCGGCACCAGTACAGTCGATTCGCAACAAAGGCGTGTCATGACACACTGACCTGACCAACTTCGACTATTGCGGCGTCGGACCCTGATTGGAAGAGACTGCGGGAGCATTCGCCAGTTGCTGGCTCTTCAGCAGTTTCTTGGCTTCTTTGGAGTGTTTGCTCTCCGGGTCTTCGTAGTCCACGACTTTCTGGTAGTTCGCTTTTGCATTGGCGTAGTCACCCAGCCCGCGCTGCGCCTCGGCAATTCCCCAGTAGACATCCGGATTCTCGGAGTCGGTGACGAGGGCTGCCTGAAAGCGCGAAAGAGCCGCCTTCCAGTTTTTGCGGCTCAGCTCAAACGCGGCTACATCTTCGTTCTCCTTGGCCGTGACTTCGTGCACGATCGGCTCGTGCTGAGACTTGCCGTGCTTGTCGGGCCGATCATCGTCGGGAATATTCACGTCGCCGCTCCCCGCCAGGCTTGAACTGAAGCCGTCCGCGCCGGAGTCGCTGCCGCTGACCGGATCATCGGGGCTGTGGACCGGGTCGGTGTCGCTGTGCAACAAGCTGGTCGTCTCTGTGCTGCCTGTTTCAGGCGCGCTCGCTGGTGCAGCGGCGGGCTGCGCAGTTGTGGGGACGACGGGCACTTTGCTCGTGTCTTCAGGGAATGGATTCGAATCGGTCGGAGGTTTCTGAGCGGGCGGGTTCTGCTGTTGAGCAGGAGTCGGCGCAGATTGCGCCAGCAAACCAACGGCGCCCAGCACGCCGCATCCAACCGTAAGCGCGATGTGACTCGTAAACTTCATCGTGGATCTTTATTGTTCCTGCGCCGTTCTTTTCCGTCTCTTCAATGTTACGATGCGTTGGACAGCGTACTTCAACTTACCCCAGGATTATCTGCTTCCCTATGGCGCTCATCATTCGTTCTTCAGCCATTCACGCGGCCGGATGCTATACCACAGCTCCCGTTCGCAAGGGCACGCGCGTTGCCGAGTACACGGGCCCCCGCATGAGCAAAGATGAGGCCGATGCGGCGAACGAGGAGTCGCCCATTACCTATCTCTTTGGACTCGGCGACGGCTCCGTGGTCATCGACGGTCATTGCATGGCGATGTTCATCAACCATAGCTGCGACCCGAACTGCGAGACGGAAGAGATCAAAGGACGGGTGTGGATCAGGGCGATCCGCAAGATCGAGGCAGGAGAAGAGATTACCTACGACTACTGTCTGTACGACGGCGGCGAAGATGATGCCACCTGCAACTGCGGCGCGGAGAACTGCCGGGGGACCATGTATTCATCCACAGAGGTCCGGCGCAGGAAAGCTGCGGCAAAGAGGGTCGCGAAGAAGAAGCAGACCCGCAAGCACACCCGGGTACGCCCCACGGAGATCCCGATTCCCCGCCGCACCGAAGTGGAGGAAGAGGAAGACGCCGCCTAGGGACTTCCCCGGATCTGATCCGCTGCCCGCGTGTACAAGCTTCTCCTCCGGGCGATAGCATTAGTTCACAATGGAGCCTGAGTCCCAGCAGCTGCCTCTCTCGGACGAACAGATGGATGTGCTCCGGCGCTACGCCCTGTTCGACGTTGGGCTAGATGAGATGCTTCGTTCGCTGGAGGGCGCGTTCGACATCGACTTTGAAGAGAACGAAGAAACGGTAGCGGGAACAACGCAGCGTCGCTCGGCAAACAATCGTTTCCCCATCCCTGAGCCCGGCATCGTCATTACCCGCGAGCATATTTCGAATGCGCTCGAACGCAAGCGCTTTGAACTCGTCTCCGAGCGCGACCTGGTCTACTGGGCAACGGTGCTGCTGCTCAACGACGCGTACGTCTTCGATCCTGGCGACGAGGATCTGATTGCCGAGTGGCTGAACGATATCAGCTTTAATCTGGATGCGAGCTGACGTGGAGTGATGCCGCGCCGCTGCAGTAGCGCCGTTTTCCACCCCCGCATTGATCTCCCCGGAAACGATACAATCCAACCTAGCGCTCGAAACAAAATCACGCTTGTTGGGAGTAGTTGATCGCATGGGTTACCAGGTTCTGGCTCGCAAGTATCGTCCGCAACGATTTGCCGACGTCGCCGGGCAGGACCACGTTACGCGCACCCTGCTGAATGCTCTCAGCCAGAACCGGATTGCGCACGGATACATCTTTTCTGGCCATCGCGGCATTGGAAAGACCACGATAGCGCGCATCCTGGCCATGGCTCTGAACTGCCGTAGCGAGGTAGGCAGCGCGGACCGTCCCACGCATGAGCCGTGTCTGAAGTGCATGTCGTGCCGTGAGATCTCTTCCGGCGGCAATCCCGAATCCGGCGAGATGGCTACGCACTCGTTCGATTTCATCGAAATCGATGCAGCCTCGAATCGCGGCATCGACGACGTTCGTTCCATTCGCACCCAGGCCTCGGTTCAGCCGGCGCGCGACAAGTACAAGATCTTCCTCCTCGACGAAGCGCACCAGATCACGGATGCGGCCTTCAACGCCATTCTGAAAACGCTGGAGGAACCGCCCGAGTGGACCATCTTCATGATGGCGACCACGGAGCCGGAAAATATTCCGCAGACAATCCGCTCGCGTTGCCAGCACTTCAGCTTCCATGCGGTAAAGTTCGATGACATCCTTTCGCAGCTAAAGATGATCGCGGAGCGAGAGAGTGTGGTCGCAGAGGATGCTGCACTGGCCATTCTGGCTGAGGCCGGT
>Ga0207698_10000784_pt1 | contig 18494 bp, 16 predicted proteins | sample KBSCornC22_FD_184298 | JGI IMG/M metagenome (GOLD analysis project Ga0207698, IMG submission 184298) | Corn rhizosphere microbial communities from Kellogg Biological Station, Michigan, USA - KBS Corn C2-2 (SPAdes) (version 2) | ecosystem: Host-associated > Plants > Roots > Rhizosphere > Soil ... | reverse complement strand
TGGATCCGGGCAGTCGTTCATGATCGCCGGCCTGATCCAGAACACGGCCAGCAACAGCGTCGATAAGGCGCCGTTCCTGGGGGATATCCCGGTCCTCGGCGCGCTGTTCCGCTCGACCAAGTTCCAGCGGCACGAAACCGAGCTCGTGGTGATCGTCACTCCGTACCTCGTGCGGCCGGTCTCGGGCCAGCTTGCGACGCCGATCGACGGCTATCGCGTGCCCAACGACGGCCGGCGCGACTTCCTCGGACAGACGTTCACCGGGACAAATGGCGCAGTCCAGCCGACGGCCATCCAGGGCCCCGCCCCCGCACCGGTCACCGGCGCGGTGGCTGCACCGGGCTTCAAACTGTGATCGCCGGGCTGACAGGGAAGGATTGGACGATGCGTTCGAAATTGATCCTCATTGCTGTCGCCTCGACGGTGGCAGCGTGCAACACGCCGCAGGTTCCGGACATGCCGGACACGGGCGTTGCCGCGGTCAACGTGCCGGTGGTGACGAGCGCGGATTATGTCTTCGACGCCGCGGCCCCCGACGGAGCGCTCGCGCCCGGCGAGGCTGACCGGCTGAACGGCTGGTTTCAGGGGCTCGGGCTCGGTTATGGCGACACCGTCTACGTCGACGGTTCGTACGCCGAGGCGGCGCGCGGCCAGGTCGGCGCCATCGCCGGCCAGTATGGGATGATGGTTTCGGCGGGTGCACCGGTCACGACCGGCGTGGTCGCGCCCGGTTCCGTCCGGGTGGTGGTCAGCCGCCGGCGGGCGTTCGTCCCGAACTGCCCCAATTGGAGCCACGTTTCGCAGCCCAATTACTACAACCGGAACATGTCGAACCTCGGCTGCGCGGTGAACTCCAACATTGCAGCGATGATCGCCAATCCGGAGGACCTGCTCCACGGCCGCGAGGCCTCGGGCACCGGCGACGTCGACACCGGTTCGCGGGCCGTCATCTATTATCGCTCGACGCCGCCCTCGGGCAGCAAGGGCCTGCAGGACATCAGCACCAAGAAGGGTAGCCAGTGATGAACGCTCCGTTCCAGGCACGCGCGGGGTTGCGCGATCCGTTCACCGCCTTCGTCTGCGACGACGCAACGGCGGACATGCTTCGGCCGGTGGCGGTCGAGCACGGCTGGTCTCCGGAGAAGGTCAACAAGGGCGGTCTTCGCAACGCCGTCCAGTCGCTCTCGGTCTCCGCGAGCCCGAACATCCTGTTCGTCGACCTCAGCGAATCCGCCGACCCGCTCAACGACATCAACGCGCTTGCCGAAGTGTGCGAGCCGGGGACGATCGTGATCGCGGCGGGCACCGTCAACGACGTTCGGCTGTACCGCGACCTGGTCGCGAGCGGGATCCACGATTACCTGCTCAAGCCGTTCACGGTCGACCAGCTGCGCGACACGTTCGCCCACGCTCAGATGATCCTTTCGGGACCGCGTGGCGAAGCGCAGGCGGACAAGCCGCACGTCATGACCGCCGTGATCGGCGTTCGCGGCGGCGTCGGTGCTTCGACGCTCGCGACTTCGCTTGCCTGGCTGCTCGGCGAAAAGGCGCGGCGCTCGACGGCGCTGCTCGACCTCGACGTCCATTTCGGCACCGGCGCGCTGGCGCTCGACCTCGAGCCGGGCCGCGGCCTGACCGACGCGATCGAGAACCCGAGCCGCATCGACGGCCTGTTCATCGAGCGCGCCATGGTGCGTGCCAACGAGCGGCTGTCGGTCCTGTCGGCCGAAGCGCCGATCCATCAGCCGCTGGTCACCGATGGGACCGCTTTCTTCCAGCTCCAGGAGGAAATGCGCAATGCCTTCGAATCGACCGTGCTCGACCTGCCGCGGCAGATGCTGATCCAGCATCCGCACCTGGTGCATGACGCGCATGTCGCGGTCGTGGTCGCCGAGCTGACGCTCGCCGGCACCCGCGACACCATTCGCGTCCTCGCCTGGCTCAAGTCGAACGCCCCGCAGACCAAGGTGATCGTCGTCGCCAACGGGGTTCCCTCGGGCGGCGCGCTGGAAATCAGCCGCAAGGACTTCGAGCAGTCGATCGAACGTCCCGTCGACATCGTCTTCCCCTATGACGCCAAGCTGGCCGCACAGTCGGCAAAGCTCGGTAAGCCGCTGGCGGAAGTCGCGACGGGCAAGATGGCTTCGCCGTTCAACACCCTGTCCAGCATGGTCCTCAGCCATTCGACCGACGAAGCTGCGGCGACCGACGCCAAGGCTCCGGCCGCGGCCAAGTCGCTGGTCAACAATCTGAAGTCGATGCTGTCCAAGCCCAAGGGCAAGGAAAAGGCAGCAGCGTAACGGCGGCGGCGCAGTTCGCGCCGCGCGAAGAGTTGGAAGGCGAACGCACGAATGCTCTTGTGGCTACTCATGATCGGCGGTGTCGGAGCCCTCGCGCTCGCCTTCATGGCGATGCGCGGGCCTTCGGCGGGCAAGGCCGTCAAGCGGCGCATCGAGCTCATCAAGGAGCGCCACGGTGACGTCATCGCGGGCAATGCCCAGGCGCAGATCCGCAAGCTCTTCGCCGAGCGCGCGAGCCGCTGGGAAGGCTATGCCTCGACCCTGATCCCGAAGCCGGCGCTGCTGCGCAAGCGGCTCGAGATGACCGGCAAGGAAATTAGCCTCTCCAAATATTCGATGATCTGCCTCGGCGTCGTCGCCGGGGTGACCATCCTGCTGATGATCCGCGGCGCGCCGCTGGTCCTCTCGCTCCTGGTCGGCATGTTCTTCGGCATCGGCGGCCCGCACTTCGTCATCGGCAAGCTGATCAAGCGCCGGGTGAACAAGTTCACGAATAACTTCCCGGACGCGATCGAATTGATGGTCCGCGGACTTCGTTCGGGCCTTCCGATCACCGAGACGCTCGGCATCGTCGCCAGCGAAATTCCCGGGCCGGTCGGAGTCGAATTCCGGATGGTCGCCGACAAGATGAAGATCGGCCGCACGATGGAAGTCGCGCTTCAGGAGACCGCCGATCGCCTCGGCACGCCCGAATTCCAGTTCTTCGTCATCACGCTTGCGATCCAGCGCGAGACCGGCGGCAATCTCGCCGAGACCTTGTCCAACCTCGCCGACGTGCTTCGCAAGCGCGCACAGATGAAGCTCAAGATCCGCGCGATGAGCTCGGAATCCAAGGCTTCCGCGTACATCGTCGGCTCCCTGCCCTTCATCGTGTTTGGCCTCGTCTACATGATCAACCCGCACTACATGGGCGGCTTCTTCACGGACCAGCGCCTGATCGTCGCCGGCATCGGCGGCATGGTGTGGATGGGCATCGGCGCCGCCATCATGGCCAAAATGGTCAACTTCGAGATCTGACGGAGAAGCGGAGTCATGCAGCAGGCCCCAATCGGCCCCCATATCCTCGGCTTCGACGTCATCTGGATCGCGACGATGCTCAGCGCCGTCGCGACCTTCGCGGTCATGCTCGCCATCTATGCGGCGACGACGGTGAAGGATCCGATGGCCCGCCGCGTCAAGGCGCTCAACGAGCGCCGCGAGCAGCTCAAGGCGGGCATCGTCGCCTCGACCAACAAGCGCAAGACGCTGCGCAACCGCAACCAGGCCGCGGACCGCGTTCGGGGCATCCTGACGCAGTTCAAGATGCTTCAGGACGACCAGCTGAAGAAAACGCAGACGCGGCTGATGCAGGCAGGCATCCGGACCAAGGACCTCGCCTTCTTCATCATCTTCGCGCGCTTCGTCCTGCCGGTGGTGATCGGCATCGCCGCGGTGGTCGCGCTCTATGTCATGGGCATGTTCCCGCAATGGTCGGCGCTGCGCCGCTACATCACCGTCGCGGGCCTGCTGATCGGCAGCTACAAGGCGCCGGACATCTGGCTGAAGAACAAGGTCAACAAGCGCAGCCACGCGATCCGCAAGGGCCTTCCGGACGCGCTCGACCTGCTGGTCATCTGCGCCGAGGCCGGCCTTACGGTCGACGCCGCCTTCGGCCGCGTGTCGCGCGAGCTCGGCAAGGCCTATCCCGAGCTCGGCGACGAGTTCGGCCTGACCGCGATCGAGCTCGGCTTCCTCAGTGAACGCCGCCAGGCCTTCGAGAACCTCGCCCAGCGCGTCGACCTCGAAGCCGTCCGCGGCGTGGTCACGACGATGATCCAGACCGAAAAGTACGGCACGCCGCTCGCGTCGGCACTGCGCGTCCTCTCCGCCGAATTCCGCCACCAGCGGATGATGCGCGCGGAGGAAAAGGCGGCACGGCTTCCGGCGATCATGACCGTTCCGCTGATCCTGTTCATCCTTCCGACGCTGTTCGTGGTCATTCTCGGCCCCGCCAGCTGCTCGATCAACGACAGCTTCCTCAGCAAGTAGAAGGAACGCGGCGGCGCGCTGAAGCGTAGTCGCCGCACTCCTTCACCGTTGGGGACGCGCAATGAACATCACCACCGACCCGAACCTGTGGGCAATCTGCCTGCTCGTCTTTCTTCTCGGCCTGCTGATCGGCGTCTTCCTGACCGCCGGCGGCCGGCGCAAGTGGAAGGAGCGCTACCGGACCGAGGTCGATCGCCGCGAAGCGCTCGAACGCGAGCATTCCGAGCGCGAGAAGGAATGGCGCGAGCGCGACAGCCTGCGCGGGGCCGCGGCGAAGGACCGCGACCGCGACGACCGGCCGCTCTGAGCTAGCCTTCGACCCTCGAGAAATCGGCGACCGCGTTCACCGCGTCGCGGAAGCGCATCAGCAGGTTGAGCCGGCGCTCGCGCTTGGCGGCGTCGGGATCGTTCACCGTCACATGGTCGAAGAAGTCGTCGATCGGCTTCCGCAGCGAAGCGAGCGCCGCCATCGCGCCGGTGAAATCTTCCTTTTCGATCGCCGCGGAGGCCTTCGGCTCGGCCTTGTCGAGCGCGGCGATGAGCGCCTTTTCCTGCGGCAGGTCCGCCCCGGCCTGGCCCGACGCCATCTCCGCCACCGCTTCGCGCATCCCCGGCTCCTCGACGAGCACGAGCGGGTCTTCCTCGCCAGTCTGCGGGATTCCCTGGGAGGCCTTCGAGCTCATCACCTGCGGGCCGGTCCAATTCTCCTTCTTCAGGATATTGGCCGCGCGCTTGTAGGCGGTCAGAAGGTCGGCTCCCTCCTCCGTCTCGACGAAGCTTTGCAGCGCTTTCACCCGGGCAAGAAGGCGCACCAAATCGTCCTCTCCACCGAGGGAGAACACCGCATCGATCAAATCGTGCCGAACGCCGGCTTCGCGCTGCTGGACCTTCAGCCGGTCGGCGAAGAAGAGGATGAGCTCGTCGGCGGTCGTGTCGAGCCGATGCGCGGCGGCGGCATCGCTGTCCTGCCCGGCGCGATTGGCGAGCGCCCCGCGGAGAGCTTCGGTGAGCCGAAGCCTTAACCCGTTGCGGACGATGATCTCGATCGACGCAATGGCGGCGCGGCGGAGCGCGAACGGGTCCTTCGACCCCGTCGGCTTCTGCCCGATGCCGAAAAAGGCCGAGATCGAATCGAGCTTGTCCGCCAGGGCAACCGCCACAGTCACCGGCGCCGTCGGGACCTCGTCCCCCTGCCCCGCCGGCTTGTAATGGTCGCGGACCGCTTCGGCGACGGCGCTCGGCTCGCCCTGCGCCTCGGCGAGATAGCCGCCGATGACGCCCTGGAGCTCGGGGAATTCCCCGACCATGCCGGTGACGAGGTCCGCCTTGGCCAGCCGCGCCGCGCGTTCGACCGGTTTCGCATCGGCTTTGACGACGCCACTTTCGACCAGCCACCGCGCGAGCTTGGCTACCCGCTCGACCTTGTCCGCGACCGTTCCCAGCTTCTCGTGGAAGAGGATCCCGCCGAGCTTCTTCGCCTGATCGTCGAGCGGAACCTTGAGGTCCTGTTCCCAGAAGAAGCGCGCGTCGGCGAGGCGCGCGGCGAGCACTCGGCGATTGCCCTCGACGATCCCCGCGCCGCCGTCCTTGGCCGCGACATTGGCGACGCACACGAACGCGGGCGCGAGACCGCCGTCGGACGCGGTGCAGGCGAAATACTTCTGGTTCGTGCGCATGGTCAGCACGATCACTTCGCGCGGCACGTCGAGGAAATCCTCGTCGAACTCGCCGAGCAGCGGCACCGGCCATTCGGTCAGGCCGGCATTCTCGACGACCAGCCCTTCGTCGCCGAGGAGCGTCAGCCCTGCCTCCGCCGCCGCGGCTTCGGCGCCCTCGCGGATGATCAGCTCGCGCTCCTCCTGGTCGACGATCACGTGGCAGGCGCGAAGCTTCTCGGCATAATCGGACGCGCCGCCGACGGTAATTGAACCCGAGTGGTGGAAGCGATGCCCGACGGTCGTCGCACCCGACCGGATCCCGTCGATCTCCAGCGGGACGATGTCCTCGCCGAGCATCGACACGATTCCGTGCAGCGGCCGGACCCAGCGCAGCGAACCGGAGCCCCAGCGCATCGACTTGGGCCAGGGGAAATCGGCGACGATCCGCTTGACCGTTTCGCCGAGGACATCCGCCGCCGCTCGCCCGGGCCGTTCGACGGTCGCGAAGTAAACCCCGTCGCGCTCTTCGAGCTGCTCGCGCGTGAGGCCGGTCTTGCGCAGGAAGCCTTCGAGCGCCTGCGGCGGGGCCGAGGTCCGCGGGCCCTTGGTTTCCTCGCGGCTCGCCTCGGTCGCCTCCGCGACATCGCGCGCGATCAGCGCCAGCCGCCGCGGCGTCGAATGAACGTCGATCGCACCGGCCTTCAGGCCCGCCGCTTCGGTACATTCGGCGAACAGGCGCGCAAGCTCGTTGCGCGCCACCGCCTGCATCCGCGCGGGGATCTCCTCGGACCGAAGCTCGAGCAGGAAATCGGCCATCAGCCGCTATTTCCGTTCGCCGTCTCGAGCCACGCGCCGCACGCCCCCTTCGCGAGCTCGCGGACCCGGCCGATATAGGCCTGGCGCTCGGCGACGCTGATCACGCCGCGCGCCTGAAGCGTGTTGAACACATGGCTGGCCTTGATCGCCTGCTCGTAGGCCGGGATCGGCAGCTTCGCGTCGAGGCAGCGCTCGCACTCGGCGGCCGCCTTGCGGAAGAGGTCGAACAAGGCGGCGGTGTCCGCCACCTCGAAATTGTACGCCGACATCTCGCGCTCGTTCTCGAGGAAGACGTCGCCGTAGGTCACGCCCTGGTCGTTGAATCGCAGGTCGAAGACATTGTCGACGCCCTGGATGTACATCGCCAGCCGCTCGAGCCCGTAGGTCAGCTCGCCCGTCACCGGCTTGCATTCGAACCCGCCGACCTGCTGGAAATAGGTGAACTGGGTCACTTCCATGCCGTCGCACCACACTTCCCAGCCGAGCCCCCAGGCGCCGAGCGTCGGGCTTTCCCAGTCGTCCTCGACGAACCGGATGTCGTGCTCGAGCGGGTCGATTCCGATCTCGACCAGGCTGCCGAGATAGAGCGCCTGCAGGTCCTCGGGGCTGGGCTTCAGCACCACCTGGTACTGGTAATAATGGCCGAGCCGGTTCGGGTTCTCGCCGTAGCGGCCGTCGGTCGGCCTTCGGCATGGCTGGACGTAAGCGGCTTTCCACGGCTGCGGCCCGAGCGAGCGCAGGACCGTCGCGGGGTGGAAGGTCCCCGCCCCCATCTCCATGTCATAGGGCTGGAGGATCACGCACCCCTGCGCGCCCCAGTAGCGATGGAGCGTCAAGATCAGATCCTGGAAGCTCAGGCTCAAGCGAGAAGTCCCCGTTGTTCGTCGCCGCGGCTTTGGCGGATGCTTCCAAACGGGGCAAGTGGAGGTTCAGCTTGCGGCCGTTACCCGCCCATGCGAACGCCTCATTGAAAGGCTTTTGAATCCATGTTGAAAATCCTCTTCCGGCGGGTCGCTGCCGCGCTCGGCTTCGCTGCACTGCTCGGCACGGTGCCAGCGTCCGCACGCGCTCCGCGGACGGCACAGCCGGCGCTGTGGCAGGTGTCGGACGCGGACACGACGATCTATTTGTTCGGGACGATCCACCTCCTTCCGGCGGACCTCGAGTGGCGGACGGCCAAGTTCGACCAGGCGCTGCAGGGCTCGCAGCAACTGGTGGTCGAAACGATCGTCGACCAGCAGCATCCGGAGTCGATCCAGTCCGCCGAAATGAGCCTCGGGTTCAAGCAGGGGCTTCCGCCGATTGCCCAGCGGGTGCCGGCCGCCGACGTGCCGCGGCTCCGCACCGCGATCGCCTCGACCGGCGTCCCGGAGAAGTTCTTCGACCAGATGAAGACCTGGCTCGCGGCGATTCAGCTGCTCGGGGTGCAGTTCCGAACCATGGGCCTCAAGGGCAGCAATGGGCCCGAGGAGGTCATGCGCCAGCAGTTCCTGTCCGAGCACAAGCCGATCGGCGAGCTCGAGACGAACGTCGAGCAATTCAGCTATTTCGACCGCCTGCCGGAAAAGGCGCAGCGATCGCTCCTCGAAGGGGCAATCGCGCCGCAGACCGGCATGGACAAGGACTATAACGGGATGCTCGCCTCGTGGTCGAAAGGCGACGTGAAGCGCATCGCCGAGACCTTCAACCACGACCTCGCCGATTCCCCCGACCTCAGGCAGTCGCTGCTCGAGCAGCGCAATGCCAATTGGGCCAAATGGATCGAGCAGCGGATGGCGCAGCCGGGGACGATCATGGTTGCGGTCGGCGCAGGGCACCTGGCCGGGCCGGATTCGGTCGTCGCTTTGTTGCAGCGCGACGGTTTTTCGGTGCAGCGCGTCCAATAGCCGGCGCTCGCCCGGCCATTCGGCTCCATCCGTCGAGAAAAGTTCACGTTTGTCCGGATTTCTCTAGACATTTGTTAATCAGTCGGTGAGCATCCTCACTTGGTATCGGGCTGGGGGGTCTGATGCACGAAGCAGATGAAAAAGCGGGGCTTTTTCCCGCCACGGGTGAGTTGTGCCCGGTCCGCTCGGGCTGATCGCTCCGCCAGCGCCGTCCACCTCGGGAGGGTATGGATGGTCAACTTGCTCGCCGCTGCTGCACTCGCCGCCGCAACGCCTGCCGCGGTGCCTGCACAGCCGCCTACGGAGCCGGCGATTTTCGTCGTCCATGACGCGGACACGACCATCTACCTGTTCGGGACGTTCCATGCGCTCGACGGCGATGCGCACTGGTTCGACCACGGGGTCCGCAATGCCTTCGAGCAGTCGAACGAGCTGGTGCTCGAGACGCTGCTTCCGGAAGGCCCCAACGCCGCGCAGGAGCTGAGGCAGGCGATCCGCCCGCCCTCGGTCACCCCATCGGCCTCGTTCCTCGCGACGACGCGGATGGCGATCAGCGCCAGCCGGGCCGAGGGCATGCAGGTCGACAAGGGAGCCGACACGGTGCTTCGCCACATCGCCGAATCCGAAGGCAAGCCGGTCGAAGGGCTCGAAACGCTCCAGTTCCAGCTCAACATGTTCAACCGCTTGCCGGCTGCCTCGACGCCGCCGGCCACCGCCAAGGCGGGCCAGGCGGTCGACGAGAAGTCGATGCAGACCCTCTCCAGGACGATGGCGGACATGCAGTCGGCGTGGAAGCGCGGCGACCAGAGCGTGTTCGTGCACTTGCTGAACGACTTGCGCGCCGGCTCGCCGGACACCTACCGGATGATGTTCACCGAGCGGAACGCGCGATGGGCCGACTGGATCGCCGCCCGGCTGCAGACCCCGGGGACCGTGTTCGTCGCGGTCGGCGCGGGGCACCTCGCGGGGACCGACAGCGTGCTCGTCCGGCTGGCCGAAAGAGGCATTCCGTCTCAACGGGTCTACTAAGCGCCAAGCTTGCTTTTCTGACCGTCGTCGCCTAGGGCGCGCGCTCCCCGTCATGGTCATCCCTGGAGGCGTGACGCGGGTCTTTTAGCAATCGGAGTATAGCCAAATGAGCGAACAGCTGATGCTGCCCGCCGAAGGGCGCGACCGGGCTGGCAAGGGAGCCTCCCGAGCACTGCGCCGCGAAGGCCGGGTCCCCGCCGTCGTCTACGGCGAAAAGAAAGAGCCTCTCTCGATCCACGTCGAGGAGAAGCTCCTGTCCAAGATGCTTTCGAGCGGCCACTTCATGAACTCGGTCGTGATGATCGATTTCGAGGGCAAGCCGCAGCGGACGCTGCCGAAGGCGATCGATTTCCATCCGGTCACCAGCCGTCCGATCCATGTCGACTTCCTGCGCATCGGCGAGCACACCAAGGTGCACGTCGCGGTTCCGCTGCGGTTCGACAATGAAGAAGCTTCGCCGGGCCTCAAGCGCGGCGGCGTCCTCAACGCCGTCATCCACGAGCTCGAGATCGTCTGCGACGCGGCGAGCATCCCGAACGAAATCCACATTCCGCTCGACGGACTGGAGATTGGCGATTCGGTTCACATCAGCCAGGTGAAGCTGCCCAGGGGCGTCGAGCCGACCCATGGCGACGAAGACTTCACCGTCGCGACCATCGTCGCTCCGTCGGCGATGAAGGCCGAAGAGGAAGAGGCTGCGCCGGCGGGCGAAGTCCCGACCGTCGAGGGCGCCGAGGAAGGCGAGACCGACTCCGAGGCGGCCGCAGAGAACGAGTAAGCACTCGCTCGCTTCACCCGAACAAACGACCGCCCGCCCTTACCGGCGGGCGGTTTTTGTTTGTGCGCGCTCCTGCTAGCGAACGCTGATGCAAGTCTGGGTGGGCCTCGGAAATCCGGGCACGGAATATGCGCTGCACCGGCACAATGTCGGCTTCATGGCGGTCGACGTGATCGCGGAAGCGCATGGCTTCGGTCCGTGGCAGAAGAAATTCCGCAGTCTCGTCGCCGAAGGCCGCGTCGGCGCGCACCGAGTCCTGCTGGCCAAGCCCCAGACCTTCATGAACGACAGCGGCGATGCGGTTCAGCAGGCGCTCCGCTTCTACAAGCTGGATCTCGACGCGCTCACCGTCTTCCACGACGAGCTCGACCTCGCGCCGTTCAAGGTGAAGGTTCGCGTCGGCGGCGGCCTCGCAGGGCACAACGGGCTGAGATCGATCGACGCCGCGCTGGGCCCCGACTTCCGCCGCGTGCGCATCGGCATCGGCCATCCCGGGCCGGGCCGGAAAGACCTCGTTACGCGCCACGTGCTCGGGAATTACACCAAGGCCGAGATGGAGCCGCTTTCGGACCTTCTCGCCGCGATCGCCGGGGAAGCCGAATGGCTCGCCGACGGCGATGACGCACGGTTCATGAGCGAAGTCGCTTTCAGGCTGCAGCAGACGGGCTAATCGAGCGCGGATCGAGGCCAACCCGCTCGGTCGCGGCGTCGAGCATGTTCCTGAACCGCGGATCGCTCCGTAGGCTGTCGAGGTTCGGATCGTTGGCGGCGAGGCCGACGACGTTTCGCCCACCTCTCGCGAGGACCGGCTCGAGCATCTTCAGCGCCGCTTCGCTGTCCTCCCAGATCCGAAGCAACGGCCAGGCGAGATTGTACTGCATGTAGAGATTGTCGGGATCGAGCAGCAGGGCTCGGTCGATCCACTCGCGCGCGCGCTCCCGCTGGCCGAGCGCGGCGAAGCTCAGCGCCCCGAACGCGAGCGCGGCCCCATTGTCGGGATCGCGGGCCAGCGCCTTTTCGACCTGCTCGGCGATCTTCCGGGCGCATTTTTCGACCGCCGCCCGGTCGCCCCGCGCCAGATGGCAGGCGGCCAGCATCCCCCATCCGTGGAAGTCCGCTTCGACGAGCTGCGTCGCCTTGGTCAGATGATGGATCGAGCGGTCGATCGCGCGCTGGCGATAGAAGAGGCGCGCAGCCTCCTTGTTCACTTCCCACGACTCGGGCGCGAGCTCGAGTGCCCTGCCGACTTCCGCGTCGGCTTCGTCGACGTTTCCCTCCGCCCGAAGGCACCAGGCAATCGGCAGCCGGGCCTCGGCGATGTCCGGGTCGAGCTGGAGAGCGCGTGCCGCTGCAGTCGCACCGTCGTCCAGTCCTTCGTTCGCCGCGTAGGCATAAAAGAGGTTGGCCTGCGCAAGCGCCATCAGCGCCCAGGCCTGGGCGTAATCGGGGTCGAGCTCGATGGCGCGCTTGCAGATGCGGATCACGCGCTCCTCGCGACGCCGGTCGCCGAAATCGCCCGTGATCCAATATTGCCGCGCGAGCAGGTACAGGTTGTAGGCTTCAGCGTTGCTCGTCCCGCGGCTTTCGATCGCCTGCTTCTCCTCGGGCAGAAGCTTGACCTTCAGCGCCTCGACGATCGCCTTCGAGATTTCGTCCTGGATTTCGAAAATGTCGGTGAGGTCGCGATCGTAGCGCTCGGCCCACACATGGCCGCCGCTGGCGCCGTCGATCAGCTGCGCGGTCACCCTGACCCGGCCGCCCGCCTTGCGGACGCTGCCTTCGAGGACATGGCTGACGCCGAGCTTGCGCGCGATGTCGGAAATGTCGACCGCCTGCCCCTTGAAGGTGAAGGCGGTGTTGCGCGCGATCACTTCGAGCGAGGAGATTTTCGACAGGTCGGTGGTGATGTCCTCGCTGATGCCGTCGCTGAAATATTCCTGCTCGGGATCGCCGCTCATGTTCTGGAACGGCAGCACGCAAACCGACGTCCGCCGCCGCTGCGTGCCTTTGGGGGTTGCCGGCTGGCTGCCCGCGAGATCCGCGACGCTGGCGACGAGCTTCTTCCAGCCGGACGCTTCCGTTGCCCCATCCCATGCGCTGAGATCGGCGCACTGTATCTGGTTGAAGGGCATCGGCGGAATATTGCCGTCGAGAAGCGCCTGGACGAGCGTTCCCGCGGACCGGGCGGCGTCCGCTTCCGCCCGCACCCACTGCGACCTGGCGGCTTCGGCGGACCACAGGACGACGACGGCCTTGGCCGATTTCAGCCGTTCCTCGATCACTTCGGAATAGGCCCGGTGGGCGGGCAATTCGTCGTCGCGCCATACGTCATAGCCGAGCGCGCGAAGGGCCTCCGCGACGCGCCTCGCCTGCGGCTCATCCGGCCGCGCATACGAAACGAAGACATCCGACATCGAGTCAGCCGTGTTTGTTAACAGGACTCCGAAGCGATGGGAAAGGCCGCCGCGCCGGCGCGGCTACTGGTCGTCCTCGCCAATCGGCATCCCGGGCGGGACCTGCGGCAGCCGCGCCGGGTCCGCAAGCACCTTGTCGAGCGCCTGCTTGTCCTTCAGCAACGCCGCGATCCCGCGCGCCCAATCCTGCTCCGCAGCCTGGCCGCGGTCGCGGTCCAGCTGGTCGGCAAGACGGTCGAGCCGTCCCGCAAGCTCCATCGACACGGTCGGCGACAGCGCGGCGTCATGTTGCAGGCGCGCAAGCGAGAAGATCGTCACGGTCGCGATCCGCCGGCCGACCTCGTTCGCGCTCTGCGCCAGCGTCCGGTCGAGCAGCAGGTCGAACAGCTGCGCGGGTGCGGGCACCGTCGCATCTCCGGCATGCTGGCCCTCCAGCCGATTGAGACGCTCGGGAGAAAGCAAAGCGTCGAGAGTCTGCAACGCGCCGACCTCGGTCGCCTTCAGCGGGTCGAACACGGGACCGCCGGCGGTCGGGATGATTTCGATCTGCATCTGCCGGTCGTCATCGCCGCCGAAGCCGCTCGACAGCAGCGGATTGAGCCGCGCCGGGACGGTCAACTGGGCCGGCGAAAGCGTGTCGAGAAGGGCGTAGAGCGCAGCCCATTGAGTCGCGCCCGGGACCACCTGCGCGACCGCGGTTTCGCCGTTGATCGCGTAGGGGAAGTTCACTCCGCCGACCGACTTGGCGGCGGCTTCGACCTGGTAGCGGTCGAGCAGCCAGATCGGCACGAACGCCCGCCTGAGATCCGCGAGTGATTCGCCGGCCGGAAGCGCGCCGGCGCCGAAGCGGTCGATCGCTGCCCTGCGCACCGCTTCGATCCGCCGGAGCTCGGCGATCGGATCGGGTCCGTCGTCCCACAGTGACCCGAGCGGCTGGCCGGCGCTGACCGGCCGCGCGTCATTGTCCGCGATGAACCGCAATCCTTCGGCGTGCGCCTCAGCCTCCAGAGGGCGCGCATCGGCGTCGGTCCTTGCTGCGTAGAGCCATTTGATCATGAACCGGTCCCACGGACCCACGCCGACGCCGTAAGCGTCGCGCAGCGACGGCGCGCCGCTCGCGTCGAGCGTGATCCGCGGGCCCGGATAGTCCATCACCGAATAGCGGCCCTGCGTGCTCGAGGCGAAATTGTGCGCGAGGCCGATCGCATGGCCGACCTCGTGCGCGCCGAGCTGGCGGATTCTCGCGAGCGCCGCCGTGATCGGGTCGTTCGGATCGCCGGTGCCGGTCAGCCCGGCCCCGACCAGCGCCTGGAAGATGATCATGTCCTGCCGCACGCGAAGCGCTCCGAGCAGCACCGAACCCTTGATGATCTCGCCGGTGCGCGGATCGGAGATCGGCTGTCCGTAGGACCAGCCGCGCGTGGCGCGGTCGACCCAGTTCACGACATTGTAGCGGACGTCGAGCGCGTCGGCGCCTTGCGGCAGGACCGCGACCTTGAACGCATCTTCGAACCCGGCCTTGGCGAACGCGTCGGCCCACCAGCTCACCCCCTGCACCAGCGCTGTGCGCACCGGCTCGGGCGCGCTTCGGTCGATGTAGAAGACAATCGGCTTCTTGACCGGCGAGCTTGCCGCCGCCGGATCGACCTTCTCGAGCCGGAAACGCCGTGCGAGATCGGTGACGATCGGCGTGCCGAGCGGCGCCGAGAAGTCGACCTTCTGAAGGCCGATCGTGTAGCCATAGGGATCGCTGCGCTGGACGTAGCCCGGATCGGGCAGCGCGATCAGCGAATGCCTCAGCACCAACGTCAGCGTGTTGCCGTTGACGATATTGCTGACTTCCGCCCTCGGCTCGTCGGAACGGAAGGTCAGCTTCGCCGCGAATTCGGCGTTCTTGGGGAAGACCTTGACGAAGTTCGGATCGGCGGCGCTGAGCTCGGGAACGAACTTGAAGTCCCCGCCCCCGCCGCGCTTGATCGACTGGGCGATCCCCGTGTCGTCGCGCGCCAGGAAGCTCGACAGGTCGACGGTGTAGGAGCCGTCGGCGTTGGTCTTGATGATGTCGCCAAGCCACAGGGTGGAAGTGGCGAAGGACGTGTCGACCGCATGCTGCTCGTCGGGATCGCCGCTCGACGCGATGAACTTGCTGTTCTGGACCTCGGCGGCGACCTTCTTGCCGATGCGGCGGAAATCGAGGATTCGCGTCTCGCTCGCCGCCGCGCGGTCGAGGCCGATCGGCGCCGAGCCCAGGCCGGTGCCGAGCTGGGTCAAGTAGATATAGCGCGCCGACACGCCGCTCGCGTCGGGCTTGGGCAAGGTCGCGATGATCTTGCCCGTCAGCGGGTCGGCCTTGACGTCGAGCAGCGGCTTTTCCGCGGGCCTCGTCGCTGCAGCCGGCGGCGCGGCGTGCGACGGCGCCGCCACGGCAAGGACAAGCGCGAGCGACAGCGAGGACGCAAACAAGTGGCGGCGCATGAATCGAACCCTCCCGGAGAGCGGCGGAGGCTAATGGCGGCTCGCGCGCCTGTCCACGCCCTTGCGCCCGCGAGCCGCGGGCCGCACAGCGGCGCGATGCCCGTCCGGTCCCTGTTCGCGACACGCCTCTACGAAGCGGACATCGCCGACGCTTCGCTGCTCGCCGATCTTGCGCATTCGATCCGCACGCTGGCGCAGGACGACGCCGCGGGCCGCCGCTGGTCGAGCGAGCACCGCTATTCGGGCTACACCAGCTACGCGTCGCTCGACGACCTTCCGAGGCGCGATGCGGCGTTCGCGGCGCTCGCCAGGGTGCTGGCCCGCCATGCGGCGCAATTCGCCGAGGACTGCGCATTCGAGCTGGCGCGCAAGCCCCGGCCGGACAGCCTGTGGGTGAACCTTCTTCGCGGCGCCGGACATCATGCCGGCCATATCCATCCGCACAGCATCATATCCGGGACGCTTTACGTCGAGGTGCCGAAGGGTGGCGGCGCGATCCGCTTCGAGGACCCGCGCCTGCCGCTGATGATGGCGGCGCCCGCTCGACGGAAGGACGCGCCGGAACTGCTTCAGTCGTTCGTGACCGTCGAGCCGCGCGCCGGATTATTGCTGCTGTGGGAAAGCTGGCTTCGGCATGAAGTGCTCCCCGGCAGCGCGCGCGGCGAACGCCTCAGCATCTCGTTCAACTTCGCCTGAGCTATCGCGCCTCGCCGACGCGTGGGCTCCACAGGATCGGCCGGTAGACGATCAGGAACAGCAACAGCGCGGCGCCCCAGAACGCGCCCGCAACGTCGAGCATGATCGGATAGGGCCCAATCCCGAAAGACGCCGCAACCCGCACCAGGGCGCCGACCGTGACGCAAACGTAAGCGGCGACGGTGGCCGGCGATGCGGTGAGGTTTCGCCCGGTGTGGCCGAGGCTGGCGCGGCTCATCACCGCAAGGATCATCGTCGTCATCGCGCCGGCGGTCATGGCATGGACGCCGGCGCTCTGCGGAAGGTCCATGCCGGCGACCGAAGCGCCAAGCAGCGCCAGGCCGATCGGGATCCAGGCGTAGCCGACATGGAGGATCGCGACCAGCGGATCGGCAAAGGTGCGATGCCCTCCCCACCGCGACAGTCGCAGCACCTGCGCCGCCGCCGCGAGCACGAGCATCCCGCCGGCCGCCTTGCGGTCCGGGAAGGCGATCCAGAACAGCAGCGCCAGCGCGGTCGAGGCGATAACAAGCAGGTCGAGACTCTGCGGCTGGCTCGGAAGGCCGCTCTTGATCCCGCGCTTGGCCATCCAGTTGCGGGTGAAGGACGGGATGATCCTGCCGCCGATCAGCGAAATCATGACGATCACCAGCGCGATCGCGCACCGCCAACCGAGGTCGCCGTCGATGACACCGGCCTGGCCGAGATAGTCGGCGGCGTCGGCGAGCCCGAAGACGAACACCAGCCCGACGACAGGTACGTTGCGGTTGTTGCTGGCGATGACCTCTCGCGCGGCGAGGAGTGCCAGCGAAACGAACAGGCCGACGTCGAGAATTGCCGCCGGCCACAGGCCGAGAAGCGACGAGAACAAGACGGCGAGCCGGGCCAGCGCCCACATGCCGAACAGCGACAGCAGCGGCTTGCCGGCGATCGGCAGGCGGCCGGTCCAGTTCGGGATGGCGGTCAGCAGGAATCCCGAAACGGCGGCGCCGACGAACCCGAAGAGCATCTCGTGGCGGTGCCAGGCGACGCCGGCAAACGCGCTCGGCAGCGCGATTTCGCCGCCAAGCTCGCACAGCCACAAAGCGATCGCGATGATGGCCCAGGTGCCCGCGCCGAAGAAGAAAGGTCTGAAGCCGCCGCGAAGGAAGGGATGCGTCGCCGCCATGCGTCGCCTGCGAAGCGCAAGCATCTGCTCGCCGCGGGTGACCGTCTTGGTCGAAGCTCGATTGTCTGCTTGCGTGGTCACTGGAACAAAATCGTCAGAAGCAATGAACTGTCCTCTATGGCGCGGAGCGAATGCGGGCGGCCGCGCTCGAGATACACCCAGTCGCCCGCGCCGAGCTGGATCTGGTCGGGCGCTTCGACGACCAGCGAACCCTCGAGACAATGGAGGATCGCAAATCCGGCCACCGCATGATCGGCGATCCGTTCCCCCGAGCGAAGGAACAGCTGAGCGGCCTCTAAGCCATCGGTCTTGACCAGCGCGACGCTTCTCGGATGCGGCCCGTCCCGCACCGATGCCAGCTGCACCTTTTCGCCCGGGGCGGCGTGATGGAGTGCCATCGGTCCGCCCCTACTCGGCCTCGGCCGCGACCGCCGCTGCGCGGACGGGCCGCGCGCCGCGAGGGTTCCGAAGCTTCATCAGGAAATCCCAGCACATGATGAAACCGCCGATGGAGAAGACCACGTCGCCGGGCAGGCGCATCCACTGCCAGAACAGATACTGGTTGTAGAACGCCTGGCTCCGCGCCCAGGCGAAGCCGTGCTCGTAGACGGCGTTCAGCTGCGGCCAGCCGATCGGGAAGAAGTGGAGGAAAATCCACATCAGCAGCCCGATATTGTAGCACCAGAAGGCGATCCTGCCCGGCCGCTCGTCGAAGTCGGCGTCGGCCCCCGCGCGATAGCGCAGGCAGAAATAGATGAGCCCGAGCGCAAGCAGCCCGAACGCGCCGAACAGCGACGTGTGCGCATGGTTGAGCGTGAGGAACGTCCCGTGCTCGTAGTAATTGACGAGCGGGGCATTGAGCGTTCCGCCGCCGAACACCCCCGCGCCGACGAAATTCCAGAATGCCGAGCCGAGGATGTAGAGGTAGGCGAGGCCATAATCGAAGGTGGCCGCGCCCTTGATCAGCCGGTGCTGCGTGATCGCTTCGAGGATCAGGAGCACGAGCGGGAGCACCTCGATGAACGAGAACATCGTTCCAAGCGGCACCCACATGCCCGGCGCTCCGGCCCAGTAGAGGTGATGCCCGGTGCCGAGCACGCCGCCGAGGAAGATGAGGATCAGCTCGAGATAGACGGACCGCTCCGCAAGCTTCCGCGAAACGAGGCCGAGCGACATCAGCAGGTATGCGCTCATCGCAACCGCGAAGAATTCGAACGATTGCTCGACCCACAGGTGGACCACCCAC
>Ga0207698_10000779_pt1 | contig 18545 bp, 15 predicted proteins | sample KBSCornC22_FD_184298 | JGI IMG/M metagenome (GOLD analysis project Ga0207698, IMG submission 184298) | Corn rhizosphere microbial communities from Kellogg Biological Station, Michigan, USA - KBS Corn C2-2 (SPAdes) (version 2) | ecosystem: Host-associated > Plants > Roots > Rhizosphere > Soil ... | reverse complement strand
GCTCGACGCGCTCCGCGGAGGCCGAGGCGATCGACCATCTTCCTGACAGTGACGTCAAGGAAGCCCTGCAGTCGATCCCGGAGGACTTCCGGCTCGCTGTGTACCTCGCCGATGTCGAAGGCTTCGCCTACCAGGAGATCGCCGACATCATGAAGACACCCGTCGGCACTGTGATGAGCCGACTTCACCGCGGGCGCCGCCTTCTGCGCGGCCTGCTCGCCGACTACGCCCGCGAGCGCGGCTTCGCCACGGCGACGTCGGCCACAGCGGAGCCCGCATCCCCCAGGAGCACGACATGACCGATTGCGGCTGCGACAAGGCCAAGGCGGAACTCGAGGAGTACCTGCACCGCGAACTCAGTGACGAGGACTTTCGCGACGTGACAGAGCACCTCGACAACTGCGAGGACTGCACCGGCGAGCACCTCGTCGGCCTCACCATGACCATCAAGATGCAGAAGGCCTGCCAGGAGAAGGCGCCGGACGAGCTGCGCTCGGCGATCCTCGCGCAGCTGACCGAGGCGTAGGCGTTCGGCCCCCCGGCTACAGTCGTCGGCTGGCCGTATTGATTCCCACCCGCCAGACGAGGCTTGCGATCGCTCCGACGAACCCCAACGCCGGATAGAGCAGGATGAGCACGAATTCCTGAGCCACGCGCGGAATGATCGCCAGCACGAAGAGGCCGATCAGCCCGATGAGCAGCACGGCGCCCAGGACGACGAGGCTGCGATTCGCGGCAAGGGCGAAGCGGAGGGCCTTGCGTGCTTGCTGCGGGCGGAGGACGCGCCCGCAGAGTAGGACGACGACGGCGAGGGCGATGACGGCGAGCGTCAACTGGATGATGGTCGCGATCATGGGCGGGAGTGGGTACTTGCTCCAGACGACGACGATCGCGAACGAGAGCACCGCGCCGCCGAGCACCAGGAACCAAGTGCCCGCAAGGATCCGTCCCAGGGCGACTCGCAGGTTGTACGTCACGAGCGCATTCCGGGGATGGGCGCGCGCAACGTCCAGCAGATCGGAGGCGGCGGTGCCGGGACGCGTCGTCATGTCGACCGTCGCGAGGCCCACCAGGGCGCCGGGAGCCTGAGAGTCGAGCCGGAGCGCCTGCTCGAAGGAGGAGCGCGCCTTGCTACGGGATCGACGACGCAGGTAGGCGTTCCCTAGAGCCCGATGCGCCTGGGGGCTGTTCGGAGCCAACCGGACGGCCTCCTGGGCCGCCGCGAGCCCCTCGGGAGCAGGCCACCACGCGTCGATGACCTCCGATTTCAGAAGGTGCCCGTACGAGTCGTGGGGGGCCAGGCGCACGCGCTCCTCGGCGGCGGCGATGGCGGCCGGGTGGGCGCCCAGGGCCGAGTGGGCCAGGGCCAACGCCGTCCAGGCGCCCAGGTGATCCGGCTGGATGGCGGTCGCGCGCTGTGCCGCGCTGACCGCCTCGTCGTGGCGTGTCAGCGAGCGCAGGGCCAGCGACAGCAGCACGAGCGCGGTCGGGGATTCTCCGTGCGCGAGCATCTCGCTCGCGACCTGAATCGCTTCGTCGTAGCGCCCCAGGTCGAGCAATTGCTGGCCGATCGTCGCCGCGCGCGCCTCGTTGTATCGGGGTGAGGAGCCGGATGCCCCTTCCATCGCTGCGGCTGGCCTCATCCGTGGCGGCGCATGATCCGGGCACGGACGACTCGGAGAATGACACCGGTGAACACGAACAGCCAGCCGACCCCGTAGGTCAAGAGCCAGGCCTGAGCGGGCAAGAACGGCCCGATGATCAGGGGAAGCAGTCCCAACAGGTCGACAACCGCCCACGCGGCGATCAGGCGGTCGCGACTCAGGACGAATCGCACAACCGGCAGAAGAGTCTGCCCCAGTGTCGCGCGGGTGCGGAGCACGAGCACCACGACGATGACGGTGATGAGCGCCCCGACCACAGCGAGACCGACCCTCACCCCGCTCTCGAACGTGTCGTTGACCTCCCCTCCCACTTGGTTGCCCTCTTGCAGCAGGATGCGGAGCGCTTGCACGGCCAGGAAGGCGCCCGCAAACACGGCGGAATGGATCTGGCCGAGCGTATTTCCGATCGCCACGCGCAGGTTGCTCAAAGTGAGCCCGTCGTTCGGTGCGCGAGCGGTGAGCTCGCTCAGGTCGGCGACGGCCTGGGCCGGGTTCCCGGTTCGCATGCGGGCGAGTGCGAGATTGTGGCGCGCTGTCTCGTTCTGGGGGTCCAGCCGCAGCGCGGTGGTGAACGAGTCGATGGCCGGCTTGGGCTGCTTCCGGCGAAGCAGGGTGGTGCCGAGAATCTGGTGAGCCTCAGAGGCATTGGGAGCAAGCCGCACGGCCTCCTGAGCCGACCGGAGTGCCGCGTGCGCCGAAGGTTTCTGCTGGCTGGAGATCATCGCCAGATTGGCATGCGTGGTCCAGTCGTGAGGCGCCAACTCGACGCAGCGTTCGGCCGCTGCCACGGCGCCGTCGAAGTCTCGGACGCCGGCACGGGCGAAGGCAAGAGCGTTCCAACTGCGCTTGCTGTTCGGCTCGAGGCGGATCGCGTGTTCCGCTGCGGCCAGTGCCTCGGGGCCGCGGCCCACGAGGAGCAGGGCCTCGCTGGCGACGGTGAGGCCGGCGATGTCGTCTGGATGGTGGGCGAGATGGGGGCCGATCAGTTCCAGTGCCTCGGCCGGGCGCCCGGCGCTCAGAACCGCGGACGCGTGCTGGACGCTCGACGCTCCCGAAGACGTCACAGCCGCTTCGCCTTCTTCAGGTAGCTGCGCAACTCGGCGAAGGTGCCGTCGTCCTCGCCGAACAGGACGACGTTGCGAACGCTGTCCATCCACCCGATCGCCGAGGGCGGCACCTCTCCGAGAGAGGAGAGCACATCGGCGGTGGTGATCATGCGCGGCGTCCCGGTGCGGATGCTGTCCAGGAGCGCCTTCTCGGATGCGAGTTCGCATGCGTACGCGATGTCTGCCCCGGTCAGGCCCTCCGAGCGCACCGCCAGCGCGTCGAGGTCGATGCCCTCGACGGGTCGTTCCCTGAGGTGCAACTGGAAGATCGCCCGGCGCGCGGCCGAGTCGGGAGGGAGCACCAGCACGGTCCGATCGAAGCGACCGGGGCGGCGCAGGGCGGGGTCGATGTCCCACGGTTGGTTGGTGGCAGCCAGGACGAAGACGCCTTCGTTGGCCTGATCGACTCCGTCGAGCTCCTGCAGCAACTGCACGACGACCCCCCGCATGCCGTTGTTGCGCGTCATCGTGCGCCGCTGACCCAGGGCGTCGATCTCGTCGAAGAACAGGACGCACGGGGCCTCACGGCGGGCGAGCTCGAAGGCATCGTGGATGTTCTGCTCGCTCGTCCCCATCATCGGGTCGAGGATGTCCGACAGCCCGACCGAGACGAACTTGGCTCCCAGCTCACCGGCCACCGCCCGCGCGATGAAGGTCTTCCCGCACCCGGGAGGGCCGTACATGAGCAAGCCGCCGCGCAGACTCTTGCCGTACAGCTTGCGCAGTTCCGGATTGCGCAGGGGGGCCAGGAAGGCCGATTCCAGGCGGTCCTTCACGGTCTGCATGCCGCCGACGTCGGCCAGCTTGATCGTGGACGTCTCCGCATCGAAGGCGGCGATGGTCGGATCGCCACCTGTCGCGAACATCGGCGCCGCGAGATCCTCGACCTGGCTCTCGGCGGCGTGCCAATCGAAGTCCTTCGGCGCGCCCTCCGCCGCGGAGGCGTCCTGGGCACCCGCAACCGGGCCAGCCAGCGCGTCGGACATGATCCTGCGGGCCTCGGAGCTCTGCGGTTCCCGGCTCAGAGCGGCACTCGCGTGCGTGATCGCCTCGTCGGATTCGCCCGCCGTCAGCAGCATCTGGGCCAGGTGCAGGCGCAGCGCGACGTCATCCGGCGACGCGTCGACTGCGCGTCGAAGGGATCCCACCAACCCATCGTCCACGCGCTGAGCTTAGTTCAGCGGTCGCGCGCCTTCCGCACCCGCTTCGGGGGTGGGACTACAGGGTCAGCGCGCGCTCGATCAGCTCGGTCTGCTGGGCGGCGCTGCGCTTCGACGATCCTGTCGCCGGCGAGGCGGATGCCGGGCGCGACACCACGCGGATGGTGCGACCGCCCAGGTGCTTGACCAGTTCCACGTCGATGAACGGCCACGCGCCCTGGTTCTCGGGTTCGTCCTGCACCCAGACCAGTTCGGCGTTCGGGTAGCGGTCGAGGATCGGCCGCAGTTCGGCGTCGGGCAGCGGGTAGAACTGCTCGAGCCGGACCAGGGCGACCTGGCCCGCGACATCCTGACGCTTCTCGAGCTCGGCCAGCAGGTCGTAGTGGATCTTGCCGGAGTGCAGCAGGATGCGGCGCACCCCCGAGGTGTCGACGCCGAGGTGGCGCGCGTCGTCGAGCGCCGGCTCGAACCTGCCGTGCGTGAAGTCGGCGACCTCGCTGGTGGCGCCGCGCAGCCGCAGCATCGACTTCGGGGTGAAGACGACGAGCGGGCGGCGAGGGCGGGCGTAGGCCTGGCGGCGCAGCAGGTGGAAGTACGAGGCCGGCGTCGACGGCCTGGCCAGCGTCATGTTGTTCTCTGCCGCCAACTGCAGATACCGCTCGATGCGCGCGGAGGAGTGATCGGGACCCTGACCCTCGTAGCCGTGCGGCAGGAGCAGCACCAGGCCGGAGCGCTGGCCCCACTTCTGCTCCGCGCTCGAGATGAACTGGTCGATCACGATCTGGGCGCCGTTGGCGAAGTCGCCGAACTGCGCCTCCCAGATCGTGAGGGCATCCGGGCGCTCGACCGAATACCCGTACTCGAACGCCATCGCCGCGTATTCGCTCAGCAGCGAGTCGTAGATCGCGAAGCGGGCCTGGGTCTCAGACAGGTTCGCGAGCGGCAGCCACTCCCGACCGTTCTCGCGGTCGTGGAACACCGAGTGCCGCGAGACGAAGGTGCCGCGCCGGGCATCCTGTCCGACCAGTCGGACCGGGGTGCCCTCGAGCAGCAGCGACCCCAGGCCGATGAGCTCGCCGAAGCCCCAGTCGATCGAGCCCTGACGGCTCATCTCGTAGCGTTTCTTCAGCAGCTGCTGGAGTTTCGGGTGCACGGTGAAATCGGCGGGCGGGTTGTCGTGCGCGTCGCCGATCAGCTCGACGACGCTCTGGTCGATCGCCGTGGACTCCGGCTCGACCGTGCTGTCATCCTGCTGAGCGACCGGGCGCTCGATGTCGTTCTTCGGGTGCTCGTCGCTCGTGATCACCGGGATCGTGCCGGTCTGGGCCGCGTGCGTCTCGGCGAAGGCGCGCTCCAGGCGCTCCTGGAAGTCGCGATGCGCGGCCTCGTACTCCTCTTCGGTGATGTCGCCGCGGCCGACCAGCGCCTCGGTGTAGAGCGTGCGCACCGAGCGCTTGGCCTCGATCAGGTTGTACATGAGCGGCTGCGTCATCGAGGGATCGTCGCCCTCGTTGTGGCCGCGCCGGCGGTAGCAGATCAGGTCGATGACCACGTCGCGCTTGAACTGCTGACGGTAGGCGAAGGCGTGCTCCGCGACGCGCACGACGGCCTCGGGGTCGTCGCCGTTGACGTGGAAGATGGGCGCCTGGATCGTCTTGGCAACATCCGTGGCGTAGATCGAGCTGCGGCCCTCGCTGGGCGGCGTGGTGAACCCGACCTGGTTGTTGATGACGACGTGGATGGTGCCGCCGGTGCGGTAGGCGCGCAGCATCGACATCTGCAGGCCCTCGACCACGACACCCTGGCCGGCCATCGACGCGTCGCCGTGCAACAGGATCGGCAGAGTGGCGTACTGCCCGTCGCCCTTGCGGTCCTGCTTGGCCCGCACGACGCCCTCGAGCACGCCGTTGACCGCCTCGAGGTGGCTGGGGTTGGCGGCCAGGTAGACCGGCATCTCCTTGCCCGAGGCGGCGACGAACGTGCCCTCGGTTCCGAGGTGGTACTTGACGTCACCGGAGCCCTGAACGGTCTTCGGGTCTTGCGTTCCCTCGAACTCGCGGAAGATCTGGCCGTAGGTCTTGCCGGCGATGTTGGTCAGCACGTTGAGGCGACCGCGGTGGGCCATGCCGATCGCGACCTCGTCGAGCCCGGCATCCGTCGCGCCCTGGAGGATCTCGTCCAGCAGCGGGATGGTCGACTCGCCGCCTTCGAGGCTGAAGCGCTTCTGCCCGACGTACTTGGTCTGCAGGAAGGTCTCGAAGGCCTCGGCCTCGTTCAGCTTGCTCAGGATGCGCAGCTGCATGTCGTGCGAGGGCTTCTCGTACTTCTGCTCGAGCCGCTGCTGGAACCAGAGCCGCTGCTCGGGGTCCTGGATGTGCATGTACTCGACGCCGACCGTGCGGCAGTAGGTGTCGCGCAGCACGCCGAGGATGTCGCGCAGCAACGCCGCGCGCTTGCCGCCGAAGCCGCCGGTGACGAACTCGCGGTCGAGGTCCCAGAAGGTGAGGCCGTGGCTACCGATCTCGAGGTCAGGGTGCGTGCGCTGCTTGTACTCGAGCGGGTCGATGTCGGCCATCAGGTGGCCGCGCACGCGGAACGAATTGATGAGCTCCTGCACGCGAGCCGTCTTGCCGGGCTTCTCGGCCAGGTCGACCGAGATGTCCTCCGCCCAGTGGATCGGGTCGTAGGGGATGCGGAGCGCCGCGAAGATGTCCTCGTAGAAGTCGTGCTGACCGATCAGCAACTCGTGGATGATCTTGAGGAACTCGCCCGAGCCCGCTCCCTGGATGACGCGGTGGTCGTAGGTGCTGGTCAGCGTGATCGTCTTGCCGATGCCGAACTCGGCGAGCGTGCGCTCCGACGAGCCCTGGAACGCGGCCGGATACTCCAGCGCGCCCGCGCCGACGATGCAGCCGGCGCCCTGGGTGAGCCGCGGGACCGAGTGCTCGGTGCCGATGCCGCCCGGGTTGGTCAGCGAGATCGTGGTGCCGGCGAAGTCGGCGGCGGTCAGCTTGCTGCTCCTGGCGCGCGCCACGACGTCTTCGTAGGCCGCGAGGAACTCGGCGAAGGTCATCGTGTCTGCACGCTTGATGTTGGGCACCAGCAACGAACGGGTGCCGTCGGGCTTGGGCAGGTCGATGGCGATGCCCAAGTTGACGTGCGCGGGGACCACGACGCTGGGCTTGCCATCGGGTTCGGCGTACGACACGTTCTGACTCGGGAACACCTTCAGCGTGCGCACGATCGCCCAGCCGATCAGGTGAGTGAACGAGACCTTGCCGCCGCGCGCGCGGCGCAGGTGGTTGTTGATGACGATGCGGTTGTCGATCATCAGCTTGGCGGGCACGGTGCGAACGCTGGTCGCGGTCGGGATGCTGAGGCTGGCATCCATGTTGGCCGCGAGTGTCTTGCTCACCCCGCGCAGCGGCGTGACGACGTCGTCGGCCGGGGAGGCATCCTGCCCGTCGACGACGGGGATGCCCGAGGTCTGCGGGGCTTCGGCGGGGATCGGCTGCGGCTTGGCCGGCGCCGAGGTGGTGCGGGCGACCGGCGTCGACGCGGTGGTGAGCGCAGGCTCCGAGGGCGCAGGCGTGGAGGGCGCAGGCGCAGCCTGCGTGGTGGGCTCGACGGCCTTCTCCGCCTCGGGGGCGGGAGCCGCCGCTTCGTCCGCCACGACCGGAATCGACGTGGTCGGGGTCGGGTCGGTCACGGGGTGGTAGCTCTCCAGCACCGGCCACCAGCTCTTGTCGACGGAGTTCTTGTCGACGAGGTATCGCTCGTACAGCTCGTCGACCAGCCACTCGTTGGCGCCGAATTCACCCGAATTCGGGTCGTCGGATGCGGTTCCGGTGATGGGGCTCGACACGGCTTGACCGCCCACTCTCAGTTCTCGATATCGGGTTGTGGAGGTGGGGCCTGCCGGTGGTCACACCGACATCCAGCTTAATCACTCCCCGGCCGGAGTGCCGTCCCCGGAGTGAGGTACGCGCCGGAAAAAGCTGCGTTCTTGCCTCTACCGTTGACTCATGCGCTTTCTCGGCCCCGTTCCCGCCCACGACCTGACCTATTCGGACGTGTTCCTGGTGCCCAGCCGCTCGGCCGTCACCAGCCGGCTCGATGTGGATCTCGCCCCTGGCGACGGCAGTGGAGCCACGATCCCGATCGTCTCGGCCAACATGAACTCGGTGACCGGACCGCGGCTCGCCGCCACCCTGGCGCGCCGGGGCGGCCTCGGCGTGCTGCCGCAAGACCTGCCTCTTCAGGAGCTCGGCGAGGCGATCCGGTGGGTCAAGCAGCAGCCGGTCGCCTGGGACACGCCGATCGTCCTGTCGCCGGAGCAGACCGTGGCTGAGGCGCTCCGGCAGCTGCCGCCGGCCGAGGGCCACGGCATCGTGCTGCGCAGTGCGACGGGCGAGGAGCTCGGTGCGGTGCCTGCGTCCCGACTCGGAACGGCCCTGCCCGACGCACGGCTCGGCGACCTGGTACACGGCTCGATCACGGCGCTCGACGCGGATGACCTAGGCGGCAGTCCCCTCGAGGGGCCCCGCGCCGCCTTCGACCTGCTCGTCGCCGCCGACATCGATTTCGCCCTCGTCCAGCGCCACGGCCACGTGATCGGCACGGTGTCGCGCCGCAGCGCGCTGCGCGGCACGCTCTACGGTCCGGCGCTCGACGCCGGAGGCCGGCTGCGGGTCGCTGCGGCAGTGGGCATCAACGGCGACGTGGCGTCGAAGGCGACGGCGCTCGCCCACGAGGGTGTCGACGTGCTGGTGCTCGACACGGCACACGGTCACCAGGAGGGGATGCTGCGCGCGCTCGCCACGGTGAAGAAACTCGGGCTCGGCATCCCGATCGTCGCGGGCAACATCGTGACGGCCGAGGGCGTGCGCGACCTGGTGGACGCGGGCGCCGACATCCTCAAGGTGGGTGTCGGGCCGGGTGCCATGTGCACGACCCGCATGATGACGGCCGTGGGGCGTCCGCAGTTCGGCGCGGTGCTCGAGACCGCCGAGGCGGCGCGTGAACTCGGCGCGCACGTCTGGGCCGACGGCGGGGTGCGCTACCCGCGTGACGTGGCGCTCGCGCTGGCGGCGGGCGCGGCATCCGTGATGATCGGCTCGTGGTTCGCCGGCACGATCGAGGCCCCCGGCGTTCTGGAGACGGATGACGCGGGCCGGTTGTACAAGCAGAGCTGGGGCATGGCGTCCACCAAGGCGGTGCATGAGCGCTTCGGCCGCCTCGACGCCTACCAGCTCGCGCGCAAGGAGCTTTTCGCCGAGGGCATCTCGAGCTCGAAGATCTACCTCGATCCGCTGCGCCCCTCGCTGGAGGATCTGCTCGACATGATCACCTCGGGCGTGCGCAGCTCGTTCACCTACGCGGGCGCCGGCGACCTGGCGGCCTTCCAGGAGCGGGCCGTCGTCGGCTTCCAGAGCGCGGCCGGCTACGAAGAGGGCAAGGCGCTGCCCGTAAGTTGGTGAGCATGATCTACGCGATCCTCGACTTCCCGGTCAAGCCCGGACACCTCGACGAGGCGGTCCGCATCCTGCGGGGAGCCCTCGTCGCGACGCGAGCCTTCGACGGCAACCTCGGCGCAGAGATCCTGTTGGATGACGACCCGCGCCATTTCCTGCTGCTCGAGACGTGGGAGTCGGCGGCCCACAATCACGCGTACCAGGCCTGGCGGATGACGCCGGAGGGCACGACCCCGGGGTTCGCCGAGCACCTCACCGGGCCGTTCACGATGACCGAGTACACCGTCGCGCCGCACTGACCCTCACACGGCTTCCGGTTTCGCTACCGTGCGCCGATGGACGTCTTCGCGCTGCTGGCCGAACCGGTGCGGTATCGCATCATCGAGATCCTCGCGACCGGGGAGCACACCTCGGGCCAGCTGGCCGATGTGCTCCACCACGAGTTCGGTGTGGGATGGCCCGCGGTCTCGTCTCACCTGCGCGCCATGCGATCGAGCGGGTTCGTGGTCAGCCGGCCGCAGGATCGAAGTCGTTTCTATCGGCTGGCTCCCGACGCGCTCGACCAGCTCGACCGGCGGATCGATCGATTGCATCAGTTGTGGGACGCCCGGTACGGATGGCCGTATCGAGCCGACCCCCTCTCGCCCGGCACGCTCACGATCGGCCGGCGCCCGAATCGGGGGCGAGGAGCCCGTGGCCGAAGCGACACCCCGATCGTCTTCGAAATCACCGAAGACAACGATCCCTGGCAGTGGGTCGGCGACTGATCGCGTTCGCCCGCGCCGCCGGACGACGTGCGTCGGGTGGTAGTGGTGCGAAATCCCCATTTCAGTTCGCCCTCAATTCAGCGCGAACTGAAATGGGGATTGGAGGCATACCCAGGGGGCGGGGCGCCAGGATCGGGTGGCGCGGGGGCGCCAGCCGGCGTCGCGAGCGCTCAGCCGAGCGTCGCGGCGGCTCGATATACTCGGGCGAATCATGGATGACCCCCCGTCCGGCCGCCTGACGAACGGAAGCGCGCCGTGAGCTCCGAGTGGATCTTCCTGATCATCGGGATCGTGCTCATCATCGGCACGGGCTTCTTCGTGGCCAGCGAGTTCACGCTGGTCAACCTCGACCGCGCCGACCTCGAGGCGCGGCAGGAGCGCGGCGAGACCATGCTCGGCCCGGTGATCAGCGGGCTGAAACGCACCTCGACGCATCTCTCCGCCGCGCAGTTGGGCATCACCCTCACCACCCTGCTGACCGGCTTCACCCTCGAGCCGGCGTTCAGCCACTTTCTGCAGCCGCTGTTCACCGCCATCCATCTGCCCAGGGAAGCGGTGCTGCCCGTCGCCACCGTGGTGTCGATCGCGATCGCGACTCTGCTCTCGATGATCATCGGCGAGCTGGTTCCGAAGAACCTGGCGCTCGCGATCCCGCGCCAGGTGGCCAAGATCGTCATCCCGTTCCAGCTCGGGTTCACGGTCGTGTTCAAGCCGTTCGTGCGTCTGCTGAACAGTTCCGCCAACGTGCTGCTGCGCGCGTTCGGGATCGAGCCCAAGGAGGAACTCAGCTCGGCCCGCACCGCGGAAGAACTGCGGAGCCTGGTGCGCCGCTCGGCCAGCGAGGGGTCCCTCGACCGTGACACGGCGACGCTCCTCGCCCGCACCTTGGTGTTTTCGGATCACACCGCTGCCGACGTGATGACGCCGCGACCGCGGCTGGCCAGCATCGACCGCTCGGCCAGCGCCGACGCGGTAGTCGAACTTGCCAGGAAGACCGGATTCTCGCGATTCCCGGTCATCGACGACGACATCGACGACGTGGTCGGCCTCGTCCACATCAAGCAGGCGGTCGCCGTGCCGCGCGATCGACGACCCGAGGTGCCGGTGTCGGCGCTGCAGTCCGACGCCCTGAGGGTGCCCGAGACCATGAAGCTCGACACCCTGCTCGGAGAGCTGCGCGGCCGTGGCTACCAGATGGCGGTCGTCGTCGACGAGTACGGCGGGACAGCGGGCGTCGCGACCCTCGAAGACCTCGTCGAAGAACTCGTCGGCGAGGTGGCGGACGAGCACGACCGCGCCCGCGCCGACGTGGTGCGCAGCCGCGACTGGCTCACCTTTCCCGGAGCCCTGCGCCCCGACGAGCTCATGGAGCGCGCCGGCGTCGTCGTGCCCGAGGAGGGCCCGTACGAGACCGTCGCCGGCTTCCTGATGAGCGAACTGGGCCGGCTCGCGAAGGTCGGCGACACGGTCGACATCGATGCCGGCACCTTCCGCGTCGAGCGGATGGACGGCCGCCGCATCGACCGGGTGCGCTTCACCCCGCGCCACGGCGACGAGGCATCCAGCGACTCCGGCCCCGCGAGGGGAGGTGCCGCATGAGTGCCGCCGACTGGTGGGGGATCGCCTGGCTCATCATCCTGCTCGCCGTCAACGCCTTCTTCGTGGCCGCCGAGTTCGCCATCATCGCGGCTCGCCGCAGTCAGATCGAGCCGCGGGCCGAAGCGGGATCCCGCGCCGCCAAGACAGCGATCTGGGCGATGGAGCATGCCACCCTGATGCTGGCCACCACCCAGCTGGGGATCACCATCGCGAGCCTGCTGATCCTGAACGTGTCGGAGCCCGCCATCCACCACCTGCTGTCGGTGCCGCTGCACCTCACGGGGTGGAGCGCGGCCGTGATCAGCACGATCGCGTTCATCATCACGCTGGTGATCGTGTCGTTCCTGCACGTCGTGCTCGGTGAGACCGTGCCCAAGAACATCAGCTTCTCGGTGCCCGACCGGGCCGTGCTCATCCTGGCCACGCCGCTGGTGGGGATCGCCGCCGTGTTCCGTCCGGTCATCGTCGTCCTGAACGCGATCTCGAGCGGCGCGGTGCGGCTGTTCGGCGTCCAGCCGCGCAACGAGGCCAACTCTGCGTTCAGCTTCGACGAGGTCGCCACCATCGTCGCCACCTCCACCCGCGAGGGGGTTCTGACCGACTCCACCGGCACGCTCAGCAACGCCTTCGAGTTCACGACGAAGACGGTCAAGGATGTGCTGGTGCCGATGCCGAAGCTCGTCACCCTCCCCGACGACACCACCCCCGAAGACGTCGAGCGCGCCGTCGCCCAGCACGGTTTCAGCCGGTACGTGCTGGTCGACGACGAGGGCGAGCCCAGTGGATACCTGCACCTCAAAGACGTCATCGACCTGGATGACGACGAGTTCGACGAGCCGGTTCCGCCCAAGCGCATCCGCCAGCTGATCTCGATCTACCACGACGCCGAACTCGAGGATGCTCTCGCGACCATGCGCCGCTCCGGCTCGCACCTGGGCAGGGCCTTCGACGAGAACGGCGCCACGAGGGGCGTGCTGTTTCTCGAGGACATCATCGAAGAGCTGGTCGGCGAAGTGCAGGACGCGACGCGGCGGCAGCGCTAAACACTGTGAGCGCCGCCCGCTACCTCGCCGCATCGATCCCGTTGCGCATCGCCGGCTCCGGCGCAACCGTCGTGCTGCCGATCCTGGCCGTTCAGCGACTGCACGATGTCGCCATCGGCGGCGGGCTCGTCGCGGCGTCGCTCGCACCGAGCGTCATCGCGGCGCCGCTGGTGGGGGTCATCCTCGACCGGGCGCGGCATCCGCGGTGGTGGATCGCCGGGTCTGGGCTGATCACCGCGGCGGCCTTCGCGCTCAGCGCGTTTCTGGGCGCCGTGCCGCTGTGGGTGATCGTGGGCGCTCTCATCGTCTCCGGAGCGGCATCCCCGTTCTTCCTCGGGGGTCTGTCGAGCTTCGTGACCGACGGCATTCCCGATGAGCAACGGGCATACGCGGCTGATGCGCTGTCGTACAACGTGGGCGCGGTGGCCGGTCCGGGCCTGGCGGCGATCGTGGTGAGCCTCGGCGCCGCGGGCGCGGGGGCGTTCATCGTGGCCGGGGCATCGTTGCTGGGGGCGCTCGCGGTGGCGGGGGTCCGGATGATTCCGAGGCCCCGCCCCGACCACGGGGCCCTCGCGGCGATCGTCGCCGGGAGCCGCTATCTGGTCACCCACCGCCCGCTGGCCACCGTGACCCTGTCGGGGACGATCGCCCAGCTGGGAGCCGGTGCCCTCCCGATCTGCGCGGTCGCGCTCGAGCTGCAGCGCTCTGGCACGCCGGAACGCGGCGCGTGGATCGTCACCGCCTTCGCCATCGGGTCGCTGATCGGTTCGCTGATCGCCACCGGACGACCGCCGCGCCGCTGGCGCACCGAGACGGTCATGCTGGTGGGATTCGCGGGGACCGGCTTGCTGACCATCATCGCCGCGGCCGACCTCGGCCTGCCGTGGACCATCGCCGGGATCGCCCTCTCGGGGCTCTGCACCGGGCCGAGCACCGCGGCCATGCTGCTGCTGCGCAAGCAGCAGAGCCCGCCCATCCTGCGCTCGCAGGTGTTCACCGTCGGATCGGGGCTGCGCACGACCGCGGCCGCGGTGGGGGCCGCGGTCGCCGGTGTTGCAGCAGGGTGGGATGCCGGCATCCTGATCGCCGTCATCGGAGTGGTCTGGGTGGTATCCGCTCTGGTGATGCTGGGCTATCCGCGCGAAACGGCACCGCTCGCGTAAGTCGGTGTCGGCGGTCAGTTCGCGTCGTACCCGGCGGCTGCTCACGCCGCGACATGCGCGAGATCGCGATGCGATCTCTCCTAGCGCGAATGTCGCGCCCGACGGTACTGCGGCGGCCAGTAGTCGACGTCGACGCCCAGCTCGTGCGCGGCGCGGAGCGCGAAGTGCGGGTCGCGCATCATCTCCCGGCCGAGCATGACGGCGTCGGCCTGGCCGCTCTCGACGATGGCGGCGGCCTGGGCGACCTCGGTGATCAGCCCCACCGCGCTGACCGCGACCTCCGCCGTCTCACGCACCTGCTCGGCGAACGGCACCTGATAGCCGGGGCCGAGCGGAATCCGGACCCCCGAGATCAGTCCGCCCGACGAGATGTCGAAGAAGTCGGCGCCCGCCTCGTGCGCCCAGCGGGCCACCGTCGCGGTCTGTTCGGCATCCCAGCCGCCCTCCGCGTAGTCGCTCGCCGAGAAGCGCACGAGCAGGGGAACCTGCTCGCCGATCTCGGCGCGCACGGCACGCACGATCTCGAGCAGCAGCCGCGCTCTGTTCTCGAGCGGGCCGCCGTAGGCATCGGTGCGCGTGTTCGACAGCGGCGAGAGGAACTGGTGCAGCAGGTAGCCGTGTGCCGCGTGCAGTTCGACCAGATCGAAACCCGCGCCAAACGGTGGGGGGGCAGTGGCGCGGCGGGCAGCCGCGACGAAGGCGGCGACCACTCCGGGCAGTTCGTCCGTGGCGAGCGCGCGCGGCGCGCGGTAGCCCTCGAACGCGAGCTCGGAGGCCGAGACCGTGACCCAGCCCTGACCGGGATCGACCTCGGCCGGGGCATCCAACGGGATGCTGCCCTTCTGGTCGAAGCCCCACTCGGGATAGACGGAGGCCTTGCGCCCGGCGTGGGCGAGCTGGAGTCCCGCCAGGGCGCCCTGCGCGTGCAGGAAGTCGACGACGCGGCGCCAACCGGCGACCTGCTCGTCGTTCCAGATTCCGGTGTCATGGGGCGAGATCCTGCCCTCCGGTACGACCGCGGTCGCCTCGGCCATCACGATCCCGGCGCCGCCCATCGCGAACGAGCCGAGGTGCGCGAGGTGCCAGTCGGTCGGCACGCCGTCGCGCGCGGTGACCGAGTACTGGCACAGTGCCGGCACCCAGATCCGGTTGCGCGCGGTGACGCCGCGCAGGGTCAGGGGATCGAAGATCGTGGCCTTCGGGCCAGGGGAATGGGTACGGGTCATGAGGCGAGGGACTCCAGAAAGTCGCGCAACTCGGCGACGGTGGTGAAGACGTGTCCCGTGACGCCCAGGGCGACTGCGGCATCCACGTTGATCTTCTTGTTGTCGATGAACACCATCTGCTCGAGCGTGATTCCCAACTCGCGAGCCGTGACCCGGTAGATCTCGGGATCGGGTTTGATCAACCCGAGTTCGGCGCTGACGAACATGGCCTCGAAGTAGGCGGCCATCGGCGAGTGCCGGAAGGGATCCGAGAAATCGAAGCCCGCGTTCGAGAGCAGGGCGACGCGCGTGCCGCCGGCGTGCAGCTCGGCGAGCAACTGCACCGTCCCCGGCTCGACGCTGATCCAGCTCCGGATGTCGGCAGCCCACAGCTGCTGCAACTTCGCGGGCGACCACTCGGCCCCGGCGTCGCGGGCGATCAGGTTCCAGTACTCGCGGGGGAGCGTGACGCCCTGGTCGAGCGGCTCGCGATACCGGTCGTAGAGCTGCCAGAACAGCCCGGGCTCGAGGCCCGAGATCTCGACCAGGGCCGCGCGGTCGACCTCGCTCTGCGAGACCGAGATCACCTCGCCGTAGTCGAAGACGATGACACGGTCGGGAATCCGGATGTTCACCGAGCCAAACTATCGTGGCCCTATGGAGTCCTTCTTCGGCCAGGCCGAGGCCGCGCGCTGGATCGCTGTGCCCCGCGACGACGACGACAAATACTCGCGCGGTGTGGTCGGGTTCGTCACCGGCTCGGCGAAGTATCCGGGAGCGGCCGTGCTCGGCGTCGAGGCGGCGGCGCGCACGGGAGTCGGGATGATCCGCTACCTGGGTGCGGGCCGCCCGACCCGCCTGGTGCTGCAGCGCCGGCCAGAGGCGGTGACCGCCGAGGGTCGGGTGCAGGCATGGGTCCTCGGCTCCGGGCAGGACCCCGAGAACCTCGACGAGCTCACGAGGGTGATGCTCGACGAGGCGCTGGGTCAGAGCGTGCCGACGGTGCTCGACGGGGGAGCGCTCGGCCGTCGGTCCGACGCGCGCGGGCCCGTGCTGCTGACGCCGCACGCCGGCGAGTTGAGCAGGCTGATCGCCCTCGACGTCGACGCGATCCGAGCCGACCCCGACGCCGCGGCACTGCGCGCCGCACGCGAACTCGACGCCACCGTGCTGCTGAAGGGTCACACCACGCGGATCGCGGTCCCGGCCGCCGCGACCGGAGGAACGGAACCGCTCCGGGTGCGCTCCGCACCGTCGTGGCTCGCGACGGCGGGCGCGGGCGATGCGCTCGCCGGAATCCTCGGCGCGCTGCTCGCGACACACCACGAGGAGCTCGCCGCGGATCCGTCACTGCTCGCGCCCCTGGCCGCGACCGGCGCCGTGCTGCACGGGCTCGCCGCCGAGCGAGCCAGCTCAGGCGGACCGCTCACGATTCTCGATCTTGCCGCGGCACTGCCGGGCGTCGTTGCCGAGCTTCTGCGGATACCCTGACCACATGACGGACGCCGCCCTTCGCCCGCGCGACCCGTGGGCGAACGTCGCGACGCTGGTACGGCATCCCTTCGCTCTCTGGGTCGGCTTCGTGCTCGTGCATTTCTGGCTCGGGTTCCTCGCGCTCTACGGTCCCGGTTACCCGCTGGGAGACGTGAACTGGGTCTACAAGTTCTGGGTCGAGCACGGTCTCGTCTCGGGGCAGTGGGTCGGTCTTCAGACCTCGTGGGTGTACCCGATCGTCGCCTTGCTCCCGATGATCGCGGCGTACGCGTTCGGTCCCGCCCTCTACGCGAGCACGTGGCTGACGCTGGTCATGGTGGTGGATGCCGCGGCGTTTGCCGTCGTGATGGCGTTCGGCCGCGATCGCCGGGTCGCGCATGTGGCGTGGTGGTGGCTCGGCCTGCTGGTCGCGCTGGGCCCGGTCGCCGTGGGCCGCATCGACGCCGTCACCGTCGCCGTTGCGGTGGTCGCGCTGCTCTGCCTCGCCACCGCTCCGCGTCTGGCCGGGGTGCTCCTCGCCGTGGCCGCCTGGATCAAGGTGTGGCCGGCCGCGCTGATCGCCGCCGTCTTCATCGCGGTGCCGGCTCGGCTGCGGGTCGTGCTGTCGGCCGCGGTCACGTCGGCCGTCATCCTCGCGGCGTCGATCGTGCTCAGCGGCGGCGGAAGCAACGCGTTCAGCTTCATCACCCAGCAGACCGGGCGAGGGCTCCAGATCGAGTCCGGCCTGGGCACCTTCTGGATGTGGGACGCCTTCTCCCGCCGACCGGGCGCGAGCACGCTGTACTACGACACCAACATTCTGACCTACCAGCTGCGCGGCCAGGGCGTGCAGACCGCGGCCGAGATCGCCACGCCGTTGCTCGCGCTTGTCGCCCTTGCTCTGCTGCTGCTGGCCATCGTCGTCGTTCGCCGTGGCGCCTCCGCCGCCGAGTTGCTTCCCCCGCTCGCCTTGGCGATCACGACGGCCCTCATTCTGTTCAACAAGGTCGGTTCGCCGCAGTTCGTCACCTGGCTGGCTGTCCCGATCGTTCTCGGGCTCTCGACAGCCGCGACCGGGCGGGCCACGTCGTTCCGGTTCCCGGCTGCGCTCGCCCTGGTGATCGCCGGGCTCACGCAGCTGATCTACCCCGACTTGTACGACCAACTGCTCGCGCTGAACGTCTGGATGCTGCTCGTGCTGAGCGTGCGCAACCTGCTCTACCTGGCGTTGCTGGCGTGGGCGGTCTGGACCATGACGCGCTTGCTCAGCCCGAGCGACGACGTGCACCTGGTCGACGAGTCGAACTGGTTGCCGCGGGTGTGGCCGTTCGTTCCTGAACCGGGCGTTGATACCGAAGGACTCAGCCGGTGACGGCGGTCGATGCGGCGGGCGCTGCCACCCTCTCGCCCGTGCGCATCCGCCTCGCCCTGCTGGCGCTCGCACTCGGGGGCTTCGGCATCGGGGCGACCGAGTTCGTGGCGTCAGGATTGCTGCCGAACATCGCGGCGGACCTGCTCCCGAAGCTGGATGCCGCATCCCACCAGCAGGCGATCGCCCAGACCGGCATCGTGATCTCGGCATATGCCGCGGGAGTCGTGGTCGGCGCCCCGACGATCGCCGTGTTCGCCGCGCGCCTGCCGCGCAAGGGGCTGCTGCTGGCGCTCGTCGGCGCCTTCACGCTCGGCTCGGTGCTGTCGGCCATCGCGCCGAACTTCGAGTTGCTGGTCGCCGCCCGTTTCGTCGCGGCCCTGCCGCACGGCGCATATTTCGGCATCGCCTCCCTCGTCGCCTCGTCGCTGATGGGACCGGGCAAGCGCGGCCGCGGGGTGGCGTTCGTGCTCTCGGGTCTCACGATCGCCAATGTCATCGGCGTGCCGGCCATCACCTTCC
>Ga0207698_10000774_pt1 | contig 18579 bp, 11 predicted proteins | sample KBSCornC22_FD_184298 | JGI IMG/M metagenome (GOLD analysis project Ga0207698, IMG submission 184298) | Corn rhizosphere microbial communities from Kellogg Biological Station, Michigan, USA - KBS Corn C2-2 (SPAdes) (version 2) | ecosystem: Host-associated > Plants > Roots > Rhizosphere > Soil ... | reverse complement strand
CGCGCTCGAGCCGATTGCCGACCCGAAGGCGCTGTTTTCGGCCGACATCCTCGAGCAGGAGTTCGTCGACTGGGTCGAAAGCTCGTACCTGCTCAAGACGGCATTCCGCGAGGTCGCGGTGATCGGTGGGCTCGTCGAGCGGCACCATCCGGGGAAGAAGAAGTCGGGGCGCCAGGTCAGCTTCTCGACGGACCTCATCTACGACGTGCTTCGCCGCTACGAGCCGCAGCATCTGCTTCTTCGCGCGGCATGGGACGACGCCCGGCGGCGGATGACCGAGCTCGGGCGGCTCGTGCGGCTGGTCGATCGCGCCTCGGCGACGATGCTCCACGTCGAGCCGGGGCGAATCACGCCCATGGCGGTGCCGCTGATGGTGATCGTCGGCCGCGAGGCGCTGCCCGCCGGCGCGGAAGCGGACGAGGTGCTGCTCACCCAGGCGGAAGCGCTCGCCGAAACTGCTATGCATTTGTGAAACTTGTTCATTGCGGGTTCGCGCGGCTCGTGCGAGTCTTCGCCGATGCGCTTCCTTGCCCTGCTTCTTCCGCTCGCCCTCAGCGGCTGCATCGTCGGAACGGTCGCCAAAACGGCGGTCGACGTCGTCACCATTCCGGTGAAGGTCGCCTCGGCCGGGGTCGACGCGGTCACCACCAGCCAGAAGGAGGCGGACGAGAAGCGCGGTCGCCAGGCGCGCAAGGAAGACGAGCAGCGCGGCAAGCAGGTCCGCATGGCGATGGAGCGCTGCCGGCAGGGGCGGCCGTTACCGACGGACGATTGCGCGGCGCTGCAGCCCCGCTAGTGGGGCTGGATGCGCTATTTCCTCGACACCGAATACAATGGCATTGGCGGCGCGCTGCTGAGCCTGGCCCTGGTGCCGGATGACGGGGACGAGCTCTACATCACGCTGAGAACGGCTGAGGAGCTGGTCGAATGGGTCGACCGCCATGTTGTCCCCTACCTCGACTCTGTGCCCGAGCAGCTGTCCTGCCCGCGACTCAGGCGTGAAGACGCCGCCGAAGCTCTCGAGCGCTATTTGCGCCACGACGAGGAGCCGCTGATCTTTGCCGACTGGCCCGAGGACATCGCGCAATTCTGCAACCTGATGATCACCGGCCCCGGCGACATGGTCGAGATCCGGCACGTGACCTTCCGCCTCGTGCCGATGAGCAATTTCAGCACCGCGGCCAACAGCAGGGTGCCGCACAACGCGCTCCACGACGCGCGCGCGCTCCGCGACCACGTCATGGCGATGGAATGATTCTTATTCGGCGGCCGTCCTCAAGGCGTCCTGCTCTTCATCCCGGCGGATCCAGGTCAGGTCAGCCAGCGTGAGCGGACGGCCGTCCTCCGCCAGGACGCACATCTTGCGCACCGGCTTTCCGTCGCGGCGGTCGGCAAGGACGATGTCCACTTTCCCGTAACCCCATTCCTCGCCCCACTGGCGAAGCGCGAGCACGACCGGCAGCAGGCCTTCTCCCTTGGGCGTCAGCGAATAGATCACCCGCCGCTTGTCGCCGGGGTCGGACGAGCGCTCAAGGATTCCTCCTGCAACCATCTTCGACAGGCGGTCGGAGAGAATGTTTCGGGCAATGCCCAGGCCGGCCTGGAATTCCTCGAAATGATGAAGGCCGTTGAACGCGCCGCGGAGGATCAGGAACGCCCACTTTTCGCCGATCAGCTCGACCGCGCCGGGAATGGGGCACGACAGTGCCGCTTCCTTGAACCGGTCGATGTCCGACGTGAGCGTATCTGCCGGCATGCGCAGCTCTCTTTCATTGCCTCAAGTTCATGAAAGCACAGAACGGTTCCGAAAAACAGTTGCAATACGAAACCATGCATCGTAATCCGTTGCAAATAGCAACTGTGTAAAGGATGATGCGATGGTCCGGTCAGCCTGCTTCCTCCTCGCGGCGCTTTTTGCGGGCTCGGCCGCTGCCGCTTCGACCTACTCGGCGACGCTGGAGACGCCGACCAGCGCGCGGTTCATCGCGCGCGACATTTCGTGGAATTGCGATGGCGCGACCTGTCAGGGCGTGACCGACGAGAGCAGGCCGCTCGTGCTCTGCGAATCGCTTGCCAAGCGCGCCGGCCCAGTGCGGACCTTCGTGGTCGACGGTCGCGCCGTCGCTTCCGCCGATCTCGAACGCTGCAATGCTTCGGCGAAAGCCGCCGCGGGCGCGTCCGCAAGCGGCAACTAAGTCTCTCCCCCGGGGCTGCGCCCAACTCCCCGCGGCGCAGCCCCAATTTTCTTTCACTTGCTTAAGTGCAGCGGCTCCCCCCATCTTAGGCGGGTGCTCCGACAGTATGAACTCGTCGAGAAGGTGCGCTCCTACGATCCCGATGCGGACGAGGGGCTGATCAACCGCGCCTACGTCTTCTCGATGAAGGCGCATGGGGACCAGCAGCGCGCTTCGGGCGATCCCTATTTCAGCCACCCGATCGAGGTCGCGGGAATCCTCACCGACCTCAAGCTCGACGCGGACACCATCGTCACCGCGATCCTCCACGACACGATCGAGGACACGGTGGCAACTCCGGAGGAGGTGGAGAAGCTGTTCGGCAAGGACGTCGCCCGGCTGGTCGACGGCGTCACCAAGCTCAGCAAGATCGAGGCGCAGTCGGAAAACGAGCGGGCAGCGGAGAACCTGCGCAAGTTCCTTCTCGCGCTCAGCGACGATATCCGGGTGCTGCTGGTGAAGCTCGCCGACCGGCTGCACAACATGCGCACGCTCCATCATATCCCGTCGGAGGACAAGCGCCGGCGGATCGCGCGCGAGACGATGGATATCTACGCCCCGCTCGCCGAGCGCATCGGCATGTACGAGATGATGACGGAGATGCAGACGCTGGCGTTCCGCGAGCTCGAGCCGGACGCCTACGCCTCGATCATGCGGCGTTTGAAGCAGCTGACCGAATCGGGCGGCGACCTCGTCAACCGGATCGGCCTCGGCCTCCAGCTCTACCTCGCCGACAACGGCCTCGAAGCCGAGGTCACCGGCCGCCAGAAGCATCCCTTTTCGATCTGGAAGAAGATGGCCGAACGGCACATCAGCTTCGAGCAATTGTCCGACGTGATGGCCTTCCGGATCATCGTCGACAATGTCGGCGAATGCTACCGGGCGCTCGGCCTGATCCACCGTCGCTGGCCGATGGTCCCGGGACGCTTCAAGGATTACATCTCGACGCCCAAGCGCAACGGCTACCAATCGCTTCACACCTCGGTGATCCACGATTCGAAGATGCGGATCGAAATCCAGATCCGCAGCCGCGAGATGCACGAGCAGGCCGAGCGCGGCCTCGCCGCCCATTGGGCCTACAAGGAGGGCAAGCCCAAGGGCGACATGAACATCCCGTGGGTCGACGATCTCGTCGAAATCCTCGACCACGCCGAGAGCCCCGAAGAGCTGCTCGAGCACACCCGGATGGCGATGTACCAGGACCGGATCTTCGCCTTCACGCCGAAGGGAGAGCTGATCCAGCTGCCCAAGGGCGCGACTCCGGTCGACTTCGCTTATGCCGTCCACACCGACCTTGGCGACCGCACCGTGGGCGCGAAGGTCAACGGCCGCGTGGTTCCGCTGCGGACGATGCTCGAGAACGGCGACCAGGTCGAAATCCTCGCCTCGGAAGCCCAGCACCCGCAGCCCTCATGGTTGCGCTTCGTGGCGACCGGCAAGGCGCGCGCGGGCGTTCGCCGCTTCGTCCGCCACAAGGAGCGCGAGGAAACGATCGAGCTCGGCCGCAAGATCTACGACGAGATCGTCCAGCGGCTCCCCGCGGAGCTCGACAAGGACGCGCTCAAGCGCACGCTCAAGAAGCTCAAGATCGAGAACGAGGACGAGCTGATGATCGCGACCGCGCGCAAGCGGATCAGCGATGAGGCGCTGATGGAAGCGCTGATGCCCGGCTCGGCCGGCGGTGACGTCGCTCCGCGCCCGCTAGGGCAGCGCAAGGCGATCTCGATCAAGGGGCTGACGCCGGGCGTCGCCTACCATCTCGCGCAATGCTGCCACCCCATTCCCGGCGACCGGATCGTCGGGCTGAGGCGCGAGGACGAGGAGATCGAGGTCCATGTGATCGGCTGCGAGACTCTGGCGAGCGGAATCGACGCCGACTGGCTCGACCTCGCCTGGGGCGAGGGATCGGACGGCGGCGCCGCGCGGCTTGCCGTGATCCTTCGCGACATCCCCGGCGCGCTCGGAACGATGTCGGGAATCCTCGGAGCGAAGCACGCCAACATCGTCAACCTCCAGCTGGTCCACCGCGACGGCAGCTTCCAGACCTTCCATCTCGACATCGAGGTGCACGACCTCGCGCACCTTCACGCGATCGTCGCCGCGCTGCGCGAAGCCGACCCGATCAGCTCGGTGGAGCGGATCTAGACCCGCGCGCTCTGACGGTGATGGCGCGCCTGCGCGTCGCCGGCGGCAAGCACTGCAAGCATCACCAGGTCGGACGCGCTCGCGGTCATCGGCGCGATCTGCACCGGATGCTCGAGGCCGAGGATGTACGGCCCGAGCACGTTCTCGCCGCCAAGCTGGCGGAGCAGCTTGGTCGACAGGCTCGCCGACTGAAGGCCGGGCATGACCAGGATGTTCGCCGGACCGGACAGGCGCGTGAACGGGTAGAAGCGCCGCTGCATGTCGTAGTTGAGCGCGACGTCGGGCGCCATTTCGCCTTCATATTCGAAGTCGGCGTGGAAGGTGTCGAGCAGCTTCACCGCCTCGCGCAGCCCTTCGACATGCATGCCCGGCGGATTGCCGAACGTCGTGTAGCTGATGAAGGCGACGCGCGGCTCCAGCCCCATGCGCCGGGCGAAGGACGAAGACCGCATCGCGATCGCCGCATATTGCTCGGGCGTCGGGCGCTCGGTCACGGCGGTGTCGGCGATCAGCACGGTATGGCTTCGGCTGACGATGACGTTGATCCCGAACGGCGTCGCGCCCGGCTCGTCGTCGATCACGGTGCGGACCTGCTTGAGCGATTGGCTGAAGGGACGCGTGGTGCCGGTGATCATCGCATCGGCTTCGCCGAGCGACAGCATTGCCGCGGCGAAATAGTTGCGGTCCTGGTTGACCATCCGCTCGATCTCGCGCCGCAGCATCCCGTGCCGCTGGTGCCGCGTGTAGATGTAATCGACGGCGCGCCCGACGAGCGGCGAGTTGCGGCTGTTGAGCACCTCGTACTCGCGCGGATTGTCGACGCCCATTTCCTTGAGCTGCTCGTACACGTCCTCGCGGCCGACAAGGACCGGCGTTCCGTAGCCGTTCTCCTTGAAGGCGATCGCCGCGCGCAGCACGTTCGGCTCCTCGCCTTCGGCGAACAGCACGCGCTTCGGGTTCTGCCGAGCACTCTCGTAGGCAAGGCTCATCACCGCGACGGTCGGATTGAGCCGCGCCCTCAGCTCTTCGCGATACGCCTCCATGTTGGCGATCGGCTTTTGCGCGACTCCGCTCTGCACCGCCGCCTCGGCGACGGCGGAAGCGACGACCTCCATCAGGCGCGGGTCGAACGGAGCGGGGATGATGTAGTCGCGCCCGAAGCTTTGCGAGCGGCCGCCGTACGCCGCCGCGACTTCCTCGGGGACGGGCTCACGCGCGAGCTCGGCAAGCGCTTCCGCCGCGGCGATCTTCATCGCTTCGTTGATCGCGGTTGCACGAACGTCGAGCGCTCCGCGGAAGATGAACGGGAAGCCGAGGACGTTATTGACCTGGTTGGGGAAGTCGGAGCGCCCGGTGGCGATGATCGCATCGGGCCGAACGGCGGTCGCATCGGGCGGCCAAATTTCCGGATCGGGATTGGCCATGGCGAAGATGATCGGCTCCTTCGCCATGATCTTGACCATGTCCGGCTTGAGCGCGCCCGCCGCCGACAGCCCGAGGAACACGTCGGCGCCTTCGAGCGCCTCGCCGAGCGTCTTCGCCTTGGTCTCGACCGCGTGGGCGGACTTCCACTGGTCGAGGTCCTTGCGGTCGTTGCTGATGACGCCCTTGCGGTCGCACATGATGACGTTGTCGCCGCGCACGCCCATCGCCTTGATCAGCTCGGTACAGGCGATCGCCGCCGCGCCGGCGCCGTTCACCACCACCTTGATGTCGGCGAGCTTGCGGTTGGTGAGCAGGCAGGCGTTGATCAGCCCCGCCGCGGTGATGATCGCGGTGCCGTGCTGGTCGTCGTGGAAAACCGGGATGTTCATCCGCTCGCGAAGCGTCTGCTCGATGATGAAGCAGTCGGGCGCGGCGATGTCTTCGAGGTTGATCCCGCCGAAGCTCGGCTCGAGCAGCTCGACGCAATCGATGAACCGCTGCGCGTCCTCGGTCTTCACTTCGATGTCGATCGCGTCGACGTCGGCGAAACGCTTGAACAGCACCGCCTTGCCTTCCATCACCGGCTTGGACGCAAGGGCGCCGAGATTGCCCATGCCGAGGATCGCGGTTCCGTTCGAGATCACCGCGACGAGATTGCCCTTGCTCGTATAATCGTAGGCGCAGGTCGGGTTCTCGGCGATCTCGCGGACCGGCACTGCCACGCCGGGCGAGTAAGCAAGGCTGAGGTCGCGCTGCGTCGCCATCGGCTTCGAAGCGATGATCTCGAGCTTTCCGGGGCGCCCGTGCGAGTGGAAGTCGAGCGCCTCGGCTTCGGTATATTTGACGTTGGATTCCGACATGGCGGTGGGCCTTAATCCATTTCGCGCGTGTCGCGAAACCGCTAGGCTCGACGCGATGGCCCGCGCCGATGCTCCCACCCCGATGATGGCCCAGTACCGCCGCCTCAAGGAAGAGGCCGGCGACGCCTTGCTGTTCTACCGGATGGGCGATTTCTTCGAATTGTTCTTCGACGATGCGAAGGTCGCTTCGGCCTGCCTCGACATCGCGCTGACCAAGCGCGGGGAAGACGCGGGTGAGCCGATCCCGATGTGCGGCGTGCCAGTCCATTCGGCCGAGGCCTATCTCGCGCGACTGATCAAGGCCGGGAACCGCGTCGCGATCGCCGAGCAGACCGAAAGCCCCGCCGAAGCGCGCAAGGCCCGCGGCTCCAAGGCGCTGGTCGACCGCGCGATCATCCGGCTGGTGACGCCCGGAACGCTCACCGAGGAGACCTTGCTCGAGTCCGCGTCGGCCAACTGGCTCGCGGCGATCGGTCGCGCCGGAGACGACTGGGCGGTCGCCGCCGCCGATATCTCCACCGGCCGGTTCGAACTTGTGAGCTGCGGACCGGGCGAACTGGCGGCCGAGCTCGCGCGCCTGTCGCCGGCCGAGACGATCGCCGACGCGCCGGTGCCGGGAATCCGTACCTCTGGCGGCAAGGGGGGTTTCGACAGCCTGGCGGGCGAACGCGCGCTCAAGAGCCGCTTCGGCCTGTCCACGCTCGACGGTCTCGGCGCGCCGTCGCGCGCGGAGCTTGCCGCGGCCGGGGGGCTGCTCGCTTATCTCGGCGCGACCCAGAAAGGCGCGGGAATCCTTCTCGACGCGCCGCGGCGGGTCAGCCGATCGGCGCACATGGCGATCGACACCGCAACCCGCGACAGCCTCGAGCTGACGCGGTCGACCGCCGGCGGCCTCGAAGGGAGCCTGCTGGGCGAAATCGACCGGTGCCAGACGGCCGCGGGGCGGCGGCTCCTGTGCGAGGACATCGCCGCGCCGTTGACCGACCGGAGCGCGATCGAACGCCGCCTCGCGCTTGTCGCATGGCTGCACGAGGGGCCGCTCCGCCGCGAGCGGGTGCGCACCGCGCTCAGGCAATTGCCCGACGTGGCGCGAGCGCTCGCGCGCCTGTCCGCCGGCCGCGGCAGCCCGCGCGACCTGGCGCTGCTCCGCGACGGGCTCGCCGGAGCGGCGGCGCTTCGGAGCGAGCTCGAGATGGAACCCGAGCGGCCGAAGCTGCTCGACGAGCTGCTCCCGCGGCTCGGCGGCCATGGAGCGCTGGTCGATCGCCTGCGCGCGGCGCTGGTCGAGGCGCCGCCGATCGACGCCTCGAAAGGCGGCTACATCGCCGAAGGCTATGATGCGGCGCTCGACGCCCTGCGCGATGCCGCCTCCAACGGCCGCCGCGCCATTGCTGCGCTCGAGGCGCGTTACCGCGACGCGACCGGGATCGGCTCGCTCAAGATCCGGCACAATGGCGTCCTTGGCTACCACGTCGAGGTTTCGGCGAAGCATGCCGACCGGCTGATGACTCCCGACAGCGGCTTCACGCATCGTCAGACGCTCGCCGGGGTGGTGCGCTTCAACTCGCCCGAGCTGCACGAAGAGGCGAGCCGAGTCGTCGAAGCCGGCGCCCACGCGCTTGCGGCCGAGGCCACGCACGCCGAGGAGCTTACGGTGCTTGCGGTTGCCGCCGCGCCGCGAATCACCGCAACCGCCGAAGCGATTGCCCGGATGGACGTCGCTGCGAGCCACGCGCAGCGCGCGGCGGAGGGCGGTTGGACCGCGCCCGAGCTGACCGACCAAGCTTGCCTCGAAATCGAAGCCGGCCGTCATCCCGTCGTCGAAGCCGCGCTCCAGCACGCGGGGGACCGCTTCGTCGCCAACGACCTGTCGATGGGGCCGAACGATCGCCTGTGGCTGATCACGGGCCCGAACATGGGCGGCAAGTCGACGTTCCTGCGCCAGACGGCGCTGATCGCCGTGCTGGCCCAGGGGGGCGCGTTCGTTCCTGCAGCGCGGGCGAAGGTCGGCATCGTCGACCGGCTGTTCAGCCGCGTCGGCGCGTCGGACAATCTCGCGCGGGGCCGATCGACATTCATGGTCGAGATGGTCGAGACCGCGGCGATCCTCGCGCAGGCGACTGCGCAGAGCCTCGTCATCCTCGACGAGATCGGGCGCGGCACCTCGACCTACGACGGCCTTGCGATCGCCTGGGCAGTGGTCGAGGCGATGCACGACGAGGTCCGCTGCAGGACCTTGTTCGCGACTCATTATCACGAGCTGACCCGGCTTGCCGGAAGGCTCGACTCGCTCTCGCTCCATCACGTCCGCGCGCGCGAGTGGAAGGGTGACTTGGTCCTGCTCCACGAAGTCGCCGATGGCGCCGCCGACCGGAGCTACGGAATCGCCGTCGCCAAGCTCGCGGGGCTCCCTCCAGCAGTCGTCGCCCGAGCGCGCTCGGTGCTCGCCAAGCTCGAAGCGGGTCGCGACGCGACCGGCGGAATCGCCGCGGGGCTCGACGACCTGCCGCTCTTTGCCGCCGCGACCGAGCCGGAACAGGGCCCTGACCCGCTCGCCGCCGCTTTGGGCGAGATCGAGCCCGACAGCCTGACTCCGCGCGAAGCGCTCGATCACCTATATCGGCTCAAGAGACTGGCTTCCGAGCAGGGCTGATGAGCTTCCTCGACATCGACGACCGGCGCGCGATCATCGACCGGCGCGCGGTTGCCAACCGGCTCGCCGGGTTGAAGCCGGGCAAGAAGGTCGCCGCGGAGCCGGGCGCGATCCTCGGCACCGCGCTCGAGCAGGGCCGCGCGGAGGTCGTCAGGCGCCTCGGCGAGGAGCCGGGCAACGGCCGTGCCGCGGCGCGGGCGACCGCGTTCCTCCACGACCAGCTAGTCCGGCTCGCCTACGATTTCGTCACCGGCCGCCTCGTCGACGGGGACGTCGAAGGGCTGTCGCTGATTGGCCTCGGCGGCACCGGGCGCGGCGAGATGGCCCCGTTCAGCGACCTCGACCTCATGTTCCTCACCGCGAAGGCCGCGACCCCGGACCAGGAGCGCGCGGCCGAGGCGACGCTCCACTTGCTGTGGGACCTCAAGCTCAAGGTCGGCCACTCGATGCGCTCGATCTCGCAGCTGATTGGGCTCGCGAAGAAGGACATGACGGTACGCACGGCCTTCCTCGAGGCGCGCTGGCTGTGGGGGGACGAGAAAGTGTTCGACGCGGCGATGCGCCGCTTCCGCAAAGAGGTGGTGTCGGGGACCGCCGCCGAGTTCGTCTCGGCCAAGCTCGCCGAGCGCGACGCGCGGCATGTCAAAATGGGCGACAGCCGCTACGTAGTCGAACCGAACGTGAAGGAGGGCAAGGGCGGCCTTCGCGATCTCCAGACGCTCTACTGGATCGGCAAATATGTCCACGGCGTCGAGCGGCCGGCAGACCTCGTCGGGGCGGGTCTCCTCACCGCCGCCGAGTTCCGCCGCTTCGACCGGGCGGAGCGCTTCTTCTGGTCGGTGCGCTGCCACCTTCACCTGCTCGCCGGGCGCCCCGAGGAGCGGCTGAGCTTCGACTATCAGCGGCAGATCGCCGAGATTATGAACTACGCCGACCGGCCGGGGAAATCGGCGGTCGAGCGGTTCATGCAATTCTACTTCCTCAGCGCAAAGACCGTTGGCGACCTGACCGGCCTGTTCCTCGCGCAGCTCGACGAGCAGCTCGGCAAGAAGGGCTTTCGCTTCGCGCTTCCGACGATCCGGCGGAAGCCCAAGCGGCTCGGCGGCTTCGTCCTCGACCGTGGCCGGATCTCGATCCCGTCGGACGATTATTTCCGCGCCGACCCGGTGCGCCTGCTCGAGCTGTTCGCGCTCGCGGCGGGCGAGCAGCTCGAGATCCATCCCGCAGCCATGCGCGCGGCGACCCGCGACTCGGCCCTGATCGACCGCAAGGTCCGCGACGACCCCCGCGCCAATGCGCTGTTCCTCGACGTGCTCACCTGCATCCACCGCCCGGAGCTGGTGCTGCGCTGGATGAACGAGGCGGGGGTGTTCGGGCGCTTCGTTCCCGATTTTGGCCGCGTCGTCGCGCAGATGCAGTTCGATATGTACCACCACTACACGGTCGACGAGCACTCGATCCGCGCGATCGGCCTGCTCGCCGCGATCGAGCGCGGCGAACTGAAGCAGGATCATCCGATCTCGACCGCGATCTTCCGTCAGATCGCCTCGCGGCGCGTCCTCTACGTCGCGGTCCTGCTGCACGACATCGCCAAGGGCCGCGGCGGCGACCATAGCGTGATCGGCGCCGAGATCGCGCTGAAGCTGTGCCCGCGGCTCGGCCTCGACCCGGCCGAGACGGAGACCGTCTCGTGGCTGGTCCGCTTCCATCTTCTGATGTCCTCGACGGCGTTCAAGCGCGACCTCGCCGATCCCAAGACGATCGAGGACTTCGCTCGGCAGGTGCAAAGCCCGGAGCGGCTTCGACTGCTCCTGATCCTCACCGTCGTCGACATCCGCGCGGTGGGACCCGGCGTGTGGAGCGAATGGAAGCGGACGCTGCTGCGCACCTTGTTCGAGGCGGCCGAGGAGCGGCTCCGGCTCGGCTACAAGCAGCACGGCCGCAGCGAAATCGTCCGCCGCCGCCAGAAGGAGCTGGCGAAGGCGCTCGGCTGGAAAGCGAGCGCGATCAAGGCGCACGGGCGGCGCCTGCCCGACAGCTACTGGCTTGCGGAACCGCTCGCGTGGCAGGCCGCCAACGCGCGGCAGGTCGCCGAGGCCGAGGCGCGGATCGGCGACGCCAGCCCCAATGTCGCGGTCGACGATGACGTGGACAGTGGCGCGACTCGCATCAGCATCTTCACGCCGGACCGCGAAGGGCTGTTCTATCGGATCTGCGCGGGCCTCGCCTCGGCCGGCGCGAACATCATCGACGCGCGAATCCACACCACGCGCGACGGCATGGCGCTCGACAATCTGCTCGTTCTGGACGGGCGCGGTAAGCCTTATGGCGAGCGACGGCAGCGGGCCCGGCTTGCGCGTGCGGTCACGACGGCGCTCGAAAGCGCGGAGCCGCCGCCGCTTCCGTCAGCCGAGCCGCCGCGCCGGACCAGCGCGTTCGACGTTGCCCCGTCGGTCGCGATCGCGGAGCGGGCGTCGAGCCGGACCACCGTGGTCGAGGTCAACGCGCGCGATCGCCCGGCTTTGCTCGCGGCGCTTGCAGCGGCGATCCACGAATGCGGGCACGTCATCCATTCGGCGCACATCGCGACCTACGGCGAACGCGCGGTCGACGTCTTTTACCTGACGGCGCCCGGCGGGGCGAAGCTCGACCGCGATCAGATCGCCGAGCTCCGCTCACGCCTGCTGGAAGCCGCGAGCGAGCCGCCGCGACCGTAAGCGGCTTAGTTGCCGCGCTCCCCGCGCTCGGTCGGTGCCGGAGGCGGCGGAGGCGGAGGCGGCGCTGGCTGCTCGACGACTGGCGGCGGCGGCGGCGCAGGCGGCGCGACGTACGGCGCCGGTGCCGGACGGCTCCAGCCCATCTTCGCGCGCAGAGTCACGCCGAACGTCCGCGGCTCACCCAGGAAGGCGCCGTAGAGCTGAGTCGCTGCGGGATAGAAACCCGCCTCGACTCCGCGAGTCGTGCCCTGACCCTGCAGCGGCGCGTCGAATGCTACCTGCATGTAGTTCTTGTTCAACAGGTTCTGCGCCCACAGCTCCAGGCCCCAGCTGCCGTCCGGGCCTTCGATGCCGATGCGCGCATTCACCAGCGTGAAGGCCTTCTGCATCTTTTCGATGTCGAGGTCGGAGCCGGTGTTGAAGCTGCTCATGTAGCGAGCGTCGGCATAGAGCAGGCCGTGGAGGCCCGAGCCGCCGATCGGCGGAGTCCAGGCGAAGCTCGTCGTCGCGGTCCATTTCGGCGCGTTCGAGATCGCTCGGCCCGGCAGCTGGAACAGCGCATTCGTCAGCGGCTTGCCGCCGGCCCCGACCAGATTGTCGCGATAGCGCGTGTCCGCCATGACCAGGCCGGCATTCCACTGCACGTCGGTCAAGGGCCGCGTGAACGCCTCGAGCTCGAAGCCCTTGCTGATGACGCCCGCGCCGAGATGGCCGGTGCAGGCGCCCGTCAGCGGATCGTTGTCCATGTCGGCGCCGTTGAGGCCGTTTCCGCAGCTGTTGATCGTCTCGACGACGAAGTTGAGCCCGTTGAAGGTGTTCAGCTGGAAGTTGCGAAACGCCTCGTGGAACAGGGCGAAGTTCAGGTCGACGAGCGGGCTGTGGTACTTGGCGCCGAGCTCGAAGGCATCGTTGATCTCGGGGCTGAAGCGAAGGTCGTCGCCCGCCGTCGCGACCCTGCTGCAGCCGGGCTGGGCAGCGGTCGAGACGCAGATCGCGCCATTGCCCGACAAACCTGCGGCGCCGCCGCTGCGGAAAAGCGCGGAGCGGTCGAGGTTGTACCCGCCGGCCTTATAGCCGTGCGAATAGCTTGCGTAGGTGAGCAGCCGGTCGGTCGCTTTGTAGCTGACGACAGCGGTGCCGGAGAGCTTGTTCTCGCTGAAGCTGTCGCTGAGGCCGTAGCTTCCGCCCGGGACACTGGGGCTGACGCACGGGAGCTGCTGCAGCGCCGGAATGAACGCCGAGTAGAAGGTGCACAGGATATTGTTGTCGGTGAGCGCCGCGTCGAGGCTCTTCTTCTCGTGCGTGTAGCGGGCGCCGAGCGTGAGCTTCAGCCGGTCAGTGACCGAAATGATGTTGTGCGTGAAGACCGCGAAATTGTTGCTGTTCTGGTTGTAGAGGTCGTCAAGCGCAGCACCGTTCATGCTCGATCCGACGAACGGAGCTCCACCGGCTGCGATTGCGAGGTTCGTGAAGCCGCTGTTGGTGAACGGCGCGCCGGCGAACGTGCCGAGGCGCGCGAACGCGGCGAGCACTGGCTTGTTGGCCGCCGGGAAAAGCGGCGAGGCAAGCAGGGCTCCGGCAACGGTCGGATTGAAGCAGGTCGGGGACGCCCCGGGCGCGAGCAGAGACGTCGGTGCGCCGCCGGCGACGAAATTCGCAGCCACCAGGCAGTTCGAGTAACCCGCGTAATCCTGGCCGTAGGCGAGATTGTCGCGAAGCGTCAGCTTCTCGTTCGCGTAATATCCGCCGACGAGCCAGTCGAGGCGGTTGTCCCATGCGTTGCCCTGAAGCCGCACTTCCTCGCTGAAGTTCCTGAACTTGTTGAACGATCCGCCGTCGCTCGCGCGGTAGAGGATGTCGAGATTGTTGAAGTCGGCATCCTGGCCACGCGTGTATTTGTTGAAGCGGTAGGCGGTGATCGAGGTGAGTTCGGCCCAGCCGAAGTCGTTCACCAGCTCGCCCGAAATGCCCCAGTCGGTAACCCGCGAGTCGTAGTCGCGCCCCGGGGTAATCGACACCTTCCGCTGGAACGGATTGTCCTCGATGACGCCGCCCATCGCGCGCTCGATGGCCGCGATGGTCGACGGCTGCTCGGTGACGGCGCCGCCGCCGGCCGCGACCGTGTCATGCGCCGGCAGGAAAGGCGCCGCGCAGCATTCCTCGTTCTGCTTCGAATAGTCGCCGATCAGCCGGAACGAGAAATTGTCGCTCGGCTGAAACAGCATCTGGCCGCGCAGTAGCCAGCGATCGCGGCCGTTCACGCGCCGGCCGGAAATCACGTCCTTGAGGAAACCGTCGCGCTTGTCCCAGACGCCGTCGAGCCGAAGCGCGATGTCGTCGGTGACCGGTCCGGTGATGCTGCCCTGGAGCCGACGGTAGCCATAATTACCGAGATCGACTTGGCCGCTGACCTCCGGCGAGAAGCGAGGCTTGGCTGTGATGATCGAGATCAGGCCCGCCGAGGTGTTGCGGCCGAACAGGGTGCCCTGCGGGCCGCGCAGCACTTCGATACGGTCGATCGGCCCTAGGTCGGTGAGCCCGATCCCGGTGCGGGCACGATAGACGCCGTCGATGAACAGGCCGACGGAGCTTTCGAGGCCCGGGTTGTCACCGACCGTGCCGACGCCGCGGATGCGCGCCACTGCCGCGCCCGCTTCCGACGAAGTCGAGGAGACGAGCAGCGAGGGGGCCACCTGGTTGAGCTGCCGGATATCGGTCGCGCCGGTATATTCTAGCTGCTGATTGGTCACCGCGCTGACCGCCATCGGCACGTCCGACAGCGCCTGGTTGCGCCGCGTGGCCGTGATCACGATCGCGCCCTCGTTCGGGCGCCGCTGCACCGCCTCGTCCTGGACCGCCGCGCCTTCGGTCGCACTCTGCGTCGGCTGGGCGGCCTGCTTGTCGGTGTCGGTCTTCGAAACGGCGGTCTCGGCGAATGCCGGAGTCGCAACAGCGACCAGTCCGGCCGAAAGCAGCCACGCGGACTTGCGGATCATCATCTCTCTCCCCCGCGGGCGCTCGGGCGCCCAGTCTCCGGCAGGCTAATCCGGAAACGGCCGTCATGGAAAGCGATAGCGTTCCGGCGCGGCAACAATGCCGGCCGGCTGAAGCAATTCGGCAACACGAGTGTAAGTAACGGATCGCCCGCGAGCGGCGGGCGCTCGCAACCGCCTATTTCGGCGCGAGCACCATCAGCATCTGGCGGCCTTCCATGCGCGGGTGCGCCTCGACCTTGGCCATCTCCGCGGTCTGCTCCTGGACCCGGCGAAGAACCGCCATGCCGAGCTCGCCATGCGCCATCTCGCGACCGCGGAAGCGCATCGTGACCTTCACCTTGTCCCCTTCCTCGAGGAACTCGAACACCTTCTTCATCTTGGTGTCGTAGTCGTGGTCGTCGATGTTCGGACGCATTTTGATCTCCTTGATCTCCTGCGTCTTCTGCTTCTTGCGCTGCTCGGCGGCCTTCTTCTGCGCTTCGTACTTGTAGCGGCCGATGTCGAGGAACTTGGCGACCGGCGGGTCGGCGTTCGGGGAGATCTCGACCAGGTCGAGCCCGACCGACTGCGCCTGTTCGAAGGCTTCGCGCGTATACATGACGCCCAGATTTTCGCCGTTTTCATCGATCACCCGAACCTTCGGGGACTGGATGAATTCATTGTAGCGGGGGCCGCTCATCGGCGGCGGCGGCGCCATTCCTCGGCGCGGATAGGGCGGTGGTATAGCGTGGACTCCGAAATTGTTGTTGGTCAACTGGGCGAGTTAGGGGTTCGTCGCGCCGATGAAAAGTGCGCGCGCGCAAATGTGCGTCTTTTTTGCCGCGACCTGTGGCGGAGTCGCGTCAGGCCCGCCGGTCCGGGGCGATGGCTTCCCCGCGGATCATCGCCACGGCCTCGTCGACGCTCATCATCTTCTGATGCTCGTCGCTTCCGAGACGCCGCAGCGCGACCGTGCCTTCCTCCGCCTCGCGCTTGCCGACGACGAGCAGCAGCGGGACCTTGGCCAGACTGTGCTCGCGGACCTTGTAGTTGATCTTCTCGTTGCGAAGATCGGTCTCGACGCGGATCCCCGCCGCGGAAAGCTTCGCGGCCAGTTCCTGCGCATAGGCGTCCGCGTCGCTGACGATGGTCGCGACCACCGCTTGCACCGGCGCAAGCCACAGCGGGAACTTGCCGGCATAATGCTCAATCAGGATTCCGATGAACCGCTCGAACGTGCCGATGATCGCGCGGTGCAGCATCACCGGCCGATGCTTCTGCCCGTCCTCGCCGATGTAGCTCGCGTCGAGCCGCTCCGGCAGCACGGTATCGGCCTGGATCGTGCCGACCTGCCAGGTGCGGCCGATCGCGTCGGTCAGGTGGAACTCCAGCTTGGGGGCATAGAAAGCGCCTTCGCCCGGGAGCTCGGCCCAGCCATATTCGGGCGTGTTGCGGCCGGCCTTCGCAACCGCGTCGCGGAGCACCTGCTCGGCGCGGTCCCACTCCTCGTCCGAACCGTATCGCTGCTCCGGGCGAAGCGCGAGCTTGATCGCGTAGCTGTCGAACCCGAGGTCGTGATAGACGCTGTCGAGCAGGTCGCAGAAGGCGACGATCTCGTCCACCAGCTGGTCCTGCCGGACGAAGATGTGGGCGTCGTCCTGGGTGAACTGCCGCACCCTCAGCAGCCCGTGCAGCGCGCCGTGAGGCTCGTTGCGGTGACAGCAGCCGAACTCGGCCATGCGGATCGGCAGGTCGCGGTAGCTCTTGATCCCCTGGTTGAAGATCAGGACGTGGGCCGGGCAGTTCATCGGCTTGAGCGCCATCAGCTCGGCGTCGCCGGAGAAAATCGCCGCATCGTCCTCGGTCGACGGAATCTCGTCGGGGACGACGAACATGTTCTCGCGATATTTGCCCCAGTGGCCGCTCTTCTCCCACTGGCGCGCGTCCATCAGCTGGGGCGTCTTGACCTCTTCATAGCCAGCCGCGTCGAGACGGCGGCGCATGTACGCCTCCAGCTCGCGCCAGATGAGATAGCCCTTGGGGTGCCAGAAGACGCTTCCGTGCGCTTCGGCCTGGAGGTGGAACAGGTCCATCTCCTGGCCGATCTTGCGGTGGTCGCGCTTGCCCGCTTCCTCGAGCCGGACGAGGTAGGCGTCGAGCTGCTTCTTGTTGAGCCACGCGGTCCCGTAGATGCGCGAGAGCATCGGGTTCTTGGGATCGCCGCGCCAGTAGGCGCCCGACACGCGGGTCAGCTTGAACGCCTGCGGATCGAGCTTGCCGGTGGAGGCGAGGTGCGGGCCGCGGCAGAGGTCGACCCACGCCTCCTCGCCGTCGCCGGTGCGGTACATGGTGATCGTCTCGCCCTCGGGCAGCTCCATCACCCACTCAGCCTTGAACGCCTCGCCCTCGCTTTCGAAGAAGTCGCGGACCTGCTCGCGCGACCACACTTCGCGGACCAGCCGCTTGTCGGCCGAAATGATGCGCCGCATCTCCTCCTCGATCGCCGGCAGCTCCTCCTCGGTGAAGGCGCCATGCTCGGCCGTCGGCGCGAAATCGTAATAGAAGCCGTCGTCGGTCGCCGGGCCGAAGGTGATCTGCGTGCCCGGATAGAGATTCTGGACCGCCTCGGCGAGCACGTGCGCGTAATCGTGCCGCACCAGCTCGAGCGCGTCGGCCTCGTCGCGCGAGGTGATCAGCGACAGGCTCGCATCGCCCTCGAACGGGCGGGTGATGTCGCGCACTTCGCCGTCGATCCGTGCGGCAAGCGCCGCCTTGGCAAGTCCCGGCCCGATCGCCGCGGCGACGTCCGCCGGCGTCGAGCCTTCGGGCATTTCCTTCACCGAGCCGTCGGGGAGGGCGATCTTGAACATCTTGGTCATGAGCGTCGGGCATGTAGCGATGCTGCACCGCCCCCTCAACCGCCCTTGCCAAGCTTCGCGGACGGATGCAGCTTGCCGCTGCTCGGGGGAGAGGGGGGCCAGTCCCATGGATGCGTACACGTCGGCGGCCGCCGGCGACCGTTCGATTCGATTCACGGGGAGCTGGCGCGACTATCTCCCCATCGCCGCAACCAATGCGCTGCTGATCCTCTGCACGCTGGGCGTCTATCGCTTCTGGGCCGCGGCCCGGCAGCGGCGCTACCTCTGGTCGCATACCGAGTTCATCGACGACGCGCTCGAGTGGACCGGCAGCGGCAGGGAGATGTTCTTCGGCTTCCTGATCGTCGTCGCCGTGCTCGCGCCTTTCTTTCTGTTCATCCAGTTCCTTTTCCCCGCGCTCATTGCACGGGGGAAAGCGGACGCAGCGTTCGGGATCGTCTTCCTGTTCGAAATCGCGCTGATCTACCTCGGCGGGTTCGCGCGCTTCCGAGCGCTGAGATACCGCCTGTCGCGGACCTACTGGCACGGCATCCGCGGCGGCAGCGACGATCCCGGCTGGAACTATGGCGGGGAGTATCTCGGCCGCATCGCCCTCGCGTCGATGAGCATGTTCATCGTCTACCCGTGGGCGGCGACGCGGCTGTGGAGCTCGCGCTGGAGCGCGATGAGCTTCGGCCAGTTGCCATTCCGG
>Ga0207698_10000770_pt1 | contig 18648 bp, 17 predicted proteins | sample KBSCornC22_FD_184298 | JGI IMG/M metagenome (GOLD analysis project Ga0207698, IMG submission 184298) | Corn rhizosphere microbial communities from Kellogg Biological Station, Michigan, USA - KBS Corn C2-2 (SPAdes) (version 2) | ecosystem: Host-associated > Plants > Roots > Rhizosphere > Soil ... | reverse complement strand
GATCGCCAAGGCGCTCACCCGCAGCGAGGAATCGGTCAAAGAGCGTGCCAAGGCCGACGGGCTCAGCATCGCCAAGTTGCACTGACCAAGGAGACCCGCTCGCGCTGAGCCTGTCGAAGGGCGGTGCTTTGACAAGGCTCTCCTGAGCAACGTCGAAGCGCTCAGCACGAACAGCCCGGTTAAGCGGCCTGCTCCAACTTCTCGCTCGCCTCCAGCCAGCGCGCCTCGGCCTCTTCCAACGCGGCTTCCACCTCGGCGCGACGCCGCATCAGTTCGGTCATGGTGAGCTTGCTCAGGGGTGCCGAAGCCTGCGCCGGATCGAACATCGCAAGGTCGATTGCGCTGCGGTCGGCGGTCAGCTTGGCGATGACCGCTTCCTGCTCGCGCACCTGCTTGCGCCAGGTCTGCGCCTGCTCGCGTTCGGCCGCCGCGGCCTTGCGATCCTTCTTCGCCCCCTTGGGCGTGCTTTCGGCTTTGGGCTGGTTCCGGCCGAGGATCAGGTCGGTATAATCCTCCAGGCTGCCGGCAAATTCGCGCGCGGTGCCCTGGTCGACCAGCACCAGCCGATCGGCGGTGAGCTCGAGCATATGGCGGTCGTGGCTGACCAGCACCACCGCGCCCGAATAGCTGTTGAGCGCCTGGACCAGGGCCTCGCGCGCGTCGACATCGAGGTGGTTGGTCGGCTCGTCGAGGATCAGCATGTGCGGCGCGTCGCGCGTGATCAGCGCCAGCGCCAACCGCGCGCGCTCGCCGCCCGACAATTTGCCGACCTTGGTCGTCGCCTTGTCGCCCGAAAAGCCGAACCGCCCGAGCTGCGCGCGTACCGCAGCGGGCGTCTTGCCCTTCATCATGCGCGTCATATGCTCGAGCGGCGTGTCGTCGCGGTCGAGCTCCTCGACCTGATATTGGGTGAAATAACCGACGCGCATCTTGCCGGTGGCGTTCATGGCGCCGTCCATCGGCTTCAGCTGCGCCGCGAGCAGCCGCGCGAGCGTGGTCTTGCCGTTGCCGTTGCGCCCGAGCAGCGCCACGCGATCGTCGGGATCGAGCCGCAGGTTCAATCGCTGGAGGATCGGTGTGTCCGAATAGCCGACCGCCGCCATGTCGAGCGTGATCAGCGGCGGGCGGAGCTCGTCGGGATCGGGGAAGTCGAACGAGAGCGTCGGATCTTCCGCCATCGCCGCGATCGGCTGCATCTTCGCGAGCGCCTTGATCCGCGACTGGGCCTGCTTGGCGGTCGAGGCGCGCGCGCTGTTGCGTGCGATGAAGTCCTGGAGCTTGGCGCGTTGCGCCTCCTGGTTGGCGCGCGCGGCGGCGAGCTGGGCGGCGCGTTCGGCGCGCTGGCGCTCGAACGCGTCATAGCCGCCCGCGTAGAGCGTGATCTTGCCGCCTTCCAGGTGCAGGATGTTGTCGACGACCCCGTTCAGCAAATCACGCTCGTGGCTGATCACGATCATCATCGCGGGGTAGGATTTGAGGAAGCTTTCGAGCCAGAGCGTGGCCTCGAGGTCGAGGTGGTTCGAGGGCTCGTCGAGCAGCAAAAGGTCGGGCTCGGAGAAGAGGAGGGCGGCGAGCGCGACGCGCATCTTCCACCCGCCCGAATAAGTATCGAGCGGACGCTGCTGCATCTCGTCGTCGAAGCCCAGGCCGACCAGGATGCGCGCAGCGCGGGCCGGCGCGCCATAAGCGTCGATCGCGATCAACCGGTCGTGGATCTCACCGATCCGGTCTGGATCATGGCTATGCTCGCTCTCGGCCAGCAAGGCAGCGCGTTCGGTGTCGGCCGCCAGCACCGTCTCGATCGGGGTTATGGATCCGCTCGGTGCCTCCTGCGCGATATAGCCGATGCGTGTGCCGCGCGGCATCTCGATCGAGCCGTCGTCGGGTTCGATCGCGCCGATGATCGCCTTCATCAGCGTCGACTTGCCGGCCCCGTTGCGGCCGATCAGGCCGACGCGGCTGCGCGCCGGCAGCGCCGCGCTGGCAGCGTCGAGGATCGTGCGTCCGCCGAGGCGCACGGTGATGCCGTTCAAATTGAGCATGGGCCGCGCCTATCAGCGCCGGCCGATCCGCACCAGTGCTTCGTCGAGCGCGGACAGGAAACGCGACCGGTCGGTCTTGGCGAAGGGCGCGGGCCCGCCGAGCTGATCGCCCCCTGCGCGCAGATCGGCCATGATCGCGCGCGTCGCGATCGCCGCGCCGATCGAGCCGGTGGTGAAGGGCTTGCCGTTGGGCGCGATCACGCTCGCGCCCGCCTTGAGGCAGCGGTCGGCGAGCAGGATGTCGGCGGTGACCACCACCGTTTGCGCATTGGCCGCCTCGGCGATCCAATCGTCTGCCGCGTCGAAGCCAGCGCTCACCACCACGCGCTCGATCAACGGATGATCCGGCACGCGCAAATGGCTGTTGCTGACGATCGTGACCGGCACCTCGCGCCGCCAGGCGACGCGATAGATTTCGTCCTTCACCGGGCAGGCGTCGGCGTCGACGAGGATGCGGGCATTCATGGAGCCAGCCCTATGTCGCCAATCACACGGCAGGTCCATCCGATGCCGCTGTCGATCTTGTAAGTTGCGTCAGCGTAAGGATTTTTCCTGTATCGGGATGCGCGTGACGGGGAACCTGTGCACCGCGAGTCGGGTTTATCCACCACACCCCGAAACGCAGGAGCGACCATGACCGTCTCCGACCTGACGAACGCGCCGGCGACCGCCGCGCGCGATGGCGACGTGCGCGACCAGGAGAAGCCGCGCGACGAAAGCAGCGTGACATCCGCCTATGTCACGATCGCGCGGCCTCCCCAGGAGCTTTACGATTTCTGGCGCGATTTCTCGAACCTCGCGCAAGTGATGGAGAATATCGAGCGGATCGAGGTCCAGGACCGCAACCGCTCGACCTGGGTGGTGAAGGCGCCCGGCGGCCGCAGCGTGCAATGGGAATCGGTCGTGACCGAGGAGGAGCCCGGCAGGCTCATCGCCTGGCAGTCGGTCGAGGGGTCCGAAATCCGCAATTCGGGGCGCGTCGAATTCCATGACGTGCCCGGCCGCGGCTCGGTGGTGCGCGCGGTGATTGCCTACGATCCGCCGGGCGGCGTCATTGCCCAGCTCGCCGCCAAATTGTTCCAGCGCGAGCCCGCCTTGCAGGCGCGGCGCGACCTCCGTCGCTTCAAGCAATTCATGGAGACCGGCGAGGTCAGTACCTCGGCGCGCACCCGCGCCGAAGCCACCGACCTGCCCACCGCCGCCTAACCGAAAGGAAGACCCGCATGCGCGCCCTCACCTGGCACGGCAAGCACGACGTCCGCATGGAGACGGTGGACGATCCCGAGATCATCAATCCCCGCGACGCGATCATCAAGGTCACTTCGACCGCCATCTGCGGATCGGATTTGCACCTCTATGACGGCTTCATCCCGACGATGAAATCGGGTGACGTGCTCGGCCACGAATTCATGGGCGAGGTGGTCGAGACCGGCGCCCGCTCCACGCTGCGGAAGGGGCAGAAAGTGGTGGTCCCCTTCACCATCTCCTGCGGCAGCTGTTATTTCTGCCAGAAGCATCAATATAGCTGCTGCGACAATTCCAACCCGGCCGACAACCAGGACATTTCCGAGTTCGGCTATGGCAACCGCATGGCCGGCCTGTTCGGCTACAGCCATATGACCGGCGGCTATTCGGGCGGGCAGGCCGAATATGTGCGCGTGCCTTATTCGGACGTCGGCCCGATCGTGGTTCCCGAGGGGATCGACGACGACAAGGTGCTGTTCCTGTCCGATATCCTGCCGACCGGCTGGATGGCAGCGGAAAATGCCGACATCGAGCCCGGCGACACGGTTGCCGTGTGGGGCTGCGGCCCGGTCGGCCTGTTCGCGATCCAGTCGGCAATGCTGATGGGCGCCAATCGCATCATCGCGATCGATCATTTCCCGCACCGGCTCGAGCTTGCCGCCAAGTTCGGCGCGGAGACGATCAATTTCGAGCATGTGAAAGTCTATGACGCGCTGATGGAGATGACCGGCGGGATAGGCCCCGACGCGGTGATCGACAGCGTCGGGCTGGAGGCGCACGGCCTGTTCGTCGACAATGTCGTCGACCAGATCAAGGTCTCCACCTTCCTCGGCACCGACCGCATCCATGCGCTCCGCCAAGTGATCCTCGCCTGTCGCAAGGGCGGGCGTGTGTCGGTGCCCGCTGTCTATGGCGGCTTCGTCGACAAATTCCCGATGGGCTCGTTCATGGAAAAAGGCCTGACGATGAAGACCGGCCAGACTCATGTGCAGCATTATACCCAGGCGCTGCTCGCGGCGATCCTTGAGGACAAGGTCGATACGACCTTCCTGATCTCGCACCGGCTGCCGCTCGAGAACGCGCCCGACGGCTACAAACTGTTCCACGACCATCAGAACGAGACGACCAAGATCGTGCTCAAGCCCGGCCGCGAAAAGATCCAGGTCGAGATGCCGGCTTGAATAGACCCCCTCCCGCAAGCGGGAGGGGAGAAGAGCGACAGGAGAAGACCCATGGGTAACGGAAAGCTCGCGATCGTCACCGGCGCCTCGACCGGCATCGGCTTCGAGATCGCGCATATCGCCGCGCAGGAAGGCTATGACCTGCTGGTCGTCGCCGACGAGCCGCTGATCAACAATGCCGCCGACGACCTGAAAGCGCACGGCACCAATGTGATCTCGATCGAGGCGGATCTCGCCACGTTCGAAGGCAACGACCAACTGCTCGCCGCCGCCAACGGCCGGCCGATCGACCTCCTCATCGCCAATGCCGGCCGCGGCTTGGGACGGGCCTTCATCGACCAGGATGTGGCCGTCTGGCGGCGCGTGATCGACACCAACGTGACGGGCACGACCTATTTGCTGCAGAAGGTCGCGCAACAGATGGTCGGGCGGAACGAAGGTCGAATCCTCATCACCGGGTCGATCGCGGGACTGATGCCGGGCAGCTTCCAGGCGGTCTATAACGGCACCAAGGCCTACCTCGACAGCTTCTCCTATGCGCTGCGGGAGGAATTGCGCGACACCAATATCACCGTGACGGTGCTGATGCCGGGTGCCACCGAGACCGAATTCTTCGATCGCGCCGACCTGCTGGATACCAAGGTCGGGACCCAAGAGAAGGATGACCCTGCCAAGGTCGCACGCGATGGCTGGGATGCGATGATGTCGGGTGCCGGCCACGTCGTGTCGGGCTGGAAGAACAAGCTCCAGGCCGCGATGAGCCATGTCATGCCCGACAGTGTGCTCGCCAAGATGCACAGCAACATGGCAGAGCCGGGCACGGCGAAGGAGTGAATTGGGAGGGCAACTCACCCGTTCGGGTCGAGCGAAGTCGAGACCCATGTTCGAGCGGAGCGAGAACGCCTCGACTTCGCTCGGCTGCCCCTCGACTTCATGCCGAGGGCATGAAGTTTATCCTGAGCGCCTGCCTTGCAGGCAGGCGAAGGGCTCGGGGCGAACGGTGAAGCTCACTCCACCTGCGGCACGCCATAGTCGGTCAGGATGCGCGCGATTGCCGGCTGTTCCTTGCGAAGGATCGCCTCCACCTGCGCCTTGAACGGCGCCTGGCCTTTGCGCACGCCCATCGCGATCGAATAGGTCATCGGCCATTGGCCGCTCTCGACCGGAGGCGTCACCGGCTCGATCCGCAATTTCACGGATGAGAGCTTGGCGAAATAGCCGGCCATCGGGCCCCAGGCGATCGCGACGTCGACATCGCCTTTCTCGACGCCTTCGACGATCCGTGCCGGCGGGTTGGGTTGCTCGTAATTGCCGTAGAGCATGTAGCCATGGACATTATTGACGATGCCGCGCACCGCCAGCGCATGCGTCGGCGGGGTGTTCATCCCATCATTGCCGACCATCTGCACGCCGATGCGAAGGCTGCGCAGCCGCGGATCGTCGAAGCTGAGGCCGGCGAGCGGCCGGTCCGCGCGCGTCACGAACACATAGGTCGAGCGATAATAAGGAATGGTGGTGCTGACCATGTCCATGCCCTTGGCCACGCCGGGCCAGAGATCGCACAGGTCGCTGCCCAAAGTGTTGCGGACATAACCGCGCCGCTGCGCCCACCAGACATAGGTGATCCCGACGCCAAGGTCCTTCGCGATCAGCGCAGCGATGCGGTTCTCGAACCCCTGCTGTGCGCGGTTGGAGAAAGGCATATTGTTCGGGTCGGCGCATACGGTGAGCACCGGCCGCTTGGCCGGTTCGGCCATTGCGGAGGGCGCCCAGGCCAGGAGCGCGAGCGTGGCTAGTCTGGTGGTCGAACGCTGACGCCTAGTTCCGGTCATTGCGAGCCCCGCAGGGGCGCGGCAATCCAGTCCGGCAGGCCTGGATCGCCACAGCGCTCCGCGCTTCGCGATGACGAGACATGAGGGAGCCGCGAGAAGACCCATATCTCTGCCTTTGAGCGCTAGCGCGGAAGCGCGAAGACATAGAGCCGTCCCCCGGCCTTCGAATATTTGGGCAGGTCGACCATCGTGTTGACGAAGCCGAGCGCGGCGGTGCTGTCGCGCGGATCGATCGGGCCCGATACGATCACGCCGGGCCATCCGCCCACGCCCGACAGCACCGCGACATATTGGCGGCCGTCCGGGCCCCTGTAGCTGATCGGCTGGCTGATGATGCCGCTGTCGGTCTTATACTGCCACAAGGGCTTGCCGTTGCGCGCATCGACCGCCTTGAACCAGCCGTCCATCGTTCCGTAGAACACCACATCGCCCGCGGTCACAACCGTGCCCGACCAGACGGGGAAATTCTCCGGAACCTCCCAGGCGGGTTTGCGCAGTACCGGGTCCCAAGCGGTGAGCACGCCGCGATGGCCACCTGGGCCAGGCTTCATGTGCAGCTCCGCCCCCACATACGGCGTGCCGGCGATATAATTCACCTCCATGTTCAGCCAATCCATGCAGAGATTGGCATGGGGGATGTAGATCAGCCCGGTGCGCGGGCTGAACGAGCTCGGCTCCCAATCCTTGCTGCCGGACGCGGTCGGGCAGATGTTGCGCACCGTCTTGCCGAGTTTGGTCTCCTTTTCCGGATTGAGGATCAGCCGCCCGGTCTGGAGATCGACGCCCTTGGAGCTGTTGGTCGGGCCGAACGGATCAGCGGATAGGACCTGCCCGGTCTTGCGGTCCAACACATAGACATAGCCATTGCGCTCGGGGCGGACGAGCACCTTCCGCATCTGCCCGCCGAACGGCATGTCGAGCAGGATCTGTTCGTTGATCCCGTCATAATCATGCTCGTCGTGCGGGCTGAACTGATAATACCATCGGGCCTGGCCGGTATCGGGGTCGCGCGCGAAGATGCCGGTGGTCCATTTATTGTCGCCCGGCCTCTGCTCGGCATTCCACGGACCCGGATTGCCGGTGCCGTGAAGGATCGTGTTGGTGTCCGGATCATAGCTGATCCAGCCCCACATATTGCCGCCGCCGATCTTCCAGGCATCCGCCGGCCAGCTATGGACGCCCAGATCCTTGCCCTGGTCCGATTTGTAGAAGGGGTGGAAATCGGGGCCGATCAGCACCTCCTTGTCGGGTCCGGTGCTGTACGCTTTCCAGGCGATCTTGCCGGAGGCCTCGTCGAGCGCGGTGACCCAGCCGCGGACGCCCATCTCGCCGCCCGAATTGCCGACATAGACTTTGCCATGCGCCACCAGTGGCGCCATCGTGATCGTCTCGCCCAGGCTGATATTGGCCAGCCGGGTCGTCCAGACCGGCTTGCCGCTATTAGCGTCGAGCGAGATCACCTGCCCGTCGAGCGTGGTGAAGATGTAGCGCCCCTTGGACCAGGTGCCGCCGCGATTGACCACGTCGCAGCAGGCGACGCCCTGCGCGGCGGGCAGGGTCTTGGGCACATAGCGCCACTTGAGCGTCGGGCCGTTCTCGCCCTTGAGGTCGAAGGCATAGACGATGTTGGGGTAAGCGGTGACGACATACATCACGCCGCCCGCGACGATCGGCGCGGCCTCCTGACCCTTGTTCACGCCCAGCGGGAAATTGAAGACCGGCTGCAATTTCGCGACGTTGCCGGCATTGATTTCGGCGAGCTCGGAAAAGCGCGTCGATGCGAAGTTCTTCGACGGCATTGTCCATTGGCCGTCATCCTTCGGTGCGCCGGCAGCGCTGGCATTGGGACGGCCCGCCTGTGGCGTCGGGGCCGCGAGCGCGCGGCCGATCTGCTCGCGCGCGAACACTTCGCTTTGGGACACGGGTGCGGGAAGCGTCTGCGCAAGCAGGCTAGCGATCGGCGCGGCGGCCAGAGCAAGCGGGATCAGCGGGTTGCGCGTCATGGCTTGTCCAGCGTGTAGAGATAGGCAGCGATCTTGCTCGCCTGGTCCTGTGTCAGCCCCATTTCAGGCATCGCATTCCCGGGCACGATCTGTTGCGGATGCATCAGCCAGCGCACCATGTTGGCCGGGCTGTTCGAAAGCTTGCCCGCGATGATCTGCCGCTTGGCGATCCCCTTGAGCGAGGGCCCGACCGCGCCCTTGGCGCCCGGGACGCCTGGCACGGTGTGGCAGGCGGCACATTGGCGCGCGATCATCTGCTTGGCCTCGGCATAAGGTTCTGCCGCCTGGGCGACGCCGGGAGCAAGGAGCAGGAGCGGGATCAACCAGCGCATCGGCACACCATCAGCAAGGATTCGCGCGTGGGGGCAAAGCACGGAGATTCGCAGGGTGAAGAAGGCCCAGCGGAGCGGCTTCGGCCATCTCCGGCTCAGCCTGGCGATTGGGTTTTCCGTCACGCACCTCATGACGCCTGCGGCTAGCGGAGCGGCTGCCCCTGATTTTCGTCCGGAAAACCGAATGTTGCGGGCTTTGTTCCGCTGCCGGGCCGGCATCGCGGAGAAAGATCGGGAGGCGACCTGTTGACGCGCCCGCGCAGGGCGAGGAAACCCGCCTCATGACCGATCGCGACGATCCCCATCCCCTGACCGACAGCGAGTTCCAGGCGCTCGCGGCCTTCCGCTACGAGTTGCGGCGTTTCATGTCCTTCTCCGAGGACAAAGCGCGGGGCGAGGGGCTGACCGTGCAGCAGCATCAGGCATTGCTGTCGATCCGCGGCGAGCCGGGTGAATCCACCATCGGCACCGTCGCCGAGAAATTGCTGATCGAGCATCACAGCGCGAGCGAGCTTGTCAAGAGACTGGTCGCGCGCGGCCTGCTCACGCGCCAGCGCGACGAACAGGATCGGCGGCGGGTGACGCTGCAGCTGACGCGCGAGGCCGAGGAGATCCTGACGCGCCTGTCGTCCAGCCATCGCGCCGAAATCGAACGGATGCAGCCGACCCTGTCGCGTCTGCTCAACCGATTGGTGCGACAGGGCGGCCGCACCGCTTAGCCGCCGCCTTTGGCCCCGGCCTTGCGCCTAGCCCATGCGGCGAGTTTGAGCCGGCCGGTCGGACGCACCTCGGCACCCATGCTCTGCTTCATGATCTCCAGTGCCCATCGGCGCCGTTCGGGCGTCTGCGCCGCGACCGCATCTTCAGGCACCCACAATTCATAATCGCGCATATGCGCGTCTGCGGCGGTGAACAGCACGCATATGTCGGCGGCGATACCGGTCAGCACCAGCCGGTCGACCCCCAGCTTGGGCAGGAGAACGGGCAGGTTGGTCGCATAGAAGCCTGAAAATTGCGGCTTGATGACGAAATAATCGCCATCGCGCGGGGCCAGCCTGGCGACGAACTCATGCGCTGGCTTGCTGCCCAAAGCGCGCTCGACCAGCCGGTAGCGTTCCGAATGCCACTCGCCGAAATTGTCGTTGACGTAGATCACCGGAAGCTCCGCCTTGTCGGCGGCATCGCGTAGCTTCAGGATGACCGCCGCGGCCTTTTCGGTCGCCTGCCGCATCGATCCGGCGCCGGCGAAGTCCATTTCGTTGATCATGTCGAGAATCACCAGCGCCGTGTTACCGCGCGGCGCGTCACGGAAGGGGGCTACGGCTCGCTTTCGCGTCTTGCTTGTTTCCGCCATGCGGGGTCAACCCGGGCGACGCGGTTCGTTTCCATCAAAAGGAAGGCGGCCCGGCTCCTGCCATGCGCGAGGCGATGTAGACCGCTATGGCATGGACATCCTCGCGCGGGGCCCGAGCCAGGCCGGCGACCACCTTGGCCATCGGGCCGCGCGCGCGGCTTCCGTCGGGCCCGCGCCCGGTCAGCAGATAGGTTTCCAGTTGGGCGCTGGTCCAATGCTTGCCCGTCCCGTCGAGCGGCGGGGTGGACCAGCCGTCGGCCGAGCCGCCTGCCAGCGCGCGGTGATATCGCTCCGCCTGCAACCAATTGCGCGGCGTATGGCAGGCTCCGCAATGTGCGAGGCCCTCCGACAGATAGGCGCCGCGGCGCCAGGACGGGTCGGCATTGGGACCGGGCAAAGGCGGCCGCTTGCGAATGAAGAGCGCCTTCCAGCCGGCGAGGAGCGGCCGAAACTGTAACGGAAAGATCAGCCGGTTGGCGGGAGCGGTTGCGTGAACCGGCTGCCGCGTCATCAGATAGGCATAGATCGCCGCCATTTCGTCGCGGCTGAGTGCCGCGAAATGGTCGTAGGGCATGGCTGGGTAGAGATGCCGTCCGTCGCGGCCCACGCCGTCGCGCATCGCGCGGTCGAACGCCTCGAACGACCAGGTGCCGATCCCGGTGGCGCGATCGGGCGTGATGTTCGGCCCATATAATTGGCCCAGCGGCGTGCGGATCGCGGGCCCTCCCGCGAAGTCGGCCATCGGCGTGATGCTATGGCAGCTGCGGCAGTCGCCGAGGTTCGCGAGCCTTTCTCCCTGGCGGACGAGCGCGGGTGTGAACAGGTGGCCGGGAAAGGGTGCGATCGGATTGATTGGCGGGCGATATGCCCAGAGGAGAAAGACCGCGAACATCGATAGAGCCGCCAGCGCGGCGACACCGATGATTCGGGAAAACAATGTCATCGCCGCGCTTCGAGCCTCGTCCGTAACGGAGCGGCAAACGCGTCCGCCGGCCTTGGGTTCAGCTGATCAAGCGGTGAAGGATGAAGCGGGCGCCGCCTGATGACGACGCCCGTTCAGTGTTCGTGAAATTAGCGGTTGCGCCCCCGGCCGAGCCCGCCACCCGTTTCGTCGGTCTGATCGGCCTGGTTGGAATGGCTCTGGCTGCGGCCACCCTGATTGGCATCGCCCTGGCGCGAGCCTTGCTGCTGTTGCTGCTGGCGCATCGGCTTGTTGCGATGCTGTTCCTGGCCGCGTTCCAAATGGCCCGAGCCCGATTTCATATTACCCATAGGACTTCTCCATTGCCCCCATGCCTCAACGCGCGAGACCATCGGGGCGCTCCGAAAAAAGGAGCGATTTGCGTTCGGGCGAGCCGAATCCGCCATGGCCGATCAACGGCGTTGAACCGCGCCTGGAACCCGGGGGTTACGATGCCGTGCTGCGGATGGCGACGAACACATTGAGACGGACGATCGCGCGCCAGATCGTGGCGATCTTCAACGATGTCGATCGGGGCGAACGGCCCGTGCGGCGCCGGCCCGACGGATTGTTCGGGCCGAACGCGGTCGCATGGCGGGTGCACGGCGATGTGACGACCATGATGATCGGCGGCGTGGCCGGCCTGCTGCTGCAGATGCTCCATCCGGCGGTGTTGGCGGGCGTGTGGGATCATTCCAATTTCCGCCATGACATGGCCGGCCGCTTACGCCGCACAGCGCGCTTCATCGCGCTGACGACCTACGCAAGCCGTGACGAGGCGGAGACGGCGATCGCGCGCGTCCGCGCGGTCCATAGGGGCGTCGGAGGAACATTGCCCGACGGCACGTCCTATCGCGCCGACGATCCGGAATTGCTCGCCTGGGTGCATGTCACCGAAGTATCGAGCTTCCTGGCGGCGTGGATGCGTTATGCCGAGCCGTCGATGCCGCGTGTGCGGCAGGATCTGTATTTCGCCGAGGTTGCGACGATCGCCGAAGCGCTGGGCGCCGATCCCGTGCCGCGCGATCGCGCCGGCGCCGACGCGCTGATCGAGGCGATGAAGGCCCGGCTCCATGCCGATGCGCGCACGCGCGAGGTCGCGAGACTGCTCCTTTCGCAACATGCCGACAATCTCGTGACCGAACCGCTGCTGCGTGTGACGCTGCAAGCGGGCGTCGACCTGCTGCCGGACTGGGCGCGCCGTATGCACGGGCTGAATCCATCCGCACCGATGCGCCACGCGGTGCGCGCGGGGGCTCTGGGCATTGCCGGGGCGCTGCGCTGGGTCTTTACTGGCTGAGACGTGAAATCTTCCCCCTGGCGGGCAGGGCTATCGCATATGGCCTGGGGACGAGGCGGGTCTTGCCCCTGGACTTTGAAACCGTTCGTGCTGAGCCTGTCGAAGCACCGTTTTTTCTTTTCTCGAATGGGCGTTCAAGAAAAGAAGAACAGACCTTCGACAGGCTCAGGGCGAACGGAACCATATGCGATAGCCCTGCCCCGGAGGGGGAGAGGGACGGCGTGCAGCGCAGGAAGGGTACTCAACCTTCAGCGTGGCAACGCATTCTTGCCTCAGCCGCCCCCGTCATGTCCTCGGCATGCCACCTCCCCCTGACGAGGAGGATTTCGCGGGCTTCACCCTCAGCCGAATACTTCCTTAGGAATATGCGTGATCCGGCAAGCCAGGTCGGCTTCGCCCGAGGCAACGATGTAATGATCGCCGGCATCGACGATCCCGGTCGTGAACACCACGTCGCGGATATACATCTGGTGCTCGATCGGCCGCGTCAGCTCCGGATTGGCTTCGAGCAAGGGCTGGTGCTGGGTGAAGAGCGTTATGCTCGGATCGTCCTTGTCGAGGATCGACCAATAGGTGCGATAGATGCCGACAATCTCCTTGGGCTCGACCCCGTGCCACAGGGTCAGCCAACCGCGGTCGGTCAGGATCGGGGGCGTGCCGCCGCCCATGCGCGCGGTCGCGACCGTGTTGGAATGCGGGCGGATACCGGGCTTGCGATAGGGCTTCCAATGGAGCGCGTCGGGTGAACTGGCGAGGTTGATCGACGGCCCCGCGCGCCATTCGCTGCCCGGCGGGTAGGCGAAATAGAGGTCGCCCAAGGGACGCGTCTGCGCCCAATAGTGGCCGTTTATCCGGCCCTCAAAGATCAGCATGTCCTTGTTCTGATGGTCGAGCACGATGTCCTCGAACCGCCAGTCCAGGCCGTTGTCAGAACTGTAGAGGGTGGTGGAGTGCCGCTCGGGGCTGACCGAGCAGGTCGTCATCAGCCAGCGATCCTCGACCTTGCTGATGCGGGCATCCTCCAGCCCGTACATCTGGAAGCTGTCATGGGGTTGGATCGCCTTGTCGTAATGATGTGCGACCACCTCGAGCCCGTCGGGCGTGAGCTCGACCGGCAGCAGCCAGGCGAGCGAGGTGAGCGCCATGATCTTCCAGCCGCCTCCATGGAGCGTGAATTTGCGTGGATCGGCGGTGTTGGCGAGCTCGAGCGGCCAGGCGTCGAGCAGATAGCGGCCGTCGCACCAGCGGATATTGTGGACCTTGCCGTCGACGATCGGCGTCCTCAGCGCCTCGGCCACCCGCACCATCATCAGCAGATTGCCGTTGGGCAGCCGCGTCAGCGCCGGGTTGAACGCGCCGAGGCAATAGGTCTCGACGCCGAGATGCCCCGCCAGCGGCGAGCGGCCGAGATCCACATCGTCCGGGGTGAGGACGAGCTTGTCGATGGGGAAATTCATTCCTGCGGCTGCTGGCGCGGCGCGATGGTGAGCTGCTGGACGATCGCGCGATTGGGCTGGGTCAGGATATAATGGACGCCGACCGCGATATCCTCGGCGCGCAGCATCTCTTCCTTCTCGATCATCCGCGCCTGCTCCTCGGCGCTATAATCCTCATATTGCATGTCGGCGCCGGTCTTGCCCGGTTCCACCAGCGCGACCTTGATGTTCTTCGGCGCCAGTTCCTTGCGCAGCGCCTCGGTAAAGCCCTGTATGCCATGCTTGATGCCTGCATAGACGCTCGTTTCCGCGCTCAGCGTGTGCGCGCTCATCGATCCGATGAAGACGATGTCGCCATGGTCTTTCAGCGCCTGCGTCGCGGCATGCGCGCTCAGCAGGTAAGCGGTGAAGTCGACCGCGATCGCATAAAGCAGTTCGGCCTCGCTGAGTTCGGCCAGGCCGCCGGCGGAAATCGCGGCATTGATCACCGCCACGTCGATCCCGCCGAGCGCGGCGAGGCCGGCGTCGAAGAAACGCTTCACATTGTTGGGGTCGGCGAGATCGAGCGCGATTCCCTTGCCCTTGCCGACCTCGTTGATCCGCTGGAGCGCGTCCTCGAGGTGCCGGGGATCGCGCCCGCAGATGAAAACCTCCGCACCATAGCTGGCGAGCAGCACCGCGATGGCGCGGCCGATGCCGGTGGTGCCGCCGGTGATCAGCGTCTTTTTGCCGTCGAGACTGCGTTGCTGCGTGTGGGCATCGGCCTGGTCGGTCATCCATGTCTCCTTCGCTCGACCGCCGAAATCCCAGGCGGGGGCGAAGTTCCTCGGGCAAGCTCGCAAGCGACGTGACCAACCTAGGTTAGCCTTTGTTTTCGGCCCGAAACCGTTCGCCGGCCCAGGCGTTCGCGGCGCCATGACGATGCAATCCCCCATCCGCACCGACGCAATTCCCGGCGCAAGCCCGTGCGTGCTCGCGCTCCGCGACGAACTGAAGCGCGGGCGCATGCGCGAGATCGCCACGGTCGACTTTGTCGGCCGCGAGCTGACGGTCGCGCTCGGCGCCGATTCGCTTTGGGTGCTGATCCGGCGCGGAACGGCGCGGCTGGCGGTGCGCACGGCTTATTCGCCGGCCGGGCTCAAGGCCCGCCGCATGCGACCGCGCAAAGGTGAGGCGCTGCGGGTCGAACTCACGAGTGCGATCGGGCGCCATCTGGTCAGCCTTTCGTTCGACCAGCCCGATCTGCCGCTGATCCGGCTCACCACGCGGCTGACGCCGGCTGAAGATCTGCTGATCCCGCATCTGCCACGCGATCTTTATCCGCTCGGACCCGGCGACGATCCCTTGACCGCCAGCGGCAATGTCGAGGCGGCGCAGCGCGGATTGAACGGCGGGCTGCTCTATTTCCGCATGAATGGCGGGACGCCGTCGAGCTTCCTTTACCTTCAGAATTTGACCGCGCTGAACGATTATTACGACGCGACCAAGACGCGTCCGGATGGCGCGGTCGGCGGCGAATGGCCCGAACTCGGCTATCTTCCGCCCAGCCCCCCGCAAAGCGGTACGCCGCCGGTCAACCCGCTGCCCAAGGGCAAGGAGATCATGCTGTCCGACGCGCTGCTCGTGCTCCATGACGACGCGCCGCAGGACGAGGCCGAGTCCGCGCGGATGTTCCTGCAGATGCTGGGCAGCGCTTATGCCCGGCTCGATCGGCTCGAACCCGTCTTCCACGATTGGGTGGGGCGGGCGGAGCGGACCGCGCACGACCTCGCGACCGCACCCGAGGCCACGATCCGCCATTACGGCCACCTCTACGTCCATCCTTACACCGCGTCCGAATATCCGGACTCGATGGTGCAGCTGATCACGCTGACCAGCTTGCACGATTTCGGCGTTTGGCGGGGCAAGCCGCTGCCGCTGGAGAAGCAGATCCAGGGGGGAATCGATCGCTTCTTCGACCCGAAGGTCGGCACGATCCGCCGCTATCTGCCCAATGTCGGTGCGGACAAGGACGCAGACGCGGTCGACAGCTGGTATCTCTATCATCCGATGATCGGCCTCGGTCATCTTGCGCAGCAGGGCGACGAGAAAGCCCGCAAGCTGTTCGAGGAGTCGATCGGCTTCGCGGTCAAATCCGCGCGCCATTTCGATTACAAATGGCCGATCCAGTACAAGATCACCGATTTCAGCGTGATCAAGGCCGCGCGCGACGACGAGGGGCTGGGGCAGACCGACGTCGGCGGCATCTATGCCTATCTGATGCTGGTCGCGTTCGAACTGACCGACGATCCCAAATATCTGGCCGAGGCGCGCAAGGCGATCGACGCCGCGCGCGGTATGCGGTTCGAGCTCAATTACCAGGCCAATCTCACCGCCTGGGGTGCGTCAGCCTGTATGCGGCTGTGGCGGATCACCAATGACACCTTCTATCTGCAGCAGAGCTACGTCTATCTGGCGAGCTTCTTCCACAATACCGTGCTGTGGAACTCGCAGATCGGCGATGCGAAGAATTACCACACCTTCCTCGCGGTGAGCGCGCTGCACGATGGGCCCTATATGGCGCTGTACGAATGCTTCGACAGCTTCACTGCGTTCGAGCGCTATCTGAAGGATAGCGGGCCGGATCTGGACCCCTCGGCGCGCCTGCTGGTGAGCGAATATTGCCGTTACACGCTCGATCGTGCGTGGTTCTATTATCCCGACACGCTGCCCGAGCACATGATTTGCCAGAAGCCGCGCAACGGCCATGTCGACCGCAACCTCTCTTTCCCGGTCGAGGATCTCTATATCGGCGGCGATATGGCGGGGCAGGTGGGGCAGGAGATTTACGGTGCGGGCGCGGCCTTCATCTTCGCCGCGCGCTGCTTCCACCATGTCGAGCATGCGCCCTTCATGATCTTCTGCGATCATTTCCTGACCGGCGGTCAGCGGACCAGCGATCGGTCGGCCAGCTTCCAGCTGGTGGGCGATCCGGCCAATGTGGCCAAGTTCAGCGTGATCCGTACCGGCAAGTCAGCGCTGCCGCGCGTCACGCTGACCAGCGCGCCGGGGGGCAATTGCAGCAGTCGCCGCTTCGGCAAGGATCGGATCGAGTTCAGGGTGCCTGCGGACTCACGCGTGCATCTGCACTGGTGAGCCGCGGGACATCTGTGGGGCGTTAGCGGTCGAACCCGGACGCTACACCGTCATTGTGAGCCCCCAGACCTTGATCGGTTCAAGCTGAAATCAGCTTGAACCGTGAAACGCAGTTCGGTGGAAGCGCATAGCGCTTCCACCGAAAACGATCAGGCTCCAGGGCGCGGCAATCCAGACCGGCGGCCTGGATCGCCACAGCGCTTTGCGCTTCGCGATGACGAGAATAAGGGGGCCGCGAGCGCGACCCCTTTCACCGCTAGAATTTGCCGGGCACGTTGATGAAGAAGCCGCGGTCGCGGTGGCTGAGGTCGGCCAGATCGTCGGAATAATCGGTAAAATTATAGCCGACACCGCGCCAACGTCCGGACCGAGGCGGCGATAGACCACTCCTAAAATGCTGAGCTGGCTGTCCCGCGTGCCCGCAAGACCGGATTGTTACATCTTCGCATGGGGACTTCCGCATCCCGTGACCATGGTTAAACTGGCCGCCGTAATGGGAGCGCATGATGGCTTGGTTCGGATCAGCTACTGACAGGGCAGCGCTGCTGGCTTGCATGCTGCTCGCCGCCTGCGCGAGCAATTCCCATGTAACCGCGGTTCAGGAAGCTCCGCTCACGCCGAGCCCGCGTGCCATGACGCTCGCGCTGCAAAGCGGAGAGACGCTGCCGTTCGGAATCACCTCCCAACGCATCCTGGAGGCGGCCGCCCGGGCCGGTTACGAAATGCGTGACGATCATGCCCATTATCGTCTGTCGCTGACCGCCGCTTTGGGCGCGGCGCGCTCGGGCAGCTACCTGCCCGGCCCGCAATCAAATGCACCGCAAAGTTGGATCGCGCGTCCCGATCATAGTTTGCGCACGCGCTTCGCCGGCGGGCGGATATTGCGGGTCAACGCGGTGCTGATCGACCTTCAGAACAATCGTGAGGTCTGGCGGGGAACGGGTACCCTCCGCACAGCCGACGCAAATGGGAACGCGCCGGAGCTGGTGGACGAAGTCCTGGCAAAGCTGCCCCGCGGCTGATCCGTTCCTTGCTTTTCCTTTTGCCCATTGTCGCGGTCGCTACCGCTTCGCCCGTCGAGCGGGTCATCCTGATCGGCGACATGGTTCCGGCGCAGATCAACGGTGCCCCGGTGCGGATGCGCGTGGATCCCGCGGGCACCGCACTGCCGCTGATCGACGATGCGGCGGCGGCAAGGATCGGCCTCAAGCCATCGATGATCGGGATCGGCTATGCGGTCGGGCCGCAAAAGGTGTTCGGCCGAACCGCGGTGGCGCGCATCGATCTGGGTGGCGGCGCGATCCGCCATCGCATCGGCTTCACCCCGCACCGTTATGCCGAGGCGGCGGAGGGGACGGTCGGCCCGGCCGGCCTGCCCGACGAGCGCGTGCGGTTCCAATTGCGTGCGCCATTGCCGAACGAGCGCACCGTAACATTGCCAATGGGCGACCAGGGCGGCCTTGTCGCGCCATGGGGCGAGCGCTTCGCGGTGGTGTTGGTCGGCGGCGCACCGATGCGGGTCCGCTTCGACCCCTATCATCGCCGCACGCTGGCGACCGCGGGCGCCGCGGCGCGCCTTGCCGCCGCGTATCAGGGTGTGATGACGGGTTCGGCCGGGATGGCGGAGATCGCCTTTGGTGTCGAGCGGCCGGTGCGCGACATGAGTCTTGGCGCGCCGCTGCAGATCGGCCCGCTGTCGGTCTCCCGCCTGGGGGGCAGGACGAGCGACTTCGGCAGCGCCAAGGGCCTTCCCGAAGACCGGACCGACCCCGACGAACTGGTGGTTGCGGCAAAGCGCAAACATGATCCGAATGCCGATCGCATCAA